>Ga0307515_10006407_pt1 | contig 23549 bp, 5 predicted proteins | sample 17_EM_MG_FD_194513 | JGI IMG/M metagenome (GOLD analysis project Ga0307515, IMG submission 194513) | Populus trichocarpa ectomycorrhiza microbial communities from riparian zone in the Pacific Northwest, United States - 17_EM | ecosystem: Host-associated > Plants > Roots > Unclassified | place... | reverse complement strand
AAAGATTAGGAGTTAGCATTTCCTTAGATATTTATAATTTGTCTTTAATCGCTTTAATTGCTATGGATGACTTATTATTGTAGCTAATTTCTATATTAGCAGCGGTGGGCGTTAGAGGTCTATTGGAAGTAGGGGGGAGAAGATAGATTTTTATTCGCTTATATCTGGGCATAATTCTTATATTAAGAGTTATCTATAGGTTTATGCTTACGGCTATAGATTTGCATCTTTATAGCATTACGCTAGGGGTAAAAGTCGTTTACTATTAGTGCTTAGGGCCCGCTTTTGGTCCGTGTTAGATTTAGAAATTGTAGGGTCCCAGTTTACGGCTCCCGCCGTAATGCTGGGGTCCGCGAAGCTTGGAAAAGCTTATACCTAGCGTAAGCCATATTCTTTCCATAAGGGAGATACAAAAGTTCTAGTAATGCAGGAGAATAATATCAGTAACTTCTCGCTGATTAATTCAGTGGCTACTCTCCTAGCTTGTACTAGACATAGGGTATTAGTTCTTAGACCCTTTATATAGTCGTCAGTATTTAACCGGAGCGTCTCCGGGCATAATCATCCCACACAACCGTAATTACTTAGCAATTAGTAAGCCTGTATAGGCTACTACTAACAGTGCGGAAGAACTTTAAAAAAGCATGTCCTTACCGTAACTTACTCTATAGAATATCCTATTTATCTGTCGTTCTGCGCTGCAGGGGCTGCTTCGCAGTAGGGGGTAAGCTTTAGGCAGAGCGTCGTGCAGAGCCTTAGTAGACCTTCGTGTAGACCTTTGTAAAGGCGTATAGACGTATATATGCAGACGTGCAGACGTGTAGACGTGCAGACGTGTAGACGTGCAGACCTTTGTATGGGCAATTAATTGCAGAGATGTTTATAGAGCCGTTTATAGAGCCGATTATATAGGCGTTTAATTAATTAATTGTATAGGCGTTTGTACTGGCGATCGTGTAGACGTTTATAGAGCCGTTTGTAAAGATAATTGTAGAGTCTTCCTAGTATATTAGTGCTGCGTATTAGTAGAGCTTTAGAGCACCGTATTAAACTTTAAGTAGAGCTTTAAGTAGAGGGTCGTGTAGAGCTTTAAGCAGAGCCTCGCGTAGAGCTTTTAAGTAAAGCGTTGTGCAGGGCTTTAAGTAGAGCGTCGTGCAGAGCCTTAAGTAGAGCCTTAAGTAGAGCTTTAAGTAGAGCTTTAAGTAGAGCTTTAAGTAGAGCTCTAAGTAAAGCTTTAAGTAGAGCTTTAAGTAGAGCTTTAAGTAGAGCTTTAAGTAGAGCTTTAAGTAGAGCTTTAAGTAGAGCTCTAAGTAAAGCTTTTATAGAGCCTTAGTAAAGCTCCGTATAAAGCTCTATATATAGCTCCCCTTAAACTTTATTCCGTAGAGCTTATAACTACTACTCCTCTGCTATAATAGCTTATAGAGGACTATAAAGTAGATATATTATATACGGGTAGAGTCTTCTATAATTCTATAGAGGACTTCTATAAAAAGCGGCCTCTATACCTCTATACCTCTATATAGTAGAGCCTAAGAACCTAGTAGATAGCTATTAGCGTTCTATTAGGATCGTATTAATAAACTACTAGAGTAAACGCAGAGATATATATACAGCGGCGCAGCGCAGGCGCGGCGATATAGTAGTATTATAAAAAAATCTTACTAAGAGAGTAAGCCCTAACGAGAACTTAATTTAGCTACTACGTCTTTACGTATATTTAATTATTTAAACTACAGCGTCTACCTCTAACGCCCCCCCTTCCTCCTATATAGTATATAATTATACTATATAGCACTTATATAGCACGGCAACCAAACAAATTATATATACTTTAAGAAGTCTATAATAAGCCTCTTATTCTCTATCCTACCTAATAGCCTAAATATACCTATATGGTATTCTATCTTCCTCTATATCTTTAGCTAGGGATATATATAGGGGACCTAGGTTAGGGCCCTAGGATAAAATACTTAGTTTTTACTATACTTGTTCCGCTATTTCTTTAGGATAAAAATTATATTATAAGTAGGAGGACTATAGGCGTATATAGGGTGTTCGAATAGGAGTAAGGGCAGGATTATATTATTTTTATAGTATTTTTAAATTTAAAAGGAAGTATAGTATAAACGGTAGATAGGGTAAAATAGGTAATTAGGACACTCTTTACAGGAGTCTTAAAGCAGTAACTTAAGGGTAATTTTCCTCCTATTAATATAGTACGGGCGTACTACCTAGAGAGATACATTCTATATTACTACTTACGTCTCCCTTAGAGGTTTTTTATACCTAATTTAGCGGAATTAGTTTATATAGACGTTAATTAGGACCGTATTAAACGCTAATTAAGAATTAAGAATAATATATATATATGAATAGATAGTGCTTTATTATTTAAATTGGAATTTAAAGTTAGTAATTTACTTTAAAAGCTTAGATTAAAAAATTAATATAGGAATATCTATACCGTCCGCTAGGCTAATTTAGGACGGCAATTATTTTCTTAGTTTAAGGCCCTTTAGTAAGATTTATAGGAAAACCTAAATACGGTTTATATAAGAAGACCTTATTAACTTTAATAAAATTAATCTACCCGCCTATAAAACCTATTAATATAAAAATTATACTAAATTATAGTAAAAAGCCTACTCTATAAGTTGTAAGATCTTTAGCTTATTATATACACGTGATATTAAGAGGAATTTATTACTATAGAGGCTCTAATTCTACCTCTATACTACTAAGCCGCGTAGTAAACACTAACGCTAAACACTTACGCTTACGCCGCTAGCCCTCTTTATAGCTAGCGGATATTCTATCTACTATATACCTATTTAATTTATTTACTTTATAGCCCTTTATAGGTTATAGTGTAGGCTATAAGCCCTATATTTATGTAGAGCTATAGAGCTTTATAAGAGCTTTGTGGAATAAAGCTTAGAAAGAGACCTATACGGAGCTCTACATAGAGCTCTGTATAGAGCTCTACTAAAGCTCTATAAAAGCTCCGCTAGAAGCTCTACTTAAAACTCTACTTAAAGCTCTACTTAAAGCCCTATATAGAACTCTAAAGCTCTACTAATACGCAGCACTAATATACTAGGAAGGTTCTATAATTACCCGTATAAACGCCCATATAAACGCCTATATAATTATCTCTATAAACGTCTGCGATTGATCGCTCGTACGAAGGTCTGTAGGTCTGCACATCTACACGTCTGTAGGTCTGCACAAAGGTCTGTATAAAGGTCTGCGCGAAGGTTTACGCGAAGGTCTGTACGAGGGTCTACTAAGGCTCTGCACGACGCTCTGCCTAAAGCTTACCCCCTGCTGCAAAGCAGCCCCCACAGCGCAGCACGACGGAGGGATAGTATATTCTATGAGTAAGTTACCTATGCTTTTTTGAAGTTCTTCTGCACTGTTGGTAGTGGCCTGTGCGGGCTTACTAATTGCTAAGTCATGGTTATGTGGGATGGTTGTGCCCGGAGACGCTCCAGCATTTAACGGTCCAAAGTTTTCACTTAGTCAAATGTTGGCATTTGGGAGAGACGCTGTTTGAAGATGAAATTGAAACCAACTAATATATAAACGAGTGTAACCATATGCCTACTATACGCTCTAGAAATAAGAGAATGCTAGTGCTATTCTTTAACTCTATTATACTTTTACATCCCTATATTACGCCCTATTACTGCCCGCCTACGCTTTTTACCCCTCCTAAGGGGCATTACCTGCTGCTCTAAGCTCTCTTTATATGGTTTTTTTCCTAATACTTAGGGACCGGATTGGTTCCGGAGATGACTTTAGGCCTATCAATTCCAATTGCATCTGCTTAAATTTACTGATTTTGCTCTCGGCAGCACTGATATAATTAGCAGCATTAATTAATGCATTCTAATGATCTTATATTATCTTAGACTTTTTATTTAGATAATCTCGCATTATTTTAGACTTCTTATTCTTATAATCTTGTATTATCTTAGACTTTTCGTTTGCATATTCTTGTATTATCTTAGCTTTCTTATTTAGGAGCTCCTTAATCCTACCTTTAAGTACCTCCTTTATTATAGTGGTATTTTCTACCATATTTTAGTCTGCCTTACTTATATTATGGTCCTTATTGTTACCTAGAATGGCCTTACTACCTAGACGTCGCTTATATTCCTAAATCCTAGACTTATAGGTGTAAATAGTTTCTTAAGTACTTTTTAGTTCCTAATATAGGGACAGATACTTGTTTGCTATGTCGCTAAGTTTTATAATTACTTTCTTATACTGCGCATGTAGAGATTTGTATGTATTAGCGTATTAAAGACGGTTCTACTTATAGGCAGCGAGTGCGGCTTAAAAGTTATATAGGTTTGTGTAAGAGATACCTATAATCTATAAAGTATTATAAAGCCTGTTATTAATAGCGAGAAGTTGCTGGTTAATAGGAAGAGATTAAGGTCGAGCGTTAATGCGAGAACTTAATAGTTCTCTTTTTATATTAATACGGGTTACCTAATAGATTAGATAGAACTGGTACCTAAGACTCTTAGGTCTTACCTAGACTGTATTATTACGTTTAATACGACGTCCGGGCTGTTAAGGGGCCATATTTTAACTAAAGGACGGCGTATATTAGAGGGCTTTGGCTTAAATTAGTGGACTCTAGCTTAGATTAGTGTTTTTTAGCTTAATAGATGGAATGCCTTATATCTATAGAAAGAAGGAAAGTTAGAGTTATATAGAGCCTAAGCGGGCGGTGCCGTTTAGTGTAAATATTGCTATTTATACCTCCTAGGAGAGGATAAGCTCTAAAATGAAGTTTAAGCACTATATCTGCACTTTAAAGTCTTATCTAAAGCTGAAATTACTATTGCTAAGCCTAGAAATTTTAAAAACTTCTAAGAAGTCTGATAGAATGGTATATATTGCGGCATGGATAGAGGACGTGTAAGTAATAGGCAAACTCCTAGCCCTGTAGTCCTTCGCCAAGAGATATACCCTATATTGTGGCGCTAAGGAGGACGCCCTATGCTGCTAAAAGGAGGACGCCCTATGCTGCTAAGAGGAGGATGTGTAAGTAATAGGCAAATTCCTAGCCCTATAGTCGTTCGCCAAGAGATATACCCTATATTGTGGCGCGAAGGAGGACGCCCTATACTGCGGCGCGGGGGAGCGCGTATAAGTAGTAGGTAAATTCCTAGCCCTATCCCTTTAACCGTTAAGTTATATCTAATATTATTAATAAGATTTTAGCTAATAAGTAGCCTAGATTAATGAACTTTTAGTGTTATACGCACGGACCTATTATCTTATTAATAAGGCAAGATGCTAGATAGTTGTTTGCTAAGGGGTATACCTAATATTGCGGCGTAGGGGGCGCGTAAGTGGTAGGCGGCAAACTCCTTCGCTAGGGGTATAATACTATACTAACGTTACTAATTACCTCTTAGAATAGCTAAAGAAAACTAGCGTTAGTTTTTAACTACTTTTGCTAAATAAAGGAAGTTTAATATAAGCCGTATTCTTTTTTGCCGCCTTAGGGGCCCTTTTTAATCTAGAGGGACTATATTTTGGTTTCTTATAGGGTTCTAGTTTTTAGGCACTTAGTATACCCTCTTATAAGAATTATAGTAGAAAGGCCTTAACTATAATTTTAAAATCTACTATGCACTCTTAGATGGAATATGGCTATTATAAATAAATATGTCTAATATATAGGAGCTTTATCTTTAAACTTTAATTAATAAAAAGCTTTATAAGGATAGAGGCTGTCTTTAAAAGTGTCTGGTATACTAACGATTGTATATAAGACTTTAGCTATTTATAGCGGATGCTAATAAGAGGTTATTAAGGAGTAAGGGGGCTGTAGATCTGGCTATGGAAGAGGCGCGGGACTAGCTTTAAGGCGGATAGTATAAAGGGATAATAATCCTTAAGGATAGGATTACTATGCATTTTAGTACTAATAGACTTTTGTCTTTAATGCTAGAAGACAGTATAAATTTATAGTCATTTATAATTGACCTGCGGGGAATAGGAGTTAGGACAAGGTGTAGTAATAAGATATTAAATCTAAAACCTTAGTTTTAAGGGGAGAGATTAGTCTAAGCTATGATAATAAAATAGGAATAGGTTTAAGCCACTGAGTATAAACTGTTTCCATTAATTCTTTACTTTATAGTAGTAGAAGGTAAAAGCGTAATACTTAAGGGAACGATTAATGCTTAAAACTAATAACAATATGAGTGTTTATATACTACTATATCTACACAGAGTATATAGTAAGTCTCTTAGTTAGCCGCTAACTAGGCAGTTACTAAGATATTATAGTAGGACTTTACCTATTTAGAAAGCTACCCTTACTATAAATTATGCGATTTTCTGCTATAGCTTTCCGATAAGCACTGTTTGTAACTATCTATAGACGTATTATGCAATTTAACTAGTATAGCTAGTCTACTAATAACCGCCTAGGGATGGCCTATATAGAATAATCTATCTAGTCTTCCGGCCATAATCCTAGACGATTCGCTGCTGTAGATACAGCCTGCTGTTAAAGATTAAAATGTTTTATTTAAGCCATTAAGTAAGGAAGAGGGACTTAAGGAACTTAAGTAAGTTGTTTTAGGGCTTTAAAATAGAGCGGAGAAACTTAAAGAGCTTTTTGTAACCCTATAGAATGATTTTAAAAACTTTTAGAATAATTTTAGGAACTAATAGAATGAGTAAGTCTCTATATAGGCGGGAAGTTTTTAAATATAGCTAATGTATACTTATAGATTAGAGGAATAGAAGATAAGGTAATAGTTTAGGACCTACTAATAGTTCGATTTCTAATAACGCAATAGGTTTTATTAGGAGATTAATACTTCTATTAAAAAGTTAAAGGCATAAACTGCAGAACTTAAGCGGACTATAGATAGCGTAGTAGGAGAGCTTAAAGATAGTATAAAGTTAAAGTAGCTGGGTTATTTGGGGATGGTTTACGCTGTTGCTAGCTAATAGCTTGTTAGTTACTCTAAGTGGAATTTATATAATAAGCGACTATTTATTAGCATGGGACTTTATAAAGATAGAGGAATGTATTTACTATATCTCTTTTCTATTTTAATAAGGTGCTTAACTGCTTAACCCTAGTAGGAATATATAGGCAACGTTCTTAGTTAAAAGAAGTCTATTTTTAGAACTGTTTATTTTTAGGAGTAGAATAGGCTATCCTTATATAATTAAGCTCTAGGCTTTATATAACTGGCTACTAGAACGCATATAGCTTAAATAATAACCCGCCTTCTCTTACCCCTATTATTACTTGGTTACTATTTAGCACCTCTTAGAATTTGTAAGTGCGCGTACTATATTAATTTCTTATATAATGTACTATGTTTTGCCTACATTACGGCTGCTTAAAAAAGCCTTTATTAGAGGGAGGGAGGGGGTTACCTAGCGTCTCTACTTATCTCTTTAACGTAGTTAGAGGAGCATATAAGAAATCTAAATTAAAGAGATTTAACGTCCGTCCCTAGGTTAAGAGACGCACCCTATTAAGAGATAAATTTGCGGTTTTAACCTCTAAAGTCTCTTACTTGGGAGTTAATAAAGTTATACTTAATGTCTTTTTATTTTTCGGCTATTTCTTTATATAAAAACCACTCTATAGTAAGAAAATAACTATAGTTGGTTATGCTATTGATTGTCCTATTAGTAGCATTAAGAGCTACTTTAGCTGTTCCCCCCTGCTCTATTATAACTATGGGCCTAAGTATAAATTTTAGGGTCCTAGATTAATAGCTCTATTAAAAAAATATATAATTTAAAAGTTTTAAAACACTCTACTTTTATAAATATATATTTGGGGAATTTCGCTAGGTAAAGGAGGGGTGTCTACTAAGGCGTGATGATTTAGTACGTATTAATATGCATTAGCATACTTATATTAAACTATATTTTTATAGTATTAATTTTAACACCATCCTATTTTTAGAATACATTTTAGCATTATTATAGGCACGTAATCTCTTCCCCGCTTCCTATTATTAAATATTTTAAATATTAACTACCACCTTAAAACCTTCCAAGACGTCTATAAACATTTATTAAATTATACTGCGAGAGCATAGTAAATAAGATATGCCATTATATATCTTTTCCTAAAAAGTATGTGTGTAACTATATAGTTAACCACAAGATCTGGGACTATTGCCTAAATATACTAAATAGCGAAACTCCTTGCTTAGACTAAAAGCCGATAAAGGGTAAAAACGGAGTAATTATATAATTAGGTAGTTCCTTAGTAAAAGGGAATTACCCTAACTATACCTAATAGTATATTTGACATTAAGTGTACTTATTAATATACTAATCTCCAAACCTATAAGACCGCCGTAAGTAACCTAAATGCTGATATTGTAAAGGCTAATGCTGCTGTTTTAGAGGGATTAAAGGATTTAGGAGTAATTTAATAGCTCTTTAGACTTATTGTTAGTAACAAAGTTTTTAACAAAAATAACATACCTTTAAATTTTTCTGCGACTTTATCTGCACTGTGGTAATTTCTTTCCTAGTAGTTTATAATAATATGGCCTATAAAACCTAAGTGTTCTATATTAGGGAATTAATAGCTTTTAAATAACTCTTTAATCTCTTTATTAGTCTAACTATTAAAAGGAGTCTGGCTACTCGCTATCTTATATAGGGTAGATCTAAGGGTGAAGATATCTACCTGCATTAATAGTAGCTTTTTAGGGTATTAATAACTATAAGCTATAGTAATAAGGAGAGCAGAGCTATCTAAAGATAAGCTACTAAAGTCGGCGACTTTTGTATGCAAATCTTGGTTTAAGAGAATATTATAGCATTACAGGTCCCTATAGATCACGCCGTTTAAATAAATAAAAGCGATTATATCCGCAATTTCCTGTCCCTATTAAAGCTGCTATTCTAAAGTAACGTTATCCTTATAATCCCGAAGATAGGCTTAGAGATTATAATTACTTATAAACTTAAGCCAAATACCAGTGTCGCAACGCCCTTAATATTATAAAAGCCCTATATTGCTACTATGTTCGTCAAAGCGCTTATATATAGCTCTTTTAATAAGAATTACATCGTCGTTTTTGAAGTAAGGGATCTTAATAATACTCCCTAATAAGGCGTCCAGATAAACAAAGCTAAAGCTTCCCTAGTTTACTAAATTATCTCTTATATAGCCCTTTGGCCATCTAATTTGCATTTCTAGGGGCTCTTAAACTATAGTGTTGTGTAGAAGACGTTAGGTAGAATATAGATTAAGTAGAGTTATGCGGTTATTTATTACTAAGGGGCGGCTTATTAGGACCGGAGTTGTTTTAGGTTCTTAGCCACATCCTAGCAAAGTACTTCGCCACATTAGCGCCATTAAATTACGTAATAAGGAATCGACTTTATGGTTAAGTCTCCTATGTTTATAGCTAATTTATATTAACTTGCACCTAAAATAGCATTATAGATTTATTAGTTCTTTCTAAGTTTAATCTACTAACGCCTCTATTAACATTTACGAGACCCTATTGTAAAGAGTGGGCTCTATCTCCTATATATTAGTCTCCCTATACTTTTAAGGGTTTATAAAGCACAGACTAAGGTTATATAACTTCTTAAAGTGTAATTTGCTTATTTCTAAGCCATAGCTTACAGCCCTATACGCGTGTTATTAATTAAACGTTTAGAGTTAGTATAGAAAATTTAAGGTTTGCTAAGGATATTAGAACTCTCACAGCTTTCTGCTCCTTAATTGCCGCCTAGTATAACCTTAAAAATCTAAGGATTTGGAAACTAGGGCGGCTAAAAATAGATATGCCTAAAATAGGCTATTCTTTAGGGTCTGGCTTGGTCCCCAACTCCGCACCATCCTTTGCCTACCTTACTATTGTTTATTCCCTCCTATTGCTATTATTACAGTAAGCTAATATAGACTGAGCTAGTTAAGTACTAGTATAAGGAGTGCCTCCTAGCGTTCCTAAATTATACCGTGCACTAGTAGATTATAGGAAAGTTCCTTATACTACCCTCCATTATCGTATAAAGGGACAACAGTTAATTAAAGAGAAGGCTAAAAGCTAAGAGTATCTCAACCCATACAAAGATAAAGCTATTGTAGATTTCTTATTACAAATGTCTTATCTTGGACAGCTAGTGCGGATAAAGTATATATCTTTAATAGCCTTCCTTATTACCCGTAACTAGCTAATGTAGAAAAGACTATGCAAACCCCTAGGCAAGAATTAGGCTAAGGCCCTGGAGAATTATTATCTAGAACTTAAAGCAAGAATAGTTAAGGCGCTGGACTGGAACTATTATGAGAAAAATATCTATAAGAAGATTATAGACTGGTTTAAGAAGATTGGGTAGGTATTATAAGATTTAGCCATTCTGGCAGAAAATATATATAATATAGATAAGACTGGAGTAATGCTATCTATGCTAGGCTCCGTTAAGGTCCTTATAAGTAAGAACAATATATAAGACTATAGAGGTGCGCGTATTAAGCGAATGATGGTCACCGTAATTAAATGCATTAGCGCTAATAGTAGGTATTTAACACCTATAATTATTTGGCCTATTACTACCTATTAAAGCAACTGGACCACGTTTTAAACCCCTAGATAGCAGTATGCGTGCTCTAAATCTAGATATATTAACTTTAAGATTAGCTTAGAGTGGCTTAAGCGTATATTTAATCCCTATATATATAATTTTCTATTTAGTAAAGCTTATAAGCTTTAGATTAACTTTAATCTTTAATCTAAGTGGAAAAATTAATTCCGGAACGCGGCCATTTTATTTTGTTATATCTAATATAAAGTACCTATAATTTATCTCTTTATAGGGTGCGTCTCTTGACTAAGGGACAGACGTTAAAGTTTTAGGACTTTATAATGTAATATATTAGAAGTATACCTATAAACTATTAAAGCAATTACTAATAAAGAGATAAAAGTTGCTAGCCCTTAAAGCAACATCAATATAGCTAAATTTATCCACCTGGACTATATCCTAAATCTTTAGTAGATTCTATCTTAATTCCCTAAAACGCAAGCCAGTCTCACTTAGCCGCTATTTTCTCATAAGTGTATTTTTTAAGCGTATTGTGCATTAACTGAACAGCTTTATAGGCCTTTTGTAGTAGATTAAGTGTAGAACACTAGTATTCCTAATAGCGTATAAGACGTCACTGTAAGAGGAAATTCTCCCTTATAAGCCTTTTAAGAGTCTTTAGTTAGTCCCTTTTCTAAAACTCTTCCACCCTTTTTATTAAGGTTTTAATAGAGAAAGTTTTATTTAGGGTAGAGGGTTATATAGTCAAAATCTTAGCTTTATAGCTGGAGTTAGTGTCTATGTTGTCGTTTGTGAGATAAGTAGGGGTACACTTTAATGGTAATATAGCGGAAAACATTACTAAGTGCTAGTTTTTAGGTGGGAAACTTAGGGACCTAAAATATGTCCCTTTTGCTATTATTATCTAAGACCTACTTCCGGCTAAGGACTTGGTTTTAGGCCCGTTAATATATAGAACAATAGTGCTCCTAGTAATATGCCCTTTATATTAGGTCTATTTTTGGAACAGCAACTATTATTTATAAGGCGCCTTTGCCTTTTAATGGTCTATTTAAACGTGCTTTTGTTATAATTAATTTTTGTGTCTTTAGAAACACTACTAAGCTAATCTAAGCTATTTTAATTTAGAAGATTAATTACTACTTTGACTAAAAATTAAATAAATTAGTATGTTTTGCGGATGCGGTTGTGCGCTAATGTGGCCTAAAAAGAGCTCTTATGGGCCTATATCAGAGGATAAGCTAATTTACTCCCCTCGCATTATAAAAGGAATGTAGGAGAAATCTTCTACTAATGGAGATAAGGTAACTGTGGTGCGCTTTTATAAGCCTAGTTAAATCCATTTTAGAAGACCTGCCGTGCTATTACCGGAACCTATAGTGATGGAAGATCTAGCTAGCAATACTAGGGAAGAGTAAGAAGGATATCTCCTTATAGGTTAAGGGGATTAGCCTTATATAGTGCGCTAAATATCTATTTATCTTTATTTGTAAATCTAAAGATTATTCCTAAATTATATTGCTTAGATATAGTGATTTTGTTAGATTTAAATTTACCTTATATTAGATCTAATGCAAAGTTATACCTCTTTAGGTAGGTTTCTAGCTAATATAGGAAGACACTAAGCCTAAAGCAATTTGGACTAGAGTAGATCTGAGGCTAAATCTACTTTACTCCCATCTAATAAGATTACTGCTTAGATAATATGTCTATAATAGCGTCGCTTGCGATATAAACAGAGTGGTACTCTACTAATAACTAATAAGTTTAATAGTAATCTTTTGGCGTAAAGTAAGTGCTAATAAATAATTCTAATTGATTGTATTATCGCCTCTACCTTTATATATCTATATATAAAGTAGTAAAGTAAGAAACTATATTAGCGCTAGATTAGGACTATAGCTATTTAAATAAAGATAGCAGATAAAAGCGTAGAAATATCTAGGAAGCCCTGCTTAGATAGGACACCTACTTTAGTAAGAATGCTAGGGTTTGTTAGTATAGGCGTTATAAATGGTTAAACTAAAGGTCTAGCAGTTGCGTTAAAGTTAAAGGATGAGTTGGCAGCGTTTAGTGGGATTATAGTAATGTTAGACTAAGAGGTTGCGGAGCACGTAGTGGGAGATCTGTCCGTTTAATAAGGACTATAATGTACTATTAAAGTTAAGTTTAAGAGAGAGGTACTTTTAGGCCTACGAGAGCTAGATGTAATGGCAAAATTAGTAAGGCTAATAATATTAAAGCCTAATAGATTACTAATCTGGATTTAAACAGTTACCTCTGTATAAGGGTATAAGCCATTTACTAAAGGTAAAAGATAAAAAGGAGTTAGTGCGGGTTTACTGGCGAATGCAGTTATAGCTAGGGCAATGCTACTAAGGTTTTAATTTTAAGCTAGACCTAGCCTAGCAGAAAATATAAAAACTTATATAACAGCGAGTAAATATATAGCCTTTTTTATTATTATAGAACTTACTAATATAAGTATGGGAGTGACCGTATTTATGTAATTGCTTTAGATATTTTAAGAATATAGAAGGAGTCTAGAATACGGTCCTTGCATAGGATAGTAAAGCTAACCCTTAGAGTATAGGCAACTAATTATAGCTAATAGAAGCCGCTTTTTAGTCCCTTTTATGTGGAGCCCAAAAATGGGCCTTAGACTAGGTGGCCCCTTTTTAGTCTTTAGAGTTTTAAATGCCAAAAAGAAGTATAAAAGGACGGTGCTTTATGGTGACTATATCCTACATGCCCTAAAATCGTTTTATATTCTTCTACTTAAATTGCTTATAGATTTTAATTAGCTAGCCTAATTTTATAAACTAGATGGTTTAGGGTATACCTTATTTATATCCCCTACTATTTAATATTAAGTAAGCACAAGCCTTAAATTTATTTGCTACGTAATCCGCTAGTAAATAAACTAGTAAACGTTAAAGCGCATGTCTTAGTAGGGAGCCTGCTTTACGGTTGCCGTAGGGCCACAATCTACTACTAAGAAGAGGCTTAGTGCCCTAGGCGCGAGGTCGTTAATTTAACATTACTTCTTATTTTAACTCTATACTATCCCTAAGATAAAGTAATCTACTAATTTATAAGGAGCGTACTGGTTAAACTCCTATATATATAAGTGCCACAACCGCAGGAAATATACTACCACTACCTTGTTTTCCCCCACAATAATCTATAAAGTCTACTTCTATTCCTATTGCTGCTATAGCTATTATATCTACCTTTAAGTACTTATAATAGCCACTAGAACTTTTTAATAGGCCTTTCTTTAGTAAGAACGCTACTCTGACTCCCTTTAGCCAGCAGTAAAAACAGTTATTATAACCTATAAAATCTGGCACCTTATCCACTTTAGTAGGTAAACAGCAATCGCCTCCTAGAGATATAATTTCTAGAGGGTCTTCTAATATCTCTCCTTTATCTCCGTTAACTTTATAGCAACAGCCTATAGAATTAATTAAGTCTACTTTAATTCCTAAATAACCTTAGCGGTTAGTGTTACTAGAGACCTGATCTTAGTCACTAGCCCCTAAAGAGGAAGTTACTACCTCGTTTACGCGTGAATAGTAATCGCCTCCTAGGGATCCTATTTCTAAAGAGTCTCCTAATATCCCCTTATCTTCGTTAACTTTATAGCAACAACCTATAGAATTAATTAAGTCTACTTTAATTTCTAAATAATTTTAGTAGTTAGTGTTACTAGAGACCTAATCTTAGCCAGTAACCCCTAAAGAGGAAAATCCTATTTCTAGAGAGTCTCCTAATATCCCGTTATCTCCGTTAACTCTATAGCAATAACCTATAGAATTAATTAAGTCTATTTTAATCCCCTAACAACCTTAGTAACTAGTATTAGTAGAAACTTAATCTTAGCTACTAACCCCTAGAGAGGAAACTATAAACTAGCTACCTAATATATTAGACTAACCTTTTAATTTACCTCTATAGTAGGTACTTAGCCCTCTATAGAAAGTTTATATAAGGTAGCAAGAAGCACTAAAAGAAGATTGGAATAAACCTCCGTTATAGCTTTCCCAGTATATGCTAACAGGAGTATTTCGCTTAGCGGAAAAATCAGAGGCTTTTTATAACGTAGAATTAATATATAGCTTTTGTTATTAGGCTATAAGGGATTCGGTATAGATAGACGGAGATTTTAGATATATATAATATAGCTATACTATATACTAGGACTGTATTAAGCGTGGCGGTCTTAATAACGGATACCTAGTCTATTCTACTTAGTCTATAAGTTTTACGAGTTGTCCACTAAAGTTAGAAGTAAAGGATTATATAATATTAAATGAAATTAGGATAGAGTGCTTTATATATAGAAGTGGACTAACGCAGACTACTTAATTAGCAGTCTTACTATGCGATTATAGGTTTCACTAAGACTGTATTAAAGACGGCGGCTTAATAAATAAGTATTTTAAATCTAGAAATTTGGTTCTAATATACGGAAGTTAGCGTAAAATTTATATACCATCCCTAACTCCTAGCAGAGTAGGCACTTCCCCACTACCTCCTAATATAGGAGGTACCGCTTTACTACCTCCTTACGGAGAAAGTGCTATAATAAGGAATTAAGACAGGGATAAATTACTTAGCGAGTTATTTTATATTTATCCTAAAATTTAGTATATCTTTAAAGAAGAGAAATAGAGATTATAAGAAATTTAAAATATAGCTAACTTTAATCTAAATAGATGGCTAAATAATTTCTATGCTAACTATATAGATCCTAGAAGTAGTATAAGTAGCATTTTAATACAATGGCATTTCTTTAAATATAACCCAGATCTTAATATATAGGATCCTTAAGTCTAGGATGTAGGGAGAGACTAGCGTAACACCACTTTCTATAACGTAATCGTTACTGTAATTACCTTCTTAATAAATAATAATCTGGATAAAGGTAGCATAAGGCTTGCATTTTATAACGCGAACTAAATTAGGTCTTAAGATATTAGTAATATATTTTATCCTAACTTTTAGTTACCCTATAAAAGGATATATAGGAAAGCTACTACAGATAACGATTGGTAGAAAGTTAGATTGTATATAGTTAAATATATTCGCAAATTCTATAATGATCCTATTATAGAAATGCTTTGCTATACGCTTAAGCTAACTTAAGAAGATAATAATAATAATAGAGAGTTTAGCGGAAATGTAATACCGTAAGAAAATAGTAGCTAAGAGTAGCGTAGCGGTAATGGAACCTTAGGGAACGCTAGTAATACTATTCTACCTATAGGAGGTAATAAAAATAGAGGCGGAAACTAGCCCCCTGGTGGCACAGTCCTAACTATAAAAGGTAATAATAATAGAGACGGAAGCCAGCCCCCTAATAGTATAATTCTATCTATAGGAGTTAATTAACCCCCGGATATTCTATCTACTAGGCCCAGACTATATACGTTTAAAGGATGGGTATATAATAATAGAGTTAAAAAGGAGATTATAGGCTATAGACTATATGCTAGTAGATATTAATTACTTTTACAGACCCCCGCTCCCTAAGGGGGTTACTTAAATTATAAATTAGTTACAGCATATCTTCTAGGAGGGAACGCTGTTGTTAAGGGATATAAAAAATATATAACTAATTAAGGAGAATAGCTATTTCTCTTTAAGGAGAGTAATATTAACCTTTTAAGAACTAAAATTAAAGCGGAGATAACTATTACGGGCTAGAGCGTTTTTAGATATTATACTACTCCTTTATCTAGAGGATATTTAAACGCACTAATATAATATTTAAGGCTAAAATTTTTAGGCAAGCCTAGAATATATTAGTATACTAAAGGCATACTAGAGAGATATTATAATCGTCCCTAGGTTAAGAATCTCCTATAAGGCCTTTACCGTAAATCTAGAATTTCGCCTTTAGTGTTTACTCCTTTTAAAACATAGGAGAGAGTTATAAAACGTAGACGTTAGAATGCCACTACTGGAATAATAGGAGCTTAAGCTTCTCCGCCTTACTACGTAACCCCTCTACTAGGTACTAGCTATACTACGCTTATTAGCCTAATAGCTATAGGACCTAATAACCAGCCTCTATATTTAAATATAACCCCTTAGCCTCCCTACGCAACTCCTTTACTAAATATTAGTAATTAACCTCCTTTATAGGCTACTAATCTAGCTAGTTTAGGAGGATTTACTATTAAAGAACGACTTTTACGTCTTAAAGCGATAATTGCAGAATTATTAAATGCGTAGCGTGGATAGAATAGGTAGATATATAACTTTAGAAAGCACGCGGTTACGGGGCTGCCTTTAATCCGCTTTAGATATTACTTATTATAAACTAGCTTTAATATAGGGATAGATAAACAAAGAAAATAATAAAATTGCCTAATAAGATTTGCGTTAACTGCCCGTATATGGTAAAGCCTTATATTAGAATTAGTTTTATTCTATTTAGGCTCTCTTAATTTTCTTTAATTAATTAACTAATTCTCGCTTTATACTCCTATTAGAATTCGCACATTAAATTATTTCTTATAGGTCTTTTAAGCTTAGCTATTTTATTTACCTTACTTAATACCTATTATTAGCAAAATCCTATTTTTGTATATAGAGAGAAATATAATATTTATTTATAGTTTAACTTAAAAAGTAGAGAATTAATGTCATTATAATCCCCTTAAACATTTATTTTCTAAGAATAGAGGTATAGGTATATTTGCCTAAAAAGCCGGCTAAGGAAATCTTATGTCGCTAATGTTTACGCGGAATATAGGGTTTAGGCTAAACTGCCTTCCCTAATTTAACTTCCTTCCTTATTATAGAATACACTCTCGTTACTTAGCTTATATCCTTTAGGTATAACTCTACCGCTAGCTGCTTATATTTACGATTAGGGGCATAGCTAAGTAACCAGTTTAGTAGACTTGTAAACGCCTATAGTTTAATTAGGCTAAGGTAGGGGTGCATATAGGTGCTCTTGGAAAGCCCTCTTTAGTGCACTGTTAATTTAGTTAAGGTATAAGCTAGCTTAGCCTAATGCTATTTTTAGACCTCCTTGGCTTCCAAAATGGTCACTAAATATTTTAGAAATTTAAAGAATAATAAATATGGTGGCGTGGGAGTGGAGGGGAAATACTAAGTCTTGTGTTGTCCTTTACTAAGAGATCCTAGCCTCCCATTCTAAGGAAATGCCTAAATACTATACCTAAAATCGTTAAGCTATCTAACGTCACCGATTACTTTTTAAAATAGCTTAAGTTTATATAAGTTCTTAACCACTCTTGCTAAATAAAGGAAGTTTAATTTAGGCCCTATTCCTCTTAGCTATCTATAGGTCTTTTCTTATTTAGAAGGGCTATATTTCGGTTCCTTGCTAGGTTTTAGTTTTTAGGTACTTAGTATATCCCCTTATAAGGATTATAGACCTTAAATTTAGAACCTTTGTTTAAGGCGAAGACTAGTCTAAGCTATAGTAATAAAAGAGGGACAGGTTTAAGCCACTAAGCACTAACTGTCTCCTTAGTTCTTTACTCTATAGTAAAGTAAAAGCATATATTTAAGGGACGGTTAGCGCTTAAAACCGGCGAAATACAACTATTTATAACTGCTATCGTCTATATAGAGTATATAGCAAGTTAGTTAGTCACTAGTTAGGTAATTACTAAGATATTATAGCAGGACTTTACCTACTCAGGAAGCACCCGGTAATAGATTATATAATTTTTTACTATATTTTCCTAATAAGCAGCGTTCGCAGCTTCTACTAAATCCACCTACCTAGATTAAATCCTAACCCTTTAGTAGATTCCCTCTTAATTCCCCAGAACGCAAGCTAATCTCGCTTAGCCACTATTTCCTTATAAGTGTATTTTTTAAGCACCTTTTGTATTAACTGGATAGCTTTATAGACCTTTTATAGTAAATTAAGCGTAGAGTACTAGTGTTCCTAATAACGTATAAGACGTTATTATAAGAGGAAATTCTCCCTTATAAGCCTTTAAAGAGTCTCTAATTAGTCTCTTTTCTAAAATTCCTTGGCCCTTTATATTAAGGACTTAATAAAGAAAGATTTATTTATAGTATAGGGTTCTATAGTTAAAACCTTAGTTTAGTAGCTAGAATTAGCGTCTATATTATAGTCTATAAGATAGGTAGAGATACGCTTTTAATAGTTATTTAGCAGAAAATACTTTAGGTAGAGAACCCTAGGACCTAAATATATCCCTTTTTACTATTATTATTTATAACCCGCTTTTAGTCCTAAGGACCCCGTTTTAGAGTAGCTAACGCGCGGACTAGTAGTGCCCCTAGTTATCTCTATCTTGGGTCTATTTTTAGAACGTTAACTATCTATATTTTAGCCACTCTAGTATAGAGCCTAAAAATAGGCCTTAAACTAGGTAACTACTTTCGTCCTCTAAAGTCCCAATAATATAGAAAAAGGGGTATAAAAGGAATAATGCTTTATTAACTATGGTAATTATATCCTGCGTATTTACTCTAAAATTATCTTACTTATAGCGTTCTATTAGCTGGCCTAATACTATAGCTAGCTTCTCTAGAGTATGCCTCCCTAGCTATAACCAATTAATACTAATTAAGTACCCTTAAGTCCTAAATAATAAAGCGCATGTTTAAGTAGATAGGAGGCTCCTCCTAACCCATAGACTCTCTTAACTAGTAGAAGAAACTTAACAGCAAGAAGCTCGGTAAGAAGTTTAATAAGATAAACTCCTATAAATATAAGTGCCGTAACTGGAAAAGGCGTACCGCCACTACCTCTCTTTTCACTACTGCCTCTTAATCCTACTTCCGTTTTTATTGCTGCAGCCACTATACCTAAGGACTTATAATAGCCACTAGAGCCTAGTAAGTCTTCTTCCTCCTTATTAAGGCTATAAGGGGAATCCTCTAGTAAAAACGCTACTTCTTTACCTTCCTTACCTTTATAGCAACCTAAAACCCAATCTTAACTACTAAGCCCTAGAGAAACTGCCGAGCCCAATATATCTTCCACTTCGCCCCCCTTATAAGTTGGCCCTCTATAGGAGGTCTATATAAGGTAAAAAGAAGCACTAAAAGAAGATTAGAATAAGCTTCCATTATAACTTTTAGAGGATATATTAAAATAAGTATTTTATTTAGCAGAACTAATAGGATTTAATAGTTACTTTTCCTAATATAGCTTTTGTTATCGAGTTATAAGAAATAAGGTTAAGAATGGTTAGTCTATAAATATATAAAATAGATATATACGCTATAGCCATATTATACACTAGGACTGTATTTAGCGCAGCGGCCTTAATAATAGATATCTAGTCTATCCTACTTAGATTGCTAGGTTTTAGACTTATTTCCTAAATAGAGACTAGGATTTTATTAGGGATGGAATGGAATGCCTTATATGCTAAGATATGCTAACGCGGAGAGGGTAAATAGTAGTTTTACCTTATAACTATAGGTTCTACTAAAACTATATTCTACTTAGTAGCTTAGTGGCTAGGTGTTTAAAGTGTAGCCTTTTAGTCCTAACTTATGGATACTAGCATAAAGTTAGCCTATAGTCTAAATCTCCGCCTAATTAGAATTAGCTAGGCAACGATAATATAGGCGGAAATTAGCCTCCTTAAGGAGCCAATAATAATACAGGCGGAAATTCTTTAGGAGGCAATAATAATATAGGCGGAAACCCTCCTTTAGGAGCCAATAATAATTTAGGCGGAAACCCTCCTTAAGGAGCCAATAATAATCTAAGCGGAAATTAGTCTCCTTAAGGAGCTAATAATAATCTAGGTGGAAATCCTCCTTTGGGAGCTAATAATAATATAGGCGGAAATCCTCCTTTAGGAGGCAATAATAATCTAGGCGGAAATCCTCCTCCTTCTTTAGAAGGCAATAACAATATAGGCGGAAATCCTCCTCCTTCTTTGGGAGGCAATAACAATATAGGCGGAAATCCTCCTCCTCCTTTAGGAGGCAATAATAATATAGGCGGAAATCCTCCTTTAGGAGGTAATAATAATTTAGGCGGAAATCCTCCTTTAGGAGGCAATAATAATTTAGGTGGAAATCCTCCTCCTTCTTTAGAAGGCAATAATAATATAGGCGGAAATCCTCCTTTAGGAGGCAATAATAATACAGGCGGAAATCCTCCTCTTTCTCTGGGAGGCAATAATAATATAGGCGGAAATCCTCTTTTGGGAGGCAATAATAATCTAGATAGAAATTAGCCTCCTTAAGAAGCTACTAATCTAGGCGGAAACTAGCCTTTTTAAGGAATTTTAAGTGTAGGGGCAGCTAATAGTATAGGCGGAAATTAAGCCTTAAATGGTGTAATACTAACTGCTGGACCTATACTGTATCCGCGTAAAGGATAGGTTTATAATAATAGGGTTAAAAGAGAGATAGTAGGCTATAGACTATATGCTAGTGGATATTAAGTACTTTTACAGACTCCCGCTCCTTAAGGGGGTTTCTTAAATTATAAATTAGTTACATTATATCTTATAGGAGGGGAAGTAGTAGTTAACGCCTATATAAAGGCAATATAGGATTAAGGGGAGGAGCTATTTATCTTGGCTAATACTAGTATTAACCTCCTAAGGACTAAGGATAAAGGGTAGATACGGATTGCGGGCTAAAGCGTTTTTAGATATTATAGTACTCCTTTAGCTAGAGGGTATTTAAACGCGCTAATATAATATTTAAAGTTAGTATTTATAGACTAGCCTAGAGTGTATTAGTACGCCAAAAGCACGCTAGAGGGCTATTATAATTGTCCCTGGGTTAAAAGTTTATTAGAAGGGCTGTACGTAGTATTTGGAATTTCCCCTGTAGATTTTGTTTCTTTAAAAACGTAGTAGAGAGCTATAAGACTAAGATATAGACGTAAGGCTATAAATACAGGAGCTACTACTAGAACTATAAATATAGGAGCTACTACTGGAACTATAAATATAGGAGCTACTACTGAAACTATAAATATAGGAGCTATTACTGGAACTATAAATATAGGAGCCACTACTGGAACTATAAATATAGGAGCTATTACTGGGACCGCAAATATAGGAGCTACGGTAGGTTAAACCCCTCAGCCTACCTACGCAACTCCTCCGCCTCCCTACGCAACTTTTCTACTAGATAATAGCTATTAACCTCCTTTATAGGCTACTAATTTAGCTATAAAAGGATCTACTATTAAAGAACGGCTTTTATGTCTTAAAGCGATAATTATAGAATTACTAAATACGTAGCGCGCTTATGGCTAGGGTTCTAGGGCTGCCTATAATCTGCTTTTAAACGTTACTTATTATAGACCGGCTTTTAATATAAGGGTAGATAAATAAGGGAGTTCGAATTAGTATGGTTGTTTTATTCTTCCTTTAATCGTTTATTCTTTTATATATTTACTTCATTTTCCTATTAGGGTTCGCGCGTTTAATCTTTACTTATAGGTGCCTTTAGAGCATGTTCTGTTTTGCTTACTTAGTACCTATTATTAGCAGAATCCGATTTTTATACATAGAGAGAATTAGAATGGTTTTGTAGTTTAACTTAAAAATAGAGAAATAAAATCGCAATCCCTTTAAATCTTGTTGCTTAGTAGTGTATAGAGATACTAAGAGAGTAGAGCCCTTAAGCTGGATCTACGGCTTAAGCCCAGTTCTTACCTAAAGGTTTAATTATATTATCCCTATTAAATAAGCCTTATTTTAAAGCGAAAAGCTAAAAGGCTAATTATAATAGATATTAATATTACTGTTTAGAGAAAGGCGTAACTTCGCTTTAAATAGACATTTTTATATAACTATTTATAGATTTTTTTTAGAAGAGCGCTATACTTTAAGTTGTTAGGTATACCGCACTATATAAGCGCGTTAAACTATTATAATAATAATAATAATTCTTTAATTAATGTCTAATAGGGATCCTACTTAGCCTATGTAGACTACTCCGTTATAGGGGGAAAACTTATAGTTTATAGGAAGAAAACCCCTATAGTTAGGGGAGGAAAAACCCTATAAGCCACCTTAGTTGGATAAAAAACCCCGAATTGCTATGTTTATATATAGCAGCGGCCCTACGGGCCTATAGCACGTCCTCCTCCTTAGATGTTTTAAACTCCTTAGAAACCACTACTTCCCTCTCTAGCTTATCCTAAGCTAGGGTTTACTACGCCCCAGCTAGGCTTTGCCGATCAATCGCCGTATATATATTATTTCTCCTATATCTTAACCGTCCCCTATATACTATCTCTTGTTAACTATTACTATATACGCCTTACCTCCCCCCCTAAAGCTATTAAAGGCGTAAGGGGAATTTATCCGTTTTAATTACCGTATTACTAATAGCAGGATATATTATATTGTGTTGTATTTAGGTATCTTTTATACTTAGGCCCTAGCTAGGCCCTTTCTAAGGGTCACTACTCCGTTAAAAGGAGATAAGGAAAACCATGGGTCGCAATCTAGGCTGCTAGGTAGCTACGGTAGTAATAAAATGGCAAGTAACCGCATGCTCCGCGGGCAATCGCTCTAAGGGTTAAAAGGGGCCGTATATTTGCTCGCTGCTCGTTTATTTATTCGCGTTCGTTTATCCGTTAATATAAGGTTATTAATGCTTTTAATTGGGGGTTAGGGGACGTTAAATTCTATTTTATATCCGTGAGGATTATATAGGGTTAAATAGGAGCGTAGCAGTTGTCTACTATAAAGGGGGTTACCGTTAGTAGTGGTTTTCGAGATCTCACTATCCCATATAAAAACTTTTTACTACCCCCTATAACATTTCGTCAACTACCACTACCTCCTACCTATAGCTGTGTGACGTCTCTATGTTAGCTCTACTAAGTCTAAAGACTAGTAGGTTTATAGGCCTTACTATATATAGGTATAGAGTCCGATTTTAAGGACTAATATAAATTATATACTAAAGATCTATAAATTAGTTACGTTTTCTTATAAAATAGATTA
>Ga0307515_10006406_pt1 | contig 23549 bp, 28 predicted proteins | sample 17_EM_MG_FD_194513 | JGI IMG/M metagenome (GOLD analysis project Ga0307515, IMG submission 194513) | Populus trichocarpa ectomycorrhiza microbial communities from riparian zone in the Pacific Northwest, United States - 17_EM | ecosystem: Host-associated > Plants > Roots > Unclassified | place... | reverse complement strand
CAAAACTAGGATGGAAGAAAGCTCTGGCCTAACCCACCTAGAAGCCAACTAGCTACTACAGGAAGTGTAATATATATGAATCATCTATAAAAAGCTAGGAATTTCAAGAATTAGTGGCGCATTCAAAGACCATTAGGCTAAGTTCTTGTGCTCTTTTCTAATTCCTAAAAGAATCAATGAGTCAAAACAAGGTGGAGGTGCTTGAAATTAAAAAGGTCATGATCATCATTGTAAGATCAGGTCGTTTGTGTCTTTTAAAAGACTTATTTTGTAGATGCTTATGATTTTTAATAATTTTTAAGTCCAACATTTGATTTTTAATGTTTCAATATAATTATTAGTTTTAAAGCTTGTTTGAAGGAGGGGTAGAGATTATTTTTTAAAGTAATGTTTTTTAGAAATATATTAAAATAATATATCTTTAATTTTTTTTGACATAAACTCATCAAAATATATAAAAAAACACTAAAAAAATTAATTTAAAACTATATTTTTTAAAATCGTTAAAAACACTGCGATGCTTTGGAAAAGCCTTAACCAGAGAGAATTTCTTCGAACCTCATCACACTTCAATTATATTCTTCTAATTCTTTGTAGTCATCACCTTCTCTCGCATCCTTACAGCGGCTAATGACTTGGTTGATTGTCTAGTAAGGAAAGTCACATAAAAAAAGAAAAAAGAAAAGATAAGATAGTGTTTGCAATGCAATGAGATTAGTTACTCAAGTATGATTTTTTTTACTATTTAAATAATATTTTTCCTTCTTTAAAGTAATAAAAAAATCTTTTTTTGTCAAGACTATACCTAATTATAAATAACTATCATAATTATAAAGCAATTAGCTAATTTACAAAAAAAAAATACAAATTTTTACCGTGGATTAAGTCAATCATAATCATTTACTTCTTACAAAATAAATAATATTTTTTTTTATTGAGGAAACAATGCACCTTTTGAGTTATAATTGTACAATAATGTAGTGAATAATATAGGCAGTTAAGTTATTAAATAATAAAATAATTTATTATGATATAATAAATGAATAAAAATATTTAATAATTTATAACTTAAATTTCCTATACTTATAATGCCTTCAAACAATCATAGAAATTGTCTATTATATTTAAGATTAGGAGATGCAATTGAACAAATAAAAACAAAGATAGATTGAAAAATGTGGGGATCCCTCCTTTTCATGGTCTCTTTGCTTTTGATGTGAGTTTTGAAGAAAAATGCTATTTATTATCTCTTTTTCTAGCTAAGATGTTAGAAGTGCATGTCAACTTTAAAGTTTTAAAATTAATTTAAAAGATAAACCATGTGACGCACCGTAAAATACATGAATAAGAGTGTTTAGAAGTGTGATTACAGTTATCTTTTAAAGTGTTTTTTCGTTTAAAAATGCTTTAAAATAATATATTTTTTTAAAAAATTATTTTTGATATTAATATATTAAAATATTCTGAAAACATAAAAAATATTAATTTAAAATTAAAAAAAAATAAAAATTTTTAATCGTAAAAATGAACAGGCATGAGATATATTGTACAATTGATTATATAAATAAAAACATTTTAATTTTGTTTTGTTAGGAAAAGTATTTTACAATGATATCCCTTTAAAAATTTATAATTCTACTCTTATTAATAATAACACCTTTTCTTCATCAATCAATGTTTTTTTTTTAAAAAAAAACTTAAAATAAGAAACCATAAAAACACACCTTAATAAATTTATTTCAAAACCATTAACGTTCTTTCCATTTTAACAATTTGCCCAAAATCACTTCCCTTTTTTACCCCACCATCCCCTCCTCCCAAACAACCGTCACCGCCCCAATCCCCTTCCCTCAACACGTGCATTCAACTCCCCACACCGCGCGTCGAAAAACCTCTCCAAATTCAAAAACGTACATCTCAAAATAGCCCTCTCACTCTCATGATTTTTGATTTAGCAACATCAAATAAATAAATAAAAAAACATATCGTACTCTCCCCCTCTCTAATCCATACCCTGATTTTGTCAGTTCTCCTCCAGCCTCTCTCGCCGGCGAGAGGAACTTAAAAAAGAAGAAGAAAAATATTCAGAGAAATCGCCGCAGTGAAATTGCGGGAGATCTAAAAGAAAGAAAATGTCGGAAGAAGAGAAGTTGTTAAAGGAAGCGAAGAAATTGGCATGGGAAGATCGGTTGTTACACAAGAACTGGAAAGTTAGAAACGAAGCCAATATCGATTTGGCTTCTCTTTGTGATTCCATTTCAGATCCTAAAGACTCCAGACTTCGTGAATTCGGTTAGTTAGGGTTTCTAATATTTTTTTATACAATTTTTAGGTTTCAGATCTGTTATTTGTGTCGCAAATGTGGATTCATTTTGTTGCGGTTTTTTGTTAGCTCCGTTTTTTAGGAAAACGGTTGCGGATTCAAATGCGCCTGTACAGGAGAAAGCGCTCGATGCTTTGATTGCGTTTTTACGTGCTGCCGATGCGGATGCTGGAAGGTGGTGGAATTTGTTTTTATTTTTTTTTGCATGCGTTTTTTTTTTTGTGGGTTTTAATTTGTTGTTGTTGTGGTGGTGGTGGTGTGTAGGTATGCGAAAGAAGTGTGTGATGCGATTGTGGCTAAGTGTCTTACTGGTAGGCCAAAGACTGTGGAGAAAGCGCAGGCAGCGTTTATGCTGTGGGTGGAGTTGGAAGCTGTGGATGTTTTTTTGGTGAGTGATTTTATGGTTTTTGGTAAAGATTGAGAATGCGTGTTAGTCTTGGTTGATTTTTTTTTTAAATTTTTTTGCTATGGTAAAAGTGTTGGAATGTTTCTCTTGTTTAATTGTTTGTTGATAATGAATGAATGAATTGTTATAATGTTTACCGAAATTGAACAAATTTTGATATATTTTTTTAAATGCCTGTACTAAAATGGTAGTTGTTTTTGATTGCTATTTTACTGTTTTTACTGTTTTGTTGACATTCCAGTGTGTAATGTTGGTATTTGATTCTTAATTAGTTGTAGGATTGATGGTAGCTTCGTGTCCATTTCACATATCAGTGTAATAGTTATCACCACTCTTCAGTTGGTTTCCTATTCGTTCCTAAGTTTATGATGCTCTGGAGATTTTCAGCTAGAAGTCTTCATTTTTATTAGCATTACTAAGTGGATTTTTTGCAAAATTAACCATGCCAATCTAGTGTTGTAAATTAGGTGCTGGATTTAAATTTAGTTGGTAAATAAATTAGAAATGACTGTGCCTAAATATCCAAGGTGCCCTAAGCATAACAGGATAGGCTTGTTGATTATGTAGAGGCTGACTAAATGGTGTGAGCTTGTATTTTTATGGTTATTCATAGCAAATGTGGGAGTTAGCAAAGTCATACCTCAAATTTGTACTGCCACACTTCACAGAGCCAAACCCAACTAGATGGTCACTGAGGGCTTGTTGTTGGTGTTCTGAAATAACAGAAGAGATGATTTTTATTCTAGGATGCCCACTGTGGGAAAAAGTAGTGCTTCTACAACTCTCTCTATGTAGTGCTCTCATCCACTTTAAGAATTGTCTAAAGGCACAACGGAAGTTAGCTATGCAATCTACTCTAGTACATCATATGGACATAATTGAGAAAAAGAGCAAAAAATGATCAATGCAGTGCATCACTTAGAGGGTATAACGGAGCTGTTTCAGGCTCACCTTTCCTCTTCCATTTCTAGTTGGGCTTCCTTTGACAACACTGACCTTTGTCTACTGTAGCACCTCAAAATTTTGGAGGTTGGTGATGTGGCTTGTCAAGGAGTGGTGCCTTTTATTAATTGGTTCACCTTTTTCTAATTTAGGTATGCTCTGTCCTTTAGGATCATTTACATGAGGTGATTTACATTTCTACTTGCATCAATATTCATCTCATCTTACCTTTAGTTGTATATGCTCATGTACTCAAAAAACAGAAATGAAAATTGAAGTTCTTAGATGGTAAATTGGGTCTGTACTACATGAACTTTCTTGTGCTACCTGATCTTTTAATTATTAGTTTTATCGATGAAACTTTCTTAAGTAATAATTTAAAATCATAACTTGCCTCTGCTCTCTAGTATTTGAATCTCCATATAGTAGGAAAAAATTGAATTTATGTCCCACAAAGGCTGTGTGGTACATCAGTGAGCCTTAATTTATTGAAATTAAGAATCTTTCTTGTTGACTGTATGATCGTGCTCTGGTTGGGAAAAATCAACTGCAAGCTTTGTAATCTCATAGTAGTAGTTAGAATTTGTAGAACTTGCACAAGTAGGTAGGCTTTAAGATTCTTTGAATAGACTTGATTACTCTTGGAAAGTGGCACAAAGTTGGACAGTCTCTTTTACTGTATATTAAAATCCCTGATATTGAGTGTATCTGACTGTCCTGTACACTCTGGTATTTTGGAATGTGAATCAGCGCTTGTAGCCTTTCTTTTGTTTTGCTTCAGGATTTTGTAACAATCAGCAGTTTTCTGTCTCTGTCTTCTCTCTCTTTTGTTTTCCACTGTCTTCTATGTTCTTTTCCTTCCTTCCTTCTTGCATTCCATAAAATTTGCCATCTATGTTTGTTTAGCTTAGTTTCTAGCTGTTGCTTGTTGTGGAGGCCTTTTGCTCACCAAAGGCTAAGAAATTCTAGCATGAATAAACCTGATTATTTTTTTTCTGAAGATAGTTAATTATTTGGTGATTGTAGGATGCAATGGAGAAAGCAATTAAGAACAAAGTTGCCAAAGCTGTGGTGCCCGCTATAGACGTTATGTTTCAAGCCTTAAGGTTTGTAAGCAATATTTCTTTGTTGCAAAGTACTGATTCTTTTATTTGTCTAAGTGTCCCTGTTGTTTTGTTCTGTTTGCTAACAGTGATTTTGGAGCCAAAGTTGTCCCCCCAAAGAGGATTTTAAAGATGCTTCCAGAATTGTTTGACCACCAGGATCAAAATGTCCGTGCATCATCTAAAGGACTAACTCTTGAGCTTTGTCGGTGGATCGGAAAAGATCCTGTGAAATCAATTCTCTTTGAGAAGATGCGAGATACCATGGTACAACAAATTTATTCATTAATTTGCATGACATTGTCACTGTCATTTTACCTATACATTATAATGGACATTTTTTCCCTTTGTTCCCCCATGTTCCTGCTTGAAGAAAAAAGAATTGGAGGCTGAGCTTGTTAATGTTAAAGGGACAGCTAAGCCATCCCGCAAGATTAGGTAAATCTAGACAAGAGCCTTTTTCTACTCTTTCATGCATTTTACTAGAGGTACTGTAGTTCTCCTGAGATGTTTCCTTAGGCTTTGAGCTTGCATTCTTCCAACATTACCATGCTTTGAATTGATCATATGTTTTAAGTTTCTTTATTGTAATTTACAACATTGGTTTGAAGCTTGTTGTAATGTTTATTGATGTACATGATTAGTTTGAAATTATAATTTTAAGGTTGTAATGTTACAATTGTTAAATCTGTCTCCTTTTTCTCAATGATTAATTTGTTACTTATCGTTATCAATAGCTTGGGTTGGTGTTGGTGTTGTTTTATTTATAAACCTTTGCAAGTTTGTTATTCTAGATCCGCTGCTAGGCAATGCACAGTTTCCCTTCCTTTATCAATTAGTTTAAAAAGTAGGATATTTATCTGTTGGAAGTCCATTCTGTTATGCTTTGGTTGGAATGGAGAGTTAACATGCTTATGTGATCAGATCTGAGCAAGACAAGGAGCCAGAGCCAGAAGGGGTATCAGAAGTTGTGGGTTCTGGTCCATCTGAAGAAGTTGCTGCTGAAGGTATGTGATTTAACTTCTCCCATAGTATTTTAACCATTCATTCTCAATTGACTAATATGCCATTACTGGTATGTGTACGACTGTCAGCTCCTCAAGAAATAGATGAGTATGACCTTGTAGACCCGGTTGATATTTTGGGTCCTTTGGAGAAGGCTGGATTTTGGGATGGAGTGGTCAGTGCTCCTGCTTCTTTATTTCATGTTTTTAGTGTTCTGGATTTATCTAAACTTCTTATTATCATCTTCTAAATATTCAAGTTTTTTTGGTTACTATTTTTTAACATCTTGTGTCCACCTCTTAGAAAGCCACCAAATGGTCAGAAAGAAAGGAGGCTGTTGCAGAGCTGACGAAGCTTGCATCCACAAAGAGGATAGCACCTGGTGATTTCTCTGAAGTTTGTCGGACTTTGAAGAAGGTAATTTTTTTTCCTTAAAGTTGGAACAACCATTTTAAATTACCTATAATCATCTCCCTTTTAATTGTTACTATATTTTTTGCTAGAATTTCTGTGTTCCTTTCCATTTTTTTTTGTTTTTGCTTTCTTTGTCTCCTTTTCTGATAAATGAGGTTATTTTTGTTAAAAAAAAAACAAATTTAATTGGGTGACAAATAGTTGACTTTGATTCTGGTGAAGGGCATTTGTTTGGTCAATTTGTGGAAGAGATGAGAACCTACATAACCCAAATATAATTAGGAAAATTATTTTTGAAATTTGGTGCCAAGTCAAATACTTGTCATTAGCCTTACATGCAAGGTTATTATGAGGTTCCATAATTTGGCTGTTGAAAACCTTATACTCGTGTTTTTCTCTCTTTTTTAAGATTGAGTGTTGTCATACTGATAAAAGTTCATGATTGTTGTCCAACCACGATGATCTGATTCTAAGATATTTTATATAGAGATTGTGGTATGCATTTCCTGCATAGCCATCGAATACTATTGAATTTCAATATGGCAACTTGAACCTGGTATAGAGCTTTGAACCTGTAGGATTTCAAATGCTTTTGTTTATTATTTGTGTTGCTGATTTATTGTGTCCAGGGTGACTTATTATGATGCTTTCTTATCCTTCTTGTTGTATCTGTGATCTATTTTACCACTGGAAGTATAATTCTTTCCCTTTCCCCCCAATTAAAAGAGCTTCACTATGTATAATGCATTTGTGTATAGCCATCGAATACCATTGAATTTCAATATGGCAACTTGAACCTGGTATAGAGCTTTCAACTTGTAGGAATACAAATGCTTTTCTGTATTATTTATGCTGCTGGTTTATTGTGTCCATGGTGACTTTTATTATGATGCTTTCTTATCCTTCTTGAAGTTTCTGCGATCTATGCTTCACTATGATTTTGCCTGCAGCTTATTACAGATGTGAACATCGCTGTTGCAGTTGAAGCCATACAAGCTATTGGCAACCTTGCACGTGGTCTAAGAACCCATTTTTCTGGGAGCTCTCGGTTCTTATTACCTGTATTGCTTGTAAGAGCCATATACACTTTGATGATGACACACATGCTCACACAATAATGCTTTTCAAACCTTGGCTACCTGAGTGTGTTGAACTGGTCCACACGTTTGTCTTGTGTGATAAATGAGTTTTTAATTTTTAATACTACCTGTCTAACTCTGACAACAGTGCTGTTTCTATGGTTTCTTTTAATAGGAAAAATTGAAAGAGAAAAAACCTACACTCACCGAGGCACTTGCTCAAACCCTGCAAGCGATGCATACAGCTGGATGCTTAAATCTTGCTGATATCATTGAAGGCAAGTTCGCCATTCATTCCAAATACTTTCATATTCTGATAAACTCTGTTAAGTTGTTTGAGCCTTAGAGATTGTACTTTTAGTTTTTTGTATTTGGTTTAACCAATCCCTGCTCTTTGTCATTTAATCCTTTATATTTCTGCTTGTTTTGGATTGGCACCACAAGTTTGTCATCATTGTTTTTAATACATTTCATAACTGATGTGAGCATAGTTACAACATAATTAGGCTTCTCGAGGAGAAAATCATGTATTTTCGATCTATTTTTCTTTTGCGGATTCTTTTCATAATTAGCGTTTCTTTTCCCATATAGTTTTTTCTTTTCATCTATAATGCCCTGATTTTCATTTTTTAGGCATATAGGGTAAATTGTTTGCCACTATTGGCTCATGGTTTATGGGGTTACGTGGTTTTGGTTCTGAATGATTTCTTTTACTGCAGATGTCAAAACAGCAGTGAAAAATAAAGTTCCTCTAGTGCGCTCATTAACTTTAAACTGGGTGACATTTTGTATTGAAACAAGTAACAAGGCTGTTATTCTGAAGGTGCACAAGGATTATGTCCCTATCTGTATGGAGGTTAGTGCATCCATTGCTCTTACAGTAATGCGTATAATCAAGTTCTTTGCATGCTTGTTGCTAGTGTCCATTTCATTTTCAACACATTGCATTTCATATTCAATAGCTGGTGTTTATTTCAGATAACGGAGCTTTTCTCTTTGGTCTCTTATAAGATTTTGAAGGAGAATTAGAAAATCAATCTTTACATTGTGAATTGGAACTGGCCTATGGTTCGGACTATTCATGGATCATCATCTATTAATTTTTTTTGTTATGATGCATGGAGCTATAAGATATGCAGCTGTTGGAATGCACAGATTTTGCTTATCTGCTGCCACTTTTCCTGTTTTTTTTTTTAGTTTCGAATTAAGTGATTGTATTTTGCAGTGCCTCAATGATGGGACTCCTGATGTGAGGGATTCTGCCTTTTCAGTGTTAGCAGCAGTAGCTAAGGTAGTATTTCCATTCAAGAAAAATATTGAAAATTTATTGCTTCACTTTTAGCTACTGCTATTGTAACTCTCAAATTCTTGCTTAGTCGGTTGGCATGAGGCCTTTGGAGCGATCACTGGAGAAACTTGATGATGTGAGAAGAAAGAAGCTGTCTGAAATGATAGCAGGTTCAGGAGATGGTGTGCCTGCTGTGGCATCCTCAGGTGTGCACACCTTTTTTATGTCCATGATGCTATCACAACAATTAATTTAGGGTTATAAAATCTTTAGCTATATTTATTTTTGTATTTAATTTAGTTGATCATGCTTGTTGTGCCATGGCCAGGTCCAGTCCATGCTGTTCGTGGAAGCATGTCATCGGTAGAGGTGGGCTGTGACTTTTATTTTTTGAAACTTTATGATTCTTGATTTTGTTATTAGATTGTCTTTATCATTTGCAACAGAGTCATTAATTACATTATAACTAGAACTGTCTTGTTTGTACCATTAGAAACTTTGTTGATTAGACTTCTAGAAAAAGCTGTTTTAAGAGGTAGATATGCGTGATGTGCACCATGGAAGAGTGACATTTATTTTGAAATCTCCAGCTGTGGTTAGTCATATAATTTCCTTTAGGGGAAGGGCCTTATGTTTTGACTATGGTCCTTGTTTCTAGGTCACTAAATTCAGTGAGCATGATCCAGCTGCTCTTAATTGAAAGATAAAAGGAAAACATGTATTGAGTTTTTTAATAATATTGTTATTTATGGCTGATTTCTTATGTTCCTTGGTAAATTGTTTTCGTTTCAATGGTTTCTTTATTATAAAAAAAGCTGACTTATCCACCTTTCTTCTATATTTCTAGTAGTTTATTTCTTAATTTCTCTTGTATGTTAGTCTCAATTCCCTGAGTGTGTTTTCTATGCACCTTACTTCGATATTTCTCTAAGGGTTGGCCTTTTCAGTTTCATTCAAATCATGATCTTAAGAAAGTTTTTTGTGTAAATTCTTTTGCAGACATCAGAAGGCTCATTTGTTAAAAAGTCGGCGGCAAGCATGCTTTCTGGGAAGAGGCCTGCACCAGCAGCTGTGAATTTCTTTTACTTTTTTCTTTTGTTTTTCTTATCATTCACATTAAATTTTGCTCAAAGGGACATTATCACCATGATGGTTCCTGATTGTGCTATTGTTCTTTTTGTCAGGCTGCTAACAAAAAGGCAGCGCCGACTAAATCAGGGGTTAGCAAGAAAGGAGATGGTGCTGGGCGGGCAGAATCTTCAAGAGCAATTGAACCACCTGAGGATGTTGAGGTAGGCATTCGCCTTTGTTTTTAAAAGCTTTCTTTGTTGATTGTCAGTTGTACTCATAGTTTTTGATACATGATTTGCTCTCTGTTTGATATTTGCAGCCAGCAGAGATGAGTCTTGAAGAAATTGAAACCAGATTAGGTTCTCTCATTCAAGCAGATACTGTTTCCCAACTGAAGAGTGCAGTGTGGAAAGAGCGGTTGGAAGGTATGTTATAAGAACCTTTTGCTTGTTTCATGCATAGATTAAAAACTGAAGGTTTACGAAGCTGTTGTTTCTGCTACTCCGATGCCATTGCTTACTCTCAATTTCAAAAACTGAAGGTTGATTGTTTTTGTCTATCATAGGTTTTAAATGCTCATTTTTTTCTTACTATAGAAGTAAAAATTTGAAACAGGACTACAAAAATCTATTAATTTGATTTAAGAAATCTTTAGTTGCAAGCTGCTTGTGACATTTGATTATGCTTTAGGGTGCTTCACTGTGAACAGGTTTTCTTCTAACATAAAGATGGTGAAATATGGTGACAGTTTTTATGCTACTGTATTGTTTCAGTAGAATTTACCTCATGCTCTGTTGGTTGTGGTAAATTGCTTGGATATAGATTTTGTTTTCCTGACATGTATTCAACATTTTCTTTGGCTGTTTCTTGTAAAATTGTTTTGATTGTAACTTTATGAGTGGATATATATTTGTGTTTGTATAAATTTTCTTTAATTGGGTGGTTGATTAGAATGCTGTTCTTTACAAAGAGATGATGTGTTCTTGGTCCACTTAACTGTGCTAATTTATATGTTGGTGCACGGGAGTCTATTAGTTATTTTTAATACCATGTTACATAAGCTGCATTAATTGGTTAATTTTTCTTGTTTTTTTCATTTAAATTGCTGCAGCAATATCCTCATTTAAACTACAAGTGGAGGGGTTACAGAATCTTGATCAATCTGTGGAGATTTTGATTCGTTTACTCTGTGCTATTCCTGGATGGAACGAAAAAAATGTTCAGGTATTTAAATGTTTTTGATGTTTTACATTTTTGTATGAACAGATTGATTTGAAGCTCAATTCTGTAATGGTTATAATACTAAGAAATACAATCAAAAGTGCAGGTTCAGCAACAGGTCATTGAAGTCATTACTTACCTAGCTTCAACTGCATCAAAATTTCCGAAGAAATGTGTAGTGCTCTGCCTTTTAGGTGGGTATTAAGTGCTATTTGTCTATTCTTTTGTTTGAAGCTAGAGCTATATTTTGTGAAAGATTGCTTGTATTTTTTCTATAAATGCGAACCCTCCCAATTCTGTGCTAAGTTGATTTTTCCTTTTTAACCTTGTTAGTGAATGGATTGGATAAATTACAAAGTTTTTTTTCATACCTATTCGCAGGTATAAGTGAACGGGTAGCGGATATTAAAACCAGAGCTCATGCCATGAAGTGCCTTACCACTTTCTCTGAAGCAGTGGGTCCAGGATTTGTTTTTGACCGAGTAAGTATACTTACAGTTAGGTGCTTGCTTTAACAATTTGCTTTACTTTTGGTCTAGTATAATGCAAAGACTGAACCAGATTTAGAGAGCACTATCACCATTTTCTTATTTGTTGCTGAATAATCTGTGGAATTTCATCTTTTTCAGCTTTACAAAATTATGAAAGAGCACAAGAATCCAAAGGTTCTTAGTGAGGGAATAATCTGGATGGTTTCGGCAATTGATGACTTTGGTGTGTCACATTTGAAGCTTAAGGTTCTTCTGTCTCTTCCTCCCAATAACTCTTCCTCAACATACTGGAGATTATCTTTCTATTCCTTTTCTCATCCTTTAGTTGCAGTTTTTAAGGAGAAATGCGACATATCTTGCAGGATTTAATTGATTTCTGTAAAGATACTGGGCTACAGTCGAGTGTAGCCGCAAGCAGAAATGCAACTATCAAACTTTTGGGTGCTTTACATAAGTTTGTTGGTCCAGGTGTGTGATTATGTTATTATTATTAATTTTCCACATGCCATGAATCCTTGATATGTATTTTCTTTTCTCTCTCTCTCTGTTTGCAGATATTAAAGGGTTTCTTGCTGATGTCAAACCTGCACTGCTGAGTGCACTTGATGCTGAGTATGATAAAAATCCATTTGAGGTAATGGGAAGCTGAAGATCAAATTCCTTTCTCAAAATGTTTGTTTTATATGGTTTACTTGATCCTTTTACATGTCTCCAGGGTGCTTCCGCCGCTCCAAAGAAAACAGTCAGGACATCAGAATCCACCTCTTCTGTTTCTGGTGGCGGGCTGGATAGCCTGCCACGTGAAGACATTAGTGGAAAGATAACACCTACTCTGATCAAGAGTTTGGAAAGTCCTGATTGGAAGGTATGCTGTCAACATTGATGAAGCAAACTCACTTAATGTTATGATAACCTTTGTGAAACCCTCAGTTATTGTTATCATCTTGACTCTTAAATCCATGTTGCAGGTTCGACTGGAGTCGATTGAAGCTGTCAATAAAATTTTAGAGGAGGCTAATAAACGCATTCAACCAACTGGAACTGGTATGCATTCAAGTTAAAATGGACTTGAATAGTTAGAAAGCTGTATTAAGACATGCATAGTGTCATAATAACCTTTCTGTTAAAACTAGCAATGTGTTGATCATTAATATCTTATTTGGTTGCCAGGTGAATTATTTGGTGCCCTTAGAGGGCGTCTATATGACAGCAATAAAAATTTAATCATGACAGCTTTGACTACCATTGGTGGTGTTGCTTCTGCTATGGGACCGGCTGTTGAAAAGTCAAGCAAGGTTGGTCTACTCTAGATGAGCGTGTTTCTTTACATATACATTTGTTGTCCTGAAAAAAGCTCAAGTTTACTGTTGGCTGGGTTTTGCAGGGTGTTCTGTCGGATATTTTGAAATGTCTTGGGGATAATAAGAAACATATGAGGGAATGCACTCTGAATACTTTAGATTCTTGGGTTGCTGCTGTTCATCTTGATAAAATGGTAATTTTTCATGCATTTACTGATAACATGTCTTATTTTAATTTTGGGGTATTTTGGTTTCTTGTTGTTTGGTATAATGACATTTCTTTGTTTCTAGGTTCCTTACATCACAGCAGCTCTGATAGAAACTAAGCTTGGTGCTGAAGGCCGCAAGGATCTTTTTGATTGGCTGTCAAAGCAACTTTCTGGATCAAGTGAGTTTTCTGATGCCATACATTTGCTGAAACCAGCCAGCTCTGCTATGACGGTAGGTTCTAGTTTAGTTTTCTTGAAAAAAGACATTTCATGACCCAGCTTCTGCATTCTTGACATTTCCTTTGGGATTTTTGTTAGGATAAATCATCAGATGTTCGAAAAGCAGCTGAAGCATGCATCTCTGAGATTTTGAGAGTGTGTGGACAAGAAATGGTGAGCGCTTTATTATTATTCTGGTGTTTTTTTCTCATTCACCTGTATTGATTGATCACTAAACTTCCTAATATGTGTACCCTCTTTCTTAGATTGAGAAGAATCTGAAAGATATTCAAGGGCCAGCGTTGGCTCTTGTTCTTGAACGAGTGAGACCTGCAGGTGGTTTTCAAGGTCTGTCCTTCGGTAACTTACATGACTTCTTTTGTGTCTCTGCATGCATGCATGCACATGCCTCATGTTTTGAGATTGCATATTGAAATTTGTCATGGCTTATCAGAATCGTTTGAATCTACAAAAACAATTTCAATGGGGCCATCATCCAAAACAAGTGTAAAGGTTGGAAAAGCTGCTTCCAATGGCATCTCAAAACATGCAAATAGATCTGTATCTGCGGTATGTTTCTCCTATTTCATTTATATTTTTTGAAATTCAATGTGGAGATTGATTATTTATGGTCTTGGCTTTATAAGAGAGTCATACCAATGAAAGGGTCAAAGCCAGAGCCAACTATGTCTTTTCAGGACAGAGCTGTTCAGTCACAAGCATTATTGAATGTCAAGGACTCAAACAAGGTAGTTGATATGACACATTGAATTTTTCATTAGATGTAAATAGCATTGTTTAAACATTTTCCATTTGCACTTGCCTATTCACAGGAGGATAGGGAGAGAATGGTAGTACGGAGGTTTAAGTTTGAAGAGCCACGGATGGAACAGGTTCAAGATCTTGAGGTCTGGTTTTATACAGTGCTGCTTGTAAACTATATTGGATTTCTTTTCCAGCGTTTTGAGATTTCTCTTGCCATATTCCCAAATTGTAGAGTGACATGATGAAGTACTTCAGAGAGGATTTGAACAGGCGACTTCTAAGTCCGGATTTTAAGAAACAAGTCGACGGGCTAGAGATGTTACATAAGGTTTTTGGCTATTTTCTTGACTATTGGAGATTACTCTTGAGCATGGCACAGTGTTATCAAATTGAAACTTATATGTTTTTTTTTTCCAGGCCCTTCCATCCATTGGAAAGGAAATAATTGAAGTTTTGGACATTCTTTTGAGGTGGTTTGTTTTGCAGTTTTGTAAATCTAACACAACTTGCCTATTGAAGGTATATATATATATTTTTTTTTTCCCTTTTGTCATTGTAGTGTCACACTTCATGTTTTGAGTATGATGCTTCATGAGATGCGATCACATGAAGTTTGACCTGAAATGGACAGGTGCTGGAATTTCTCCCTGATCTTTTTGACCGGCTCCGGGATGAGGCCTACACATTGAGTGAATCTGAAGCAGCTATATTTCTTCCATGCTTGATTGAAAAGGTTCTACTAAGACCTCAGTAGCATGAATTTTCGTGCATCTGGGAAAATATTCATTATTTTTTTCTTGGATGCCATGATTCTGTTCTCTGATGGGAAAATACTTTTAATAGTTTTAACATACTATATTTGAAATGCAGTTGGGGCATAACATTGAGAAAGTGCGAGAAAAAATGCGTGAGCTTACCAAACAAATTGTGGAAGCATATTCAGCAGCAAAATCTTTCCCCTACATTCTGGAGGGTTTGCGCTCTAAAAACAACCGTACTCGAATTGAGTGTGCAGATCTAGTTGGGTTCTTGATTGATCATCATGGGGCTGAGGTATAATTAGATATTTTATGCTGTCATTGTCATTCACTTTTTTTTTGCTCACACTTATCCCTGTATTTTGTTGCTCTATAGATAAGTGGACAGTTAAAATCCTTGCAAATTGTTGCAAGCTTGACAGCAGAGCGTGATGGTGAAACTAGAAAAGCTGTGTTAAATACACTGGCTACAGGTTACAAGATTCTTGGTAAGTGCTGATACCAATAAATAACCAGTCACATTATTGTTACAGTAGGATTGCTAATATTGAAAGTTTACTGTTAGGAATCTCCATTGGCTTGGCACAGATGCATATTATGTTCTCAAGTAACAGTAATATCATTCTTACTTTCTCACTTCATGTATTAATTGTTGCTCTCTTACTTCAACAGGTGAGGACATTTGGAGATTTCTTGGGAAGCTGACAGATGCTCAGAAAAGCATGATAGATGATAGATTTAAGTGGAAGGTGAGTGTATATTGGTGCTTTGATCCTTTTTCCACTTTCAGTGCACTCATCATGATTTTTTTGGTAGGTACGAGAGATGGAAAAAAGGAAGGAAGGTCGCCCTGGTGATGCTAGAGCTGCTTTAAGGCGCTCTGTTAGGGAAAATGGGTGTGTATCTTATGATACTTGCATTGCATTTCTATTGGAGTTCTATTTTGTTAGTATTATGATTTATGAATGTGACCTATTTAAGATTATTACTGTGAAAAAATTGTTTATTTGACCTTTCTTTTATTGAACTTCTTTCTTCTACTGGTATTGATATAACATCTATCCAGTTTTCCATGCCAAGTGAATGTAAATCGGAAGTTGAAAATTATGACTCTTGGCTCAGAAGCTGCTGACTTGCTTATATTTTGACTTTGGTTATATCTTCTGACCTTAAATTCCTTTTTTGTACTCAGGTCTGATATAGCAGAACAGAGTGGGGAACTTTCACAATCAGTCTCTGGTCCTATTATAGCTAGGTATCATCATTTTATTTTTTTTCATTAATGGCATTTTGAATTTATAAGTTCTCTCCTTAAGTATCAATTGTCATTTTGCAGGAAAAACTATGGGACTCAGGAGCTTCATATGGAGGGACATATGATGCCCCGTGCACTCGTGAGTGCCAATGGCCCTGCAGACTGGAATGAAGCTCTGGACATCATTTCTTTTGGTTCCCCGGAGCAGGTTTTGTGCTGATTTCATTTCGATCCTTTCTAGTCACTAGAGTGCATTGTTTCAAGTTTCAGGCATTGTCCTGGAGTATATGTGATTTTTGTGGGGAATGTGCGGCCAAGGTTGTCTTGCTAGAAAACCAAATTTGGCAGGAAAGAACAATTAGCCTAGATATATGAATCTCAGGATTCAGTACTTAATACAACAAGATCCACACAGATTATGTTCAATTGTGAATCTATAATTCACTGTTTTATCCTTTGTTTCTTGAGTTCTTTTGTTTGCATGAGTTGCATAATTTTATCTTATAGCCAGCTCTTTGTTTTTTTTTTAATGGCTTGAATTTGCGTAGTTGCATATGCTTCTTAGATAACTGGTTCTGCCTGAACACTTTCTCTTTCAGGTCTGACAAAGTCTCACTCCCTCACTTCCATATGTTGGTCATATTTGGTTTTGCAAAGTTGTTGCTATTTAAATTACATTTTTCTAGGTTAAGAGTACTGTCATGTTGAATGATGTGCCCAACTGTCTTATGCATGTCCATCTCCAACTCATGCGTGTTCTCTTCACTTGCCTTGTAATTAGGTGATTGTTTACGGCTAGCTGATGTATTCTTTAATATGTCTAAAATTAATTATATATTCTTTCCAGATGTTATTTGGTTTAGTATGTGATGACACTCTGCCATGGGAATTAAAATGTTATGTTTTAATTGTATTCATAACATAGTTTCTTTATTATTTTTTCCAATGTGCAATTGTTTTGCATGATTGTTCTATTGTTAGATGAGGTCCTGAACTATATAATAAGTATTTTCTACTTGCAGTCAGTTGAAGGTATGAAAGTTGTTTGCCATGAGTTGGCACAGGCCACAAACGATGCAGAAGGCAGTGCTATGGATGAACTTGTGAAAGATGCAGATAAACTTGTTTCATGCTTGGCAAACAAGGTGACTATTGTTTCATGAAAGTTGTCTCATATCTTTTTCCTCACAATTAGATGTGAACTAGCTTGTTTTAATACCAGCTTGGTCGGCCAAAGCTCACTTGTTTCCTTGTTTTTTATATTGATCAGGTATCGAGGACTTTTGACTTCAGTTTGACTGGAGCCTCATCACGGGCTTGTAAATATGTACTTAATACACTCATGCAGGTAATTTTTGCCAGGAACATCCCTCTACATAACCTGTACTCTTTATTTCTGAGTGTATGGTGGTCTGGATGGTGGAAGAAAGGGAGAGCCATGCTGCCTCAGAATGATCCTTTTCCTCCCTCTCCACAACCCCATCAATCATCAAGATCTATTTCTTGATAAATTTTTAACTACGTGTACTTTTCTGCAGACTTTTCAAAATAAAATTCTTGCTTATGCTGTCAAAGAGAGTACTCTTGACAGTCTGATAACGGAGCTTCTGCTTTGGCTTTTGGATGAAAGGGTCCCACATATGGATGATGGCAGCCAGCTCCTAAAAGCATTGAATGTGCTGATGCTTAAGATTCTGGTGAACATTTACCCGATGATGTGCCTACTTTTCGGCTTGAAGAAGTCAATTTTTGTTAACTTGCCATCATATGTACAGGATAATGCAGATCGAACTTCATCCTTTGTTGTGCTGATTAATCTGTTGCGACCACTGGATCCCACAAGGTGGCCTTCACCTGCATCAGCTGAGACCTTTGCTATCAGGAATCAGAAGTTTTCTGACCTTGTTGTAAAATGCCTTATCAAACTCACAAAGGTAATATATTTGATATTTCAGTGCTTGATGCCATCTTCCTGCTGACTTCATTTAGAACCCGAATTCTATTTATTAAATAGATTTTTCAAAAGTATGAGTGCATTTGAAAAGGTCCAGTAATGCACTGTCTGTCTGGTCAAAATGATGTATAGGCAGTCTTGAACATTAAGTTATTAGATTGGATGAGTGCGACTTTGCCACTGTAACTATAATAGTGCTGACCTAGCTTGTCATCATTTGGAAACTGCTCACATTTCAAAGACATTCTGGGGTTCTTGTAGCTTTTCATTGCTTCTGTTAGACCCAGCCACAATCTTTTCTGACATGGAATTTATTTCGAAAACATTTGCTCACATGGCAATAGAAGTTAGACATGGGGTGAATCCAACTCTCGCACATCCTGCATGTGATTTCTGAAAAACTTATCTGAAAAGTTGTTTCTGGTTTGGCCTTGTGGAAGCTCGATTATAAATTACATGGGAGCTAAAATCAGCTGATTTAAGTTTGGTTTTTCTGACTTTCTGTTGGATGCTGAGAAAATGAAATATGTTTTGGGCAATAACATAAACTAGTATCATCTACTGTAGTAGTTGTAGACAGTTTACCTTTCAATTGGTATTAATTCTGGCAGCAAATGGTTGAATAGTAATACCATATTCTTGCTTCTTTTGTTTTTCTATTGGGGGATGTTACTACAATTTTTGAGGTGCTTAATTGGTGAAATTTGAGCCAGAAGTGTAATTGCCAAAATGGAACAAGCTTTGCAAGAGATAGAAAGGGAAAGAAGAATGGAATATTTTCCAGCTACAAATATTAGTTCAGTTGTTTTTGAATGAGCAATTTCCCCTTCCCACTCTTGTTTTTTCTTTCCTTTTCTGAAATCTAGTCATGCTCATGGTATGTGCGAGTAGTTTGGGAGGTAGTGGGCGAGACCCAGTTGGCCAAGTGTGAACACCATTAACATGTTAAAAAGAGATTTGTGAAATAAATTTGATACCAAAATGGCAACCACTGAGTCTAACATGTTATCACTTCAGTCATGTTGTCCAAAACTGGAGAAATTTGCAAGAAAAGAGTTCAATTAAGTAATTGGAACAAAGGGGTGAATTGATTTGTTTGGTGCCATTAAGAACCGTCATATGTCCCCTTATGGAGTTGATCGATGTTTTTAGCCCATTATTTTTATTTATGGTAGACTGAAACAGTGTAGCACCCTATTTTGGAATGTAATTTACCATCTATGGAGTTGGCAAGGGTGATATCTACCCTAACCTCTTCCAGTTGCAATTTCCTGAACACTATTTTTAGCATCTGTGACTTCACTTGTACCAGCATCATGATTGTGTTTTCGACTGTTTAGCTTGTTAACCATTGTTTATTATTGTTGGATATGTCATAGATTGATTTTTGTTACTCAGGTTCTTCAAACTACTATATATGATGTTGATCTTGACCGCATCCTTCAGAGCATCCATATTTACCTACAAGAATTGGGGATGGAAGAAATCAGGAGAAGGTATGTTTTATTGAAACCCCCCCCCCCTCCCCTCCCTGATAATGCTTGGTTCTTGTTAGATTGTGTCCTTTGATTTCTCCAGAGCATCTATATTTACCTTTCCTTTTGGTCTCTTAATTGATCTGACTTCCCTCTTTCTATGTGTTTTCTGAACTTATAAACAGAGCTGGAGCAGATGACAAGCCTTTGCGTATGGTGAAAACTGTTCTCCATGAACTTGTTAAGCTTCGTGGAGCTGCAATAAAGGGTCACCTATCTATGGTTCCTATCGACATGAAACCCCAGCCAATTATTCTTGCCTACATTGATCTTAATCTTGAGGTACAAAGTTAAGAAATGTGCAATCCTGCATTTATTCAACTTTGTTGTATATTTACTCAATCCTGCTTCTTCTTTTTTTTGCAGACTTTAGCTGCAGCAAGAATGTTGACCTCAACAGCTCCTGTGGGCCAAAATCATTGGGGTGATTCTGCAGCCAACAATTCATCACCTGCCGCGCATTCTGCTGAGGCTCAGTTGAAGGTATCAACTTCCCAGTTTCATCTCAAACAATTTGGCTGTCTGCACTTAATAAATCAAACTAGTTTTGTTTGCTTTCATCCACTCTCTTTACCTCTCTATGTTTCTCAATAATACCTATTTGATTTTACCATGACTGCAGCAAGAACTTGCTGCCATTTTCAAGAAAATTGGTGACAAACAAACCTGCACCATTGGTCTATATGAGCTCTATCGCATCACCCAGTTATATCCTAAGGTCAGTAATTGATGTTTTTGTGTCTATTGGTAGGGTGATTGTACTGTTTTTTTCTGTTTCCTAGAGATAATTAGGGGCTTGCTATGGTTGGTACTCTGGCATTGGGTCCGTGAGCTGCTTATTCATTTCAGTTTTTCCTCTTCTTTTTTCCAAATCATAGGTTGATATATTTGCTCAACTCCAAAATGCTAGTGAGGCATTTCGCACTTACATCAGAGATGGTCTAGCTCAGGTATGCAATTCCTCAATCATGTCATTGTGTGTGGAAGTGTCATAGATCAAGTTGCCTACAAACATTGCTTTTATTGCAGATGGAGAAGAATACTGCTGCTGGAAGGACACCTTCTAGTTTGCCAATTTCAACTCCCCCGCCATCCGCCTTAAATGTTTCTTCCCCTGATTTGCAACCCCTTTCCCCTGTGCATACAAACTCCTTAAATGATGCTAAACCATTGCATGTTAAACCCGAAACAACAAACTTTCATCTTCCTCCCTCGTATGCTGAAGACAACAGAGCAGTTAGTGCCTTTTTATCTAGAGGTCTCGTCTCAGAGAATTCTTTGGGTGACCAAAGAAATGAGAAGCTTATTGGTGGAGGTAAATTCACTAACTCTCTCTCTCTCTCTCTCTCTCTCTCTCACACACACACACACACAAACTTTATATTTTTGGTTGTTTTTATTGACGGAACCCATTGTGTTGACGTTGCAGTAACCAGTGGGACATTAGATGCAATTAGAGAGAGAATGAAGAGTATGCAGTTAGCTGCTGCTACTGGGAATCCCGATTCAGGAAGCAGGCCATTGATGTCTATGAATGAGAACCTAAATAATGGACTGTCAAGTCAGGTTCTTCGTGCGCCAGACTCGACGGGTATGGAGAATCCTTTACATAGCGGAGTTCTTCCCATGGATGAGAAGGCATTGTCTGGTCTTCAAGCCAGGATGGAGAGACTTAAAAGTGGATCTCTTGAACCCCTGTAGATAAGCTAAACAAGTTTACCTGTGATTCTCTTCGGCATCATCTGGTTTATAAGATTTGAAGGAGAGTCCTATCACAATTAAATGGGAGCTATTTCTGGTAGAGTATTATCATATAGAGCTCAGAGCACATTGGCAACCGGCAGGGAGTTTGATTTCCTTGTAGTGGAATTTTGAAGAACTAATCTCGAGTCCGATGCGGAGTGGCTTGTTGCTTTCTAGGTTGCTTTATGCTACAGGCATATGTATATTGTAGGCTACCTTTTCTTTTTCGGCATCTTGTTTGATTTCTTTAATTTAATACAATCATATACCCTTTTGGGAGATGTGCTGTATGCAATTTATGGATTGCACCACGAAAATGTTGAAGCTGCATGTCAATATTCAATTCCAATTTTTGCATCACTTGCTAGTGATTTCGGTTTCTGTGAAATTCTGACACTGATGTGCTCGCTTAACACTGCATGTCAATAGTCTGTTGGTACGAATGAGCTCACGGACAAAAATAATTTGTTAAACTCTTTTTGGTAATTTGTGGTCTATCGTTGAGTTCAGTTCGTAAGTAATAAATTTACAGATAGATTTACAAATAGATAAAGTATGCAAAAAAAAATTGCCCACTTCATTAGTTAGTATATTCATCGATAAATTTAACATATCACCGACAGAAAAACTGTATGTAATTTTATTGATGTTTTTTTGTTTTCATTAGTATTTTCTAATGTAAATATGACGTATCATTGGCAGAATATCATCGGTAAGTACGTTGGTGAGATAGCATTAGTAGTGATATTTATAGTAATTCTTTTTCAACTTTCTGGAATATATTGAATGGTGTGTTTCGTCATAACTTTGTTAGTAATATTTTAAAATATATATTTTTAAAAAATATATTGAACAGAAATAGAAAAATAATTAAAATATATAAAATAAAATAAATTAATATAAAAATTAAATATTTATTATAAATTTAAATATTTATATGTTCAAATACAATAAATTTAAAATAGAAATAACACTGAGAAAAAGGCTAGTCATTATCGAAATCATGAGCCAATAAAAAAGAGCATATAAAACACTCATACGTAATCTCATTTTCATAAGCATTCGACGTATTTCAACCATCTTTGAAATGTGATTGAAATCTACTATGATCAAGGTCTGAGGTAAAAACTTGGATGCTTAACGTAAAATATTAAAGGGGTGAAATCATATTCGAATTGACGTTCCCTTGAATTCTCGTAGAGGTCGTGTTGATTGTCTTTATGAACATAATTGATGACTAGTAGTAACTATACTTTCTTTCCAACAAGAATAGTTGGTAGGCAGTGGCATAGATATATGGCGACATGGAAAAGAGTTGGAGCATCTTTGAAGAAATTTTGACAGCTCGAAGTTTCGTGGATTTACTAATACGTTGTTCTCTTATCAACACGCATACACCCCATATTTGGAGAAAGAATGATCTCTCAATGTTCCCTTCATCATAATTGTAGTTTTTTATTTCTTTTTTTTGAGAAAAAAAGAAGGATGGATCTTCATCAACCCAAGAATATAGCATGACCTAACACATCAGTTCTAAGCAGCTGCTAAAATACTCTCTCTCTCTCTCTCTCTCTCTACTATTATTTATTTATTTGCAAATAAGTGGGAATTCAGAAGTTAAAAAAGTAAAAAAAAAAAAAACATCAGTATTATATTTTCAGATGGCAATACAAATAAACAAATGAAAGAGAGGATAAAGCAAGGCAAAAACAAAAGCTTAAATAATAATAATAAAAAAAAGGGACAAAACCAAAGCCACAAGTTCCCATTTACATCAAAGAATGGACTCTAACTATAGGAGGGAGTCTTTTGGCACAATGTCCTTCTCTCATCAATTCAAAAGAAAGAATTTTTTTATTTCTTTTTTGTAGTAGTTTGTGGTATATAGTTAAATCACTTGAATAATTGTTTATATCCTATTTCTCATATTTGGAATTGAACCTTATTTGACATGTGTATTTTTCAATCAATAATTGCTCAAAAGTTGATATATTTATTAGTGCTATTCAACCTAGTAGGTCAACCTGCTAATATAAACTGAGAATAATTTTATATTAAATTAGATAATTATTGATCTGATCAAAATCCAATTGATCTTATGAATTAAGTTGCGACTCGATTGAAACCTAATTTAATTTTTTTTTTTTAATGTTTTTTCAATATAATGTTTTTACTTTAACTTTTTTTTTAAGTGATACCATTTGGATCAATTCATCTAACCTATAATCCAATAATAAATTTAAAAACTTTAACATGCATTGTAACTTGAAAAGACATCAAGTGGATTGTTCACCTTCTTATCATTTTAGAAATTTCTTATAAATACATTAATTTAAAAGGCAGGGCATCTGTCTAAAATATAAAATATTATGTTAGTAATCATCTTATACTTTTATATATATATATATATATATATATATATATATATATATATATATATATATCAACTTATACATATATAATAGGA
>Ga0307515_10006405_pt1 | contig 23549 bp, 36 predicted proteins | sample 17_EM_MG_FD_194513 | JGI IMG/M metagenome (GOLD analysis project Ga0307515, IMG submission 194513) | Populus trichocarpa ectomycorrhiza microbial communities from riparian zone in the Pacific Northwest, United States - 17_EM | ecosystem: Host-associated > Plants > Roots > Unclassified | place... | reverse complement strand
GTCAACAGATGGCGGCGTTCTGTTTTGGGGCTCCCAAGCACAAGCTTAGACAAGATGGATCCCAACAAGGTCCCGTTCCTGTACAACTTCAGCTCCATACTCGTCCCCGCACCTTTGGACTGGCCGGAGTGGATCCGTGTGACAGGTCTGCCATTATTTCATCTGATCCATCATGCTCTGACCTTTCCGTTGCGCTAGGCTATTGGTTTTTAGATGATGCGGACGTCAGCGCTAAGAAGTGGACTCCCCCTCCGGAACTTCTGAAGTTCATCGAGACCGCGCGGGCAGCAAACAAGAAGATCGTGTATATTGGTTTCGGTTCCATCGTCGTCTCCGACCCGAAGGTCATGACACGGTGTGTTGTTGACGCTATCGTTCAGAGCGGTGTATACGCGATCCTGTCAAAGGGTTGGTCTGACAGACTGCAGGTCAAGGGTTCCGGAGAGGTTCCTGAGCCTGAGGCTCCGTTTCCGAAGGAAATCTTCCCAATCTCGTCCGTTCCTCATGACTGGCTGTTCAAGAGAGTCGACGCTGCGTGTCACCACGGCGGTGCGGGCACGACCGGAGCTAGCGTGCGAGGTAAATCATTCTCTTCGAGCTGTGATCCCCTCTCTTACAATTTCGTGCAGCTGGTATACCGACAGTCATTAAGCCCTTCTTCGGCGATCAGCACTTTTGGGCAGATCGGGTAGAAGCATTGGGAATTGGATCGGCTGTTCGGAAATTGACGGTGCAGAACCTTTCTGATGCATTGGTCGCGGCTACCACCGACCAGAAACAGATCCAACGCGCTGCTCGGGTCGGTGAGCAAGTGCGAACGGTGGGTAGATATGTGCCCTTCCCATACGCGTCACGCTGATCCCTTGACCCTTTCAGGAAAACGGCGTCCGAAATGCAATAGAATCCATCTACCGTGATATGGAGTATGCCCGTTCATTGACCCAGAAGCGCCGTGCGGGCCTCACCCCCAACCACAAGGGCGCCGATGACGATGCGGAGATCGAGAAATTACAACCTAGCATCCAGCGGCTTTCGCTCTCGCTAGCCCGAGGTTCGGAACGACCTCCCACGGGATCATCCGATGGTTCTGCGGCAGGTGCGGTCAGCGAGGATTGGAGCGTCATTTCCGATCCGGAGGATGTCGTCAAACGATCTCCTTCCGACAAGAAACAGCAAGGCAGACGTAGGAGCCTGACCAGCGTCATGCTGTCCGCCCTCCCAGATTCCCTAACCTATCTATCCACATCTCCACCTAGATAGATTAATATTCGCTTACTTGTGATATTTCCTCACGTATACGACCTTCGCTTAACGACCCCATCCCCTCCCTCCCATCTAGCTGTGTAGCATGTAGATCTGAATGTTTCTTTTAATGGTCCACCAACCAGTGCATTTTAGTACCGCCCGTGTTGAACGGAGCGATAATATATTCTGTACTTAGAGGACGGTATCTTAGTTCAGCACAGATGTCCAGTCTTTCGTGTTGTCGACGGCGTGGTTCCCTCGAGACTGGTGTGATTTACCCGGAAAGGCTCGTGGCGCGCGCGTGTACAATTTCCGTAGCGGTGGTGGTGTGAAACTGCGTGTGTGATAAATAGATGACAATACCGAGACTATCACTTGAAATACACCCTGGAGCGGAGCAAATTACAGAGACTTATAGATCGTACCACGTGCCCAAATAGCGCTACATATGACTCGAAAACAACCTCACAAACTCATTTGGCCATCTCGTACAACGTGTCTTTGTCGCCACTCTCGTCGACAAGTGATTTGAGCTTTCCCCCTTCAATCCTGAGGAGCTCACTGGGTTTGCCGAACTCGACGATCTTTCCCGCGTCAAGAACCATAATCTTGTCGGCATCCATCTAAAAACGCAACACGTCAGCGCGAGGTACAGCCTGTCAAGAAGAGCCGTTCGCACGATAGTCTGAAGTCTGTGCGCGATCGTGAGCAGTGTCACATCGGATCCTAGACCGTGACGGAGAGAAGTTTGGATGACAGTATCTGTCTCATAGTCGATGGCAGAAGTGGCTTTGAAACAAATCTTCAGCGAATGCGAGACACAAGTAGCCCGCGGTAACTTACCTTCATCCAGGATGAGGAGCTTGCTACGGCGAACGATTGCTCGAGCGAGTGCCAAGATTTGACGTTGGCCAATCGAGAGGTTTCCGCCACCGCTGGAAATTGCAGTATCGAGAGTGATCCTCCCTTCATCATCTTCGTCCTGGACGGAGAACAGGCCAGCAGCACGGAGAGCATCGTTGAGTGTGGCGTCATCGTGTTGATCGAACGGATCCAGATTTCCCCGGAGGGTATCAGACAGCAACTCGGGGACTTGAGGGATGATGGTGATGTTCGTCCTGAGGGCCTCCAGGTTGACCTTCTTCGTGTCCATGCTGTCAAAGTAGACGGTGCCCTCCGTGAGGATACACCTGAGTAGTGCTAGGGTCAACGAGCTCTTTCCACTACCGGTGCGACCGACGACGCCAACATGTTCTCCGGATGCGATTCGGAAATTGAGGTTATGGAGGACTTCTGGGCCATCAGGACTGTATCTGGCAGACAGGCCCTCCACGACCACTTCCCCGCTGGCCGGCCAGTAAGCAGGAGGAGCATCGTCAGGTACGGCTTTCTGCTCTTGCTCGATGTCAACATAGTCCTGGATACGTTCCAAACTGGCGGGAGGGTCAGAAACACCTTTACTAGCTCACAGAGGGACACCCACCTGTTTCCGCTGACCTCGAACTCGTTCAGAATTCGGACCCACCACAAGATCATGCTGCTGAAGCCAACGGCCATGTTCAAGGAGAAACCGATTGCTGCGGCGTAACCTGGGCGATGAATAGCACCAGTTCCGTAGACGAGATACGCAGCCAAGCCTGACGAGAAGAGAGCACCAATGGCGTCGATACGGATGGAAATCCACCTGTTCAAGTTGTAGAATGTCCTTGCGGGTCGCGAGAATTTGTCGATGCGATCGAGCGATTCCTGTTTGAACATGTCCTGGGCAGAGTATGCGCGGATAGAAACTGTGGGATAGTAAGTATCGGAACCCTCCAAAGTTGGACGACGCACCAATACCAGCAATTGCGGCGCCGAAGTGGGACAATACAGGGGAACGGGCATTGCTCATCTCACGCTTGACCGATAGTTGAGCCTTGATGTACATCTGACCGGCCCATCCGCCGATGAGGAAGGCGACGATACCGGGGAGGGTAAAGATCGGAGAGAAGACGATGACGGCCCCAAACTTAACCAACATGGACAAGCTGATCTCAAGCAAGGCGGACAGGTTACGGGAGATGGGACCATCCACTGAGCACAGAGTTAGCATACAGCTCGCATGGATATAACCAATGTGACGGACCTCCTTGCATATCTTGAGTACATCGGGCAATGACACGAGCTGTGGGAGTCGAATCAAGCCACCTGAGAGTTGTGCCGAGCACCGACGAGATCAGTTTGCGGTGGATGGCCCTGGAGGCTCTCAAGGATCCGAAGGTGAAGATCGAAGTCGCCATAGCGTACAGCACCGAAGCACCGGTGAGCAGGATGCAGTACACAAGGAGATATTTGATGGAGGTGACCTCAGAAGCTTTGTGGTTATCGTATTGAGCAGACCAGAAACCTGCCTCAACGTTAATAACAAGACAGGCAAACGAACCGCAAAGACCCACCCAAGTACCAGGTTTGGACGGCAAGTGAGACCTCGGTCAGTCCTAAGCTGATAACGACCGTGAACCAGAAGAGCAGAGGGTGAGAACCTCCCATTCCGATGAAGAATAATTTTACTGCAATCTGTCAGCGGCGTTTCGTATGAAGGGCGGGGTGGGGGAACTCACAGGCCGACCAACTAACATGCCCTTCTGCGAGTTCTTCGGCGACCATAAGCTTCCCCGATTTGCTCTCGGGGACTTCTGGAACCTCTCCGTCTATCGTCTCTTCAGCCTTGCGCAATTCTGCTTCCTCGGCCTTGAGTCCCTTTGTGAGAGTCCTGCTGATGGCGAGGGCTTTGGACAATGTTCCTTGGCTGAGTACACGACCGTCAGATCCAAGAGACACGACGAAGTCGGCGATTGGACTGGTCATGGCCACGTTGTGAGTCTGCAATGAGCCGTCAACCACTGTTCCACACCAGTTAGCACGGGTACTCACAACCAGCAACACCGTGCGTCCGCGGACGAGGTCCCCCTGCAAGCACTTTTCGACAACCCAACGAGCGGTGTGGACATCCAATGCGGCCAACACGTCGTCCAAAACCAAGATCTGGGCCCGAGAGTAAATCGCTCTTGCGAGGGTAATGCGCGCCTTCTGTCCACCGCTCAGCGTCAGACCCTTCTCGCCGACCTCGGTTTTGTCGCCAGCATCGAAAAGGGTCAAATCCCTACCTAAGCCACACTGGTGGATGACCTTCTTGTACCTCTGCTCGTCATACGGGGATCCAAACAATATGTTGCTCCTGATGGTCTCGTTCTGGACCCAAGATTCCTGGGCAGCGTAAGCGACACCTCCAGCCCTTGGCAAGTTGCACCATGAGTCCGGCCCTGCAGGGATGTAATGAAGCTCCCCGAGTAGCGCCATCAACAAAGAAGTCTTTCCGCAACCAGTTGGGCCAACAACCAAGTTAATCTTTCCCTTCCTAAAGATTACTTCGTCGTTGATCCGGAGGGTGAAGTTACGGCGAGAAGAACCAGGAGTGACAGTTCCGGTGGGTTCGTTGGTCCAAGTGAAGGAAGCGTTCCGGATCCCGATGAGATCGGTGTTTGCTTTGACATTGTCGGGGATGGTGGTGTCCTTGGAACCCGGGTCAAACTCGTCGAGGAGCTCGGTTTTGCGAAGGAAGTCGTTGAGACGATCGAGAGAGACCTTGGCTTGGACCATCATGGGAATACCCCCAAAGATCATCCACATCTGGTCGCGTAACATGTCGAACACTGGGGTTGACAAGTGAGCCCCTGGTATCAATTCACGACGTTTGACAGATCGTACCGGACATCGCAGAAAAGACCTTCGCAGCGGTAAGCTGTTTCTTCATGACAACGGTCTACAAGAAGGGATAGATAAGCAATTTCCCTGATAGGATTCTGGAGAGCACCTTACGTAGCAAGCGAAAGACACGATCATGGTGATGACGGGAATGGTGAAGCTGTGGCAGAAGTTTAGCGGTGAATCCCATCGGAAAGTCTCTGTGCCGAACTCACTTGACCATTCCATTGAGAATTTCAAGGAAGAGGCGTTTTTTCTGATAGTATAGCTCTTCTTCACGCTTCTGCGCGATCTTTTCGTCCATTTTCTTCTCCCAACCAAAGAGCTTGACCATACGGATGACGTTCATGATCTCGGTGACTACTTGCACACGTGAATCGGTCATCTTCATTTTTTCGTTTTGGATGGTCTGCAACCTCGCGGCGAAATATCCCGGCGCAGGGAAAAGGATGACCATAGTCACCATTCCGACGACAGCACTGGAAGGTGAGATAGGTGGGATCAGATATGCAAGCCTGAAGCCCGTAAAGCTTATCGACGCACCTCCAACCCAGGATAGTGTACAGGAACGCAATACAAAGGATAATCTGAATGGGGCAGGCGACCGTGATCATAAGGAAATCCCTTCCGTCGATAATGTTGTTCAAGTCAGTGGAGACGAGGTTATTGATCTTCCCGATGAGGTTTCCGCCCTTCTCCCCCGTGGGCTTCTTCTCCTCCCCCTTGATGCTCGCCTTATCCGCCTCCAATGGGGTGGCTTCGGAGACGGTGGTTGCGGAGGCGCCTTCGGTAATCTCGGTTCCCTCGGGTGAATGACCGGAAGTAGACTCGGCAACTGAGGCGGTGTCTGGGGTCGGGGCACTTGTCGAAGGCTGGCTTGTGGAGGGTGAGGTCTCAGAAGGTTCTGATTTCATACGGATACGCAAGGCGTGTTCAAACACGAGTTGGGTGATCATCCCTTGGGCTTGCGTAAGCAACCTTGTCTGAAGAGAATTAGAGTTGCGATCCGTTCGATGTCATCGAAGGTGCTCACGGTGATAAAAATGTACCTGCAAATGACGTTTAATTGGCAATGATGAAGCTGAGAGCTGAGTGGGACGAACCATTGGAAAATCATGGAACTCAGGAACGGCCCAATGAACAGGAGTGCGATCCACACCCACGGGCGAATTAGGGCGTCCTTCCCCCCAGTTCCAAGGTGCCTGGGAATCATGCCGTGTTATTGATAATTTTATCACGTGTAATCACGTCACCTACGTGAGAAGGCGATTAACAGCAACCGGGTTCATGAATCCAACAAACGTCTGTGCGACAGGGTTGAAGAGATGACGTTCGAACGTGCGTAAGAAAACTCACCCTGAAAGCCATGAGGAGGGCGAGCGTAACGTACTCCTTGCGGAACACTTTCATGAGACCCCAAAACATATGCTTCTTCACAGTCCCGGAGAGCGGGTCCAAGTGCTGGAATGCAGGGATCAGCACCAAATCTCGGATGAACGGCGATTGGACCAACGGGGAAACTCTTTCGAATCAGGTGAGGTGCCCAATCATAGTCGGCGAGGGGAGGGCATTCCTCAAGAGGTAGGTGAGGCACCTTGGAGGCCTTAGTGATGAGAGGGTCGAGGAAAGTGAAGAGCGAAAACGACAGCCATGAAGCGGTCTGCTCCGGATTAGGCTCGGATGCGGGATTCTGGTATCACATACAGTTACACTTGACGTAAAATAACTCAACGTTTTCCGGGCCTTACCTTCGGATCGAATGGAATGTATTGACTAGGGATGATGATTGGGATAATGGTTGCGACGAGCGTGAGGACGCCGATTTTGCTCCACAGGAGCCATCCTTCTTCACTATCAATAGGTGATAGGGTGAACGTGGCCAAGGGATATAAGTCCCTGTACGCGAAGAGTAGCCAAGTACCAAAGAGGACCCATACGAGATGAGTGTTGGCCAGGTTGGCCGTCTTCGGCCGGGCGGAGACAGCAATGATAGAGAGAATAGCGGTATAAACCTGTGGAGTTCAGTAGGCACCAGGAGTGGTCGTACGTTGGTAGCTCACATAGGTGATCGAAACCCCAAGATCAAGCCATTCCCAGTACGTGAGGGTGTTCCCACCACGGTTGTGCTTGTGCTTTTTGCCCCAATGCTTTCCCCTGGTTGTAGTATGGGTAGATGGAGCCTCGTCGAGGATGAAAGTTGTTGCACTGAGACCGACGAGGGTGAAAATGGAGAGAAGACGGAGAATTCTGTAGACGAAGATATCCACACCACCAAGAGACTTTGCATGATGACGGAATTCGGCGAAGAAACTGCTGGAGTCCATCACAACATTTGGTTCCGGTGACTCGCCCTCCTCAACGGGATTCTTGGTGAAGTGTGCCCATAGCTTTTTGACGGATTCGCGAGTAGAGATGTAGTGGATGGCAATGACAAAGAGAGATACTGCTGCGAAAAGTGGGGGTAGGATGAGAGAGTCCTCCCATACGCTGAACAAGCAGATAAGCGGATGGCCTCCGACAATTAACTGCGGTGATAAGACGCGTACGAATGCTCCTTGAAGGCGAACGCGGAGGAGTAGTCCTGTACGATTACTTGCGAAGACTGGTATATGGAGGGGGGCAAGTCACTGAAGGACAAGCCGAGTATCCGCATGTTCGTAGGACCTGCTAGGTGGTAGCTGAGCGCTGAAGGAGGGGCAAGGAAGGCGAGGCTCCTACGATCCGGTTCTTATGTAAAATTTGTCTTTGCAAAATTTCGTGACTGTATCGGTCTCAATCAAGATGCGGGGTGCCCTTCGGTCGGAAGAAAGACGAGTCGCGTGAGCGTGTTAAGGTTACTCCGTGGTGATACACGTGTGGTGCAGTAGGATGGGATGGATCAGCGGCAACGCCTGCCGGTTAACACCTGTCAAGACACGCTTCATGGTCGGATTGGAGGCGGGGCGTGTTGAACTATATTGGATCACGTGTCGCGTTGGTCTTTGCACTGCACGTGACTGGAACAGTCTCAGCCGGGCTTTGCGGAGAAGCGGTGCAAGGCCAACGACGACCACAGCGGGTTGAACGAGCGATGTCCTCCAATCAGGGCCACGGCGAAAACCCCCCGAGTGCGCGGCCATCCATGTCCGCCCCTCCAGACCAGGGCCCACTCGCCCTCTTCGATCTCTATCTCAGAATCCTCTCAGATTCTTATCTCGCCTTCCTACAAGAAAGGTTCGCGCATCACGCTTCTCTCGCCCTTCTCCATCTTTCTTCTGACCTTCGTTTCTGCCTGCAGGAGGAATATCGAAGAAAGCTAGTCAGTTTCTCCAATCACCGCTCCCCCCTTTGTTCCCCGCTGATATGCCTCAAAGTTATGAATCACTCGTCGAGCTTCACCGCAAGACCCTCAACGTGGATCGGTTTTTCGACGCTCGCCTCGAGTCCACGACACTGAGAACCGCTTGGTCGGAAGTCAGGGACAACGTCGAGAGGGAAGCGCAAACCCGTCGGGCTTTCATGGATTCCATGACTCACGAGGTCATCAATCCCCTCATTTCCTTCAAGGTCAGTTCAGCCTGTACCCCTATCTGTAAATCCCAACGAGTGCCATCTAGGAGACCCACGATCGAATTCGCAAACGCATCCGAAACCACATGAGAGACTCGATCCAAGCTCACAATGATTATGCCGAAAACGTGTTGCCGAAGCTCAAGCGTGCCTACCTTAAGAAATGTCAAGACGTAGAGGTAAAAACCTCGCGTATTTACTCTCGTGCCGTCGCCAGCTCACGTTTAACCAACCACAGGATCACAAATCGGTCGCCCTCTCGGCGGCATCTCAAGCAAAGTCTGACCTCCGTCACACCGAACCCCAGGGTCAACACCACCGCGACCCTGCAGTGCGGCCAGTTGTCACCTCGCCGCAACCTTTGAGGCCTCTTGAGCGTCGCGCCTCAACAAACGCTACTACCACCCGCCCAAGATCCCCGCCCTCTACCACACTCTCGGATATTGCCTCCCACGGTTAGTTTCATCCCATTCATCCCCTATTGACGCCTAACCAGTCCTTCAGGCAAGAAGCAGCTGAACCAGCTCATGACATTTCTGGACAAGGGGGGTGCGAAGGAGGTCCTTCGGGGTGGCTTGGACAGAGATCCCCTTCGCTCAGTGCGAGCGAAACGAGAGGCGGATGAAACAGGCAAGGTGGGCCCTTTTTATTCCACATGCAGCCAACTCATTCCTGGCAGATGTTCAATATCGAAATGCTGTCCATTGGTGTGAAACTCTCCGACTAAACCGAGAGAAGACGATGCAAGCAGGATATCATGTGGGTCTCTATTGATGATCGGGGCGCATACAGTTGGTCTGACGTCCAGCAAGAGCTTGGAAACCTTTATCGGTGAATCCTCAGAGGCGATTAAGAAGGTGCTGAGTAAATATGCGGATAATCTGACGTGGGTGAAAAGCGGCGCTTCGAATTTTCATGTCTGATCAAACATCCCACAGCGCCATGTTTTCGACTAGTCTGCAGTTGGCTAACCACGGCGCTCAACAAGCCGAGAAGGTATCCACCGGCCGAGACATGAAAGGAGTGCATGCATATATCGCCCAATCCCTCGCGTCCTCGATTCCCACCCCCATCCTCTATCACAACCACTATGTGGGGGAGTGCAAGGACTTGATCTTTGGTTTCAGTCTCCAAGATTACGCAACAGCGAGGGATTTACCTGAGGGCGAAATACCAAAGATCGTGAAGATCTGCATCGAGGAGGCCGATCAGAGAGGTCTTGATGCCGAGGGTATCTATCGTGTGAGTCCCTCTCGCTCTGTCATCTCCTTCACGCCTGCCCTTACCAGGAGACTAGGTATCCGGCAGAGTGGCCTCTGTAAATGAAGTAAGTTTACCTAGAGTCGAGCGCAGAGAAGGCTGTGCTTACCACCTACAGCTCAGACACAGAATCGAGAGGAACGAAGAGGCGTTCCGCTTCAACCCTACTGATGATATATACGTCATTACTTCACTACTCAAGGTTAGTCGGCAGCCCATAGACCCAACACTGGTTTTCTGACATCCGCTTAGATGTATCTACGAGAGCTTCCCGAACCATTGTTCAAGTTCTCTTTGGAGGACAGGATCCAGCACACCATTGACTTTGGTTAGAGTTTCCTCCACCCGGTCGCGGACCTGCCCCTGACCAAGGTTCCCTCATAGAGAAACACTACGCTTCAGATTTCCAACTCGTTCGCGCGAAGATTCGGCGCCTCCCACCCATCCATAGACATACCTTGAAGGCCGTCCTACTGCACCTCAATCGCGTTGCATCGCACCGCGAAAGGAACAAGATGGATACCAGGAACATTGCAATCGTGTTCGGTATTTTCGGCATTGACGAGGAGCCTAAGGGTGGTGATTTATTGAGCCTCCAGGGTCACAATGTAGGTTAATCCTCGAGGACCTCCCCCTGCGCTTGAGTTTAATCTTGCTGGTATAGGATACCTTTATGGAAACCCTGATCATCCATTCCCCCACACTGTTTGATGACCAGAGTAATCTGGCATCTTACGCGTCATCACCTCCACTCCCCCCAGCTCCTCTTGGGGAGGTCCCACCTCCCTTTGTTTATGGCTCGACCCATACCAAGTTCTCAGAATACGGTCTCCAGCAACAGATTAACGCACCGCTTTCGCAAATTCCAACCCCGCAAACGTCTACCGGCGACGACTTCACGCCACAACTTCCTCCTCGACCACCTGCAAGCATCCATCCATCGTCACGAGGGAATGGCGGTGGTGCGAATGGGCTCTCCAACACGTCCCCCACTCGATCTGAAGCGGAGACAAATCTCACGAGTCCGACCTCGTCCATCCCGTCCCTCCCGCTACCCCTTCGCCCCGGTAGACAAGGCGCTCCAACACCTATCCAAAATTTGAGAGGGACGAAGGGGCTAGACTTTTCGCAACAGGGCGTTACTGAGGGTGACCGGACCGGCCCCGCTTCCGCATCCCCGCCGTTGAGTGACCCACCGACCCCTCCTCCATCCGCGTTCAAGTCACCACAAAACCCTCCCCCTCCCCCGGCTTCTGCTCTCCTTCAGCAGCAGACCGCTCTGTCGCAACGGCAACCAGCATTATCCCAAATCCTGACCCGGGAACAACCCCAGCCGAAGGCACAACCTCCGCCCCCCTTACCAACGATCGAAAGAACAGCAGTTGGGGACTTTGAGTCGATCCACAGCCCCTTTGAAACATCTTTGAGCTCAACGTCGGTAGACGATGGTCATTCGACGGACTACGGGAGTCCTATCACGCCTGATGCACCAGCCGAACCAATTCTGCAACAAGCCGAACCTCAGACCTATACTCAGCGAGAGCCTCAGTTTCCCGCGCAGCTGCAGAACCAACCCCAGGCGCCGATTAACGTTGTCCGGGTTCGAGGGGAGAGCCAATCGTCCCTTGTACACTCCCTCCGTCAGCCGGACCTCCCAACTCCTCAGTCGCAATAAACCCCTCTTGTTTGTGTACGTTACTACGGTTTGTATTCGACATCCCTTTTCGTCTTATAGGTATATGTACTCTTTTTCCGTCTTGGTTTTCTTTTCTCCGTCTCCAGTGCAACCTTGAACTTTTTCGTGACCATTGGTATTTATCGACACATGCGTACATCAGGACCCTTCCACACGGAAATGTACTTATTGACCACGTATGCAAGATAGTATATTATATGATCAAGGTAAACAGGTGTATAAGCGAATGATACAGCTACAATGTGAGACATGATGTGGAGATGCTAAATATCTACTTGGAGGTTTGTCGGTAGACCTCCTAACTGTAGCCCTGGAAGTAGGAGTGGATGGCTTCCTCCGCGTCCATCTCGTCTTCGAATTCCTGATGCTGTCGTTCCCGACGGAGGTTCTCCTCGTGCCATTCTACGACAACAGGGTGTGCAACCACTCTGTGCGTGTAGAGGTAAAGGTCAGACGAGCCCACTCCAAGGATGGCGCGGACATCGGCGTACCTCGATGGATCGAAATGGAGAACCTGGAGCGTGTCGAGAGACGTTGCTCGAGAAAGGCCCACGTACGCCTGACCCTTCTCGAATGTACGGGCGAGATCGATCCGTACGCGCTGTAACGTTTGACCTTGGGACTTGTGGATACTTATGGCCCACGCTAGGATGAGCGGAACCTCGAGAAGCATCCCCAATTCAGACCCACGCGAAGAACACCGTAGAAAAGTCGCTTACCTGTCCTCTTGTGGCTTCGACCTCCCCGTGTACGTTCTCCACCGTGAACTCGACGGGGACCATCATCATCCTCCGACCGCTTGCCCAGTGGACAACCGGCCAAAGATGCGAACTATGCAATATGTGACGGGGAATATCTGCTTCTCGAAGGGGCCTCCTGGCGGCGTCTCGCATTTCGTTGGTAGGGTCTATGAACCCTATGTCCGTGTTGCCGTTGACAGCTTCACGTGCGGTCAAGAAGTCGACAACTTGACCAATGGAACCGTTAACCAATTCTCCATGGACAAGATTCTAAAGTTTCACTTTAATCAGATTGGTCAGTCGGCCAGTCGAGGAAATCTCCTACCTTGATTAACATAACTTGACACCCGACCTGGAGAGGAGGTCACAGGGTGGGCACCCCACATGGAACGGGACGTTTCTCACCTTCAGCTTTATGATCTCAGGGGCAATCTCCCTGTTAAGGATTTTGATGGCAACCCTGATGTCCACCGGCTGCCCTCTGTCATTGATACCAGCTGTGTCATGGGATTTATATGTCCTTATGGGCCCGGTAAGCCTGTTCATCCGCCGCTGGTTTTCCGCGGCAACCTCCACCTTCGTCGGAAATCTCAACTACCTTTAGTACACGCTCTGATCGAGAAGATGCGCGGACCTACAGATCCGTTGGTTCTATACCATCGGGGTAGACGACGTCTCTCGATAGTCGGTTCATTCGTTCTGTTATTTCCGGTGTTATGATGCCCCTTCGCATTGAGTTGAGCATGTCGACAAACTCTGCAAGAGAGGAATTAGTGTCATGAGGGTTAGATGCCATCTTTCTCACCTTGGTTGTCTTGACGGAAAACTCGATGAAGTGTGACAGGAAGCCCAAAACACCGAGACCACGCGCTCGCCTGGAAAGCGAAGAGAATGGGCGAATTTTTTTCCGCGACGGGAGGCAGCTGGAAGAAGTCTCCACAAACGACAAGCTTTACGAACGATGTTAGTGAGGAGGGGGAAAGTCAGACCACAGAAGATCACCTGTATCCCTCCAAAAGGTCTATCATCCTCCCGAACCTGCCGAGCTATGTGTTCCTGCGATGCGAGCATGAAAACTGGCTGAAACAGTACGACAGGGTAAATACTCACTAATTTATTGAAAAAATTGCCGTCGATCATAGATACTGTGGCCGGTCAGCCAACGCACAAAAACTCATGAGATTTGATACTGACTTTCGTCAACTAGAAGAATCTGAGCAAGCGTCCAACGCTCAGCGCCATTCTCTCCCCTATTGATCTGCCTGATATAAGTAGCCGCAGGCCTCTTGCAAAGACCACACCCAGACCACGAATGGAGGGTGGTGCCGTTGATATTTACCGCGGCCATGCCAGTAGATGCGGTCACAAAGATGATACGATGGGCGCGTACGGCCCACCGAATGATCTCCCTAATCAGCACTGACTTTCCGGTACCTGATGTATCACCCCTTAGCGGGATAACTGCGAATCCTCACTGTGTCCTGACCCACCTGCCGGTCCGGTAAAGAAGACGTTCTCCCCTCGCGCAACCTTGGCCAAAACCAGCTCTTGTTCAGGAGAAAGTTGGACCGGTGGAGGCTCCTCTGGTTCTTCCACGACGCTCATCTGAGACGCGGGCGATGTGAGGCTAGGCGATTGAGGGGTTGGCACCGGGAGTTGCGTAGGGTGACGCTGGGATGGTAACAGTTGTGTGCCTGGGCATACCCAACACGTTCAGGAATGAACTGCCGGAGGGGTTGCGAGTAGAATCGTGGGGCTTACCAGGCTCAGGGGCGCTCAGCCATAGCTGAGCGAGAGTTAAAGAACAGAACGATTTAAAGGTCGCACCGGGGGTATCCCTCGCCTGTTATGGGTAATTGACTCGGATAAGATATTGGGTGGAATCAAGACCTTTGTCCCACCTGAACTTGGAACTGTAAGCGATCGGCAACAGTGTGTGAGTAGGACAAGATTCGTCGGTCTCAGTCGAAGTAACGCGTACATCCGCCCAACTCGTGCGTATCGTGTTTCCGTCGCGGCCATTTTTGACTGCATAGTATGTGGGACGGGATTCGGACATAGGTTGTGTTGAGAATCCGGAAATTCTCGTCGCGTGGTTGGCAGGCGCGTTCTTTGACATCACAATAGGGTCCGAGTCAAAGATATCCACGTTTGACCAAAAGGATCACGGATCCTTCTCCCAGTCAGAATCTACATCGACATATTCTGTAGCCGCCTATTCACCATCCATCTCCTCCACGAAAGCCCGTGCTTTCCTATCCCGCTCGACATTCTGTTCGTGCCAGTTTAGAACTGTTTCGTGGACCATTACCCTGGACATCATGTAAGCAAGAGAACAAAACGGATCGCCCGAGCAAACCTACTTAGATGCATCGAAATTCAAGACCTGTAGCGTTTGTAGTGATGTGGCTCGAGAAAGGGCAACATATGCTGCGGGATTGCGGTATTAACGAAAATTGCCTCCAAAAGGTGCAAAATCACTGACCCTGCCCTTTTTCAAAAATCCGTCCCAGGTTAACCCGGACCCTCTGCAGGGTTTGACCCTGAGATTTGTGGATGCTGATCGCCCAAGCCAATATTAGTGGTACTTGCAGCCGTAGGGCCTGCATGGTCCCATTGACATTCTCAACCGTGAATTCATGCGGAGGTATAAGCCTCGTCCGACCACCCGGGAATTCTACAACTGGCCATTTGGTTGGGTTCCCCCACAAGTGCTCCGCTATCCGCACTTCCTCTGTCCTCGAGTTTTCCTCTCTGTCTCTTAGGGACAGAGCCACTTCGATGTGGTGAATCTTTTTCGCATCTTTGCAGGTGAGAAATCTAACGACCTTTCCCACTGAACCGTTGACGAGCACTCCTTGCACTACGTTCTGTCCGAGTGTAAGAACGTGGGTTGCATGGGGGGAGCGCTTTCGCACCTTGACCAACATCACTTGTGCACCGATCTAGAGTTGGTGACGTGAGACCGTTCGGGAAGATATTAAGGAGGCAGGCGTCCTACCTTCAACGTCATGGTTTCGGGTGCCAGCACACATCTATCCACCAGTACCTTAGCTTGCTGGGAAGTGACGGGTTGACCCTTGTCGTCCTCCCCAGGGTGATCTACACAGCGAAAAGTACGAGCCGGGCCGCTCAGTTTGGCCAATCTGCTCTCATTCGCAAAGTGAACTTCTCTCTTTGTGGGGAACCTGTGGACCCAAGATTCAGCGGAGCACATTCCTGAGAAGGTTATCGAGACGCACAATTCTGTTGGTTCCACTGAGTCTGTGTAGTTGACTTGCCTTGACAGCGCCGTCAAACGTGATTTGCTTCGTTCGCTCAGTCTGCCGAACCGCATTTCGTTGAGTAATTCCACAAATGCTAGGATTTCGAGTAAGCACCCGTCGGCCATGGAGGGGATAAATTATACATTGCTCTTTCTGGCGAAACACGCGGGTCAGCATCGTGACGGAACTAATGCACTGCTTCCATGATTGCGCTTGGAAAGTAAATTGTGCATTCCCGGAGCTGAGTTCAACCGGAGGAAGTTGGAAAAAATCTCCAGAGAGCACGAGCTTCAAGTCCGTGAGCTGGCTACGCTTGGCTTAATGGAGATGAGGGCGACTGACTTGAATTCCACCAAACGGGGATTTGGATCCTCTGACCTCGCGAGCTATGGATTCCTGATGAAATGTTGGTCGGGCGCTGGGCGAAATAGTGACGGGCCGAATACGCACGAGTTTGTCAAATAGAGCGGCGTCGATCATGGATACTGTCGAAGTTGTCAGCAGGCGCATCTTAATGACAAAGGCTGCACATCACTTTCGTCGATTATGAGTGTCTTAACACCCCTCCAGCGGTCACGAACATTCATCCAGTGTCTGGATCCGTATTGGATCGACTTAACGTATCCACGCAGATCCCCATTGCCGAACCCAATACCAGCCCAGGAGTGAAGGGTGACACCGCCAATATTGACAGCAGCCATACCGGTCGAAGCAGTGACCGCGACACTGTTTTTGTGACGTTCTACATCGGTTCGGTGGTGTCTTCGAGCCCAGCGTATGATCTCCCTCAACAACACGGACTTCCCCGTTCCTACGACATGAGATATTGAACGCATCCAGGATTTTCGTGAAACCTACCAGCAGAGCCCGTGAAGAATACATTCCCTCCGGACTTTACCATACCCAAGACGAGCGTCTGTTCCAGAGATAGCGAGACCGCCGACTCCCACGTCACCTGCGGTTCCTCGACCTGGCTAGAGGAGGGTTCACTGGACGCAGGGGGTTCTGAGACAGTGACAGTAGGACTGTTATCAGGTTCAGGTGGTGGGGTTAATGCTAGGCTCGCTGAGCCTTCGACCCCGATGGAGGGTCTCGGGGGACTTGGACTGGGAGGCTTTATCCATTCCTGCGCTTCTTCTAGGCTGTGAAAGGATTTGTACCTGTTTCCGGGATACCTATTGACCTGTTAAGCGACGTTAACATCCACACATCCCGCTTATGTTGAAATCGACGATCACCCGCGCAAGGCACTGATACAGCACGATCGGTCACTGTGGAATTACGGTCAGAGAGTTGTGAGCGTACCTCTTCCCATGTGTTGTAAATCTGCGGACCCCCTCTGCCTACCCTCACTGCATAATACTTCATTCCCTTGGATTTAGGCATGATGAGAAGCGTTTCTCCAAATCATACATCAGCGGAGGTGTCAGCGGCTGCCAGGGTGGCAGACCCCGCGTGTCGGGGTGGATCACGTGATGGGAGATTCCAAAACTGGTCGGATTCGGAATATGTAATTGGATCCAGTTTAACGACAGCCACACCATTTGGTCGTCCCAAAGAATGGCCGAGCCGTCTACCTCTACGTCTGCCTCCGAAGCCGGGGGAGTGACAGTGGTCTTGGGCACACTCACCCAACAAGAAGAGAAGCCCGCGCCAACGCAAGAGCCAAAGCGGCCAGAGCCAACGATACCCTATTCGTGGCGAACTTTCCGTCCACCAATCAATTTCGAATACATAACGGACCACGATAGAGCCGAGGAGGTCCTTGCGGACCTAGAGCCCTGCGCATTTGGTTTCGATGTCGAATGGAAACCGGTCTACCAGAAGGGACAACCTGCGAACAAGGTCGCCCTAATCCAACTGGCCAATGACGAGATTATATATTTGCTACAAGTTAGCGCGATGCAGAGTAAATCTTAATGACAATCTGTGGGATCGTTTGCATGGGCTGAACCACATACGGTCCAGGATTTCCAGAGAAACTCCGAGCTATCCTCGAGAGTACGACACACACGAAGGCAGGCGTTGGGATACAGGGTAGGTATCTTTGGCTTTGTCTCTGCGCGCAATTTTGGCCACTGATGAGCACATATGTCCTTCGTTTAAAGATGACGCAAAGAAGGTCTACAGGGACTGTGGCGTCTCGATGAAAAACTGCGTAGACCTTTCTTTACTAGCTCGTTCGGTAGACTCAAGGTGGAAGGGGAAATATACCAACCCCATTGGACTGGCAAACCTTGTCGCCACCTACGAATTTCTTGCACTTGGTAAAGGCAAGATATCACGTAGTAACTGGGAGGCCCAGCTGTCGTTTAACCAGCAGGAATGTGAGTGGTTCCTGGCTGCGGCCTTACGCACGTTGACGAACATGTTTCATGGATAGACGCTGCGAACGATGGACACTCTGGATACACGGTTTATTCCCGCTTGATCGAGATGGCTGGTACAATGGTTAATCCACCCAGCGAGGCTTACTATTTGTTCGACCTAAGCGGAGGATCCCTATGCAACCGGTTCGGCAGTGCATGGCACCCGGTCAACCCCGACTACGATCCTGGGCCGCCGCCTCCACCAAGGCCGCCGAAAGAGAAGACGGAAGGAGGTAGAGAGAAGCCGTCGGCTGCCACCAAGAAATTCAAAGGGCCCCAGCAGCCACGGGGACACCACTACCACCAACAATATGAAGGATCGAACCACAGACCGCACCGGTTGGGTGATTTTGTTCCTGGATCGAGCTCCGGGCAGGTGGACAGGCGGCAGCGACCTGCTGGGGATAGAACGGAGGTGGGTGGAGGACATGGAAGCGGGTATCCAGGACCTAGGCCCTTTCGACAACCTCGCGGAAGAGGGCGGGGGGGTGCAGGCAGCAGGATTGGAACATTTGACAAGTGCGTTCACGGAGTGCTACGTACGTTGAGGCGTTTATAATATATAATGATGCGTTTGGTTACAGGGCAGGGCCGTGGATCGCGGAGGATTACTAGACAGTATCGGTTGTTGGATGGTTACGGATTCTAACGTCTGTACGTTACGCGCGAGACCGGGGTGCTCACCATGTCTGTGTTTTCGCACCTGGCCATGGTCAGACGTCCGGTCGATAGATAGGTTGTTTTGAGTCACCAAACTAGGACAAAGCCGATTGGCGATCACTGCCAGTGCCACTCGCGGTTTGTCAATGATGCTGATAGCACTCGATCCACGGCAGTGCCCCAGGGCGCTCGAGAGATGTCGGAGTGGGAGACACTGGTTTCATGGTACTTGATACGAGGAGAGGGTTCCCATGCTAGCCTGCAGAGCCGCAATCGGTCAATCGCCATCACACGCATACGCCTCGAGTCGCGCGACGGACACTCCCCGCCCAATCGCCCATCCCACGGTTGTGGCTCGACGTGTTCTTACATAGCGGATTGTCATTGTGTCAAGCGAGGGTGTGTACCTGACTGCCACGTGCGGCTTGGCTGTCGGTTTGTTCGGAAAGAGAAAAAAAAAAGGAGACTGTTTCAACAATCAGATCGCTCACCGATGGGCGGTGTACCGGGTACCAATCGGACTGGCCTCGGCCCCTTCCGATTTATTTTCTTTTTACCCGATCGACCCTTGGTCACAGCCGACGCCCGAATCACTGTAATTCCATAAAAAGGTCCTCCACCCTCCCTCCTCACGGGTGCGTCCCTCATCCTCCTCCCCCACAGGTGTTACAATGCCAGCGCTCTCCCTCCTCCCCGTCGCTGCACTGTTCATCGCCACCGCGAATGCTGCCACCAGCTTCAAGAACGTCGTCCCCTTCATCCCACAGGTACCCCACTTTCACCCCCCTCATGTCTATTCCACGGGCGGTGCTGATCAATCCCCCAGTCATTTTTCTTCGACTGGAACGACCCAACCTCCCCACTGCCAACTCCCACGACCGCCCAATGTGAGACCATAAACATCAAGTGGGGCAGGTCGTCTGCTCTCGGGTATGCAGTGTCGTGATATCACCCACAACTCGTGCACTAATCTAGTCCCCCACAGGCCCAACCCAATTGGTCCCTACAGACTGCTCGTGCATACGTCGTATGTTGCCACGCTTATCACCTCTACCATGACCCGCTTATCATTTCCAGGTCTCAGACCGTGCCGTTTGTCATCGACGCAGGAAGTGACCTCCAATTCGTAAGCTCGTTCTTTATTCCAGTCCCCAGTGCTTTTAATAACACATTGCCGTCAGAACTGGACCGTTCCCTTCACTCCCGACACTCAGTACCAAATCTGCATGGTTAGTTGCCCAGATGTTTTTTTGGTATGATACCCCCGCGATGCTGATATACCCTACCGCAGTTCGACAAGAACGGGGCGACAGGAGGATGTCAAGATGTCTATACGATGTACCCATCACAGACATCAAATTGTGCAAACCTCACATTGCCCACGAGTACTCTCGACATTGAAGGTACTGTGAACAATGGTCCCATTTCTCGATACGGATGGATCGATCAGGTAACGAATCTGGACCCTGACCTGCTTTACTCCTCACTGATATGTATCTCAGTGTACAGACGTCTCCCTGCTCCCAAAAAACGGGCGACCGCCGTACACTATGATTGTTGCCCCAGCTCTCCATCCTCCATATAAGATTGTGTCAAACGACATGAGCGCCTTGAACTGGACTGTCTCTCTCTCTTGGGCAACTCCCTTCTTCCTTAGTGTGACCGATGCAGACGGTCTTTCGTGGGCTAATGGACCCTTGCACAGTGGAGGGGGTGGGCCGGACACGTGCCTTTCCACTGCTCCCGAGTAAGCAACATATTATCCGGATTCGGTTGATCCACCTGATGTTTCGTCCAGGAATTCCGGCGTCTCTGTCGGCGTAGTTGTTGGATCGAGTCTTGGTGGTCTCCTGTTCGGTGCAATCGTCGGTGTTGTTATCGCAAGCTTCTTTGTGCGCCATAGATACAGCAAAGTCAGGCGCAGCTCGAGCAGCGACTCCATTGACCACGCTGCCTACATCTCCAATCAGACCGGATTCAAGAGGAACGAGAGTACTCCGCATACTAGTCCCACACCAGGGCCTGATGTCGGTACTAACCAGTACCTCGTTGAACCGTTCATGCCCGAGCCCTCCAATACTACCAATCCCACCAGTCCAACTCTGCCTACGTCCACATCCGCTTATTCGAATGCTCAATCCGACAACAGTGGTAGTGGTACACAAGCAACCCCCCACGTCTACGTTGTCCATCACGATGCGGGAGGTGCACCCGTTACGGTCTTCACTGGTGGTGCTGCTGTTACAGAACTCCCTCCATCGTATGTCGGCCGACCTGAAGAACGACCTCTTCCTCAGCCCACTCCCGGAGGTTCCAACAACAACGATCCTACCGACAGGAGACCACGACCCGGCCCCGTTCCTCGAAAATCTCAGCTCGGAAGCCGGTAATTGATTTATGTCTTACAAAATGTGGTGTAGGGGTCTGGTTTTTCAAGGGGTTTATTTAACTGTAAATTCCGCTTCCATCTCTTGCGTTTCTTATCATGACTTTCCAGGTTGTATCAGACTGTTCCGTATTTTTGTTTTCCTTCCTTTGCTGGCACGATTATGAACCCTCTCCTCCACCTTCCTTCCCATACGTTGACCACTTGTACATCTACCCCACACTACCCTACGAAGACTCTTTCGATATCCGCATCATATATAGTCGGAACTGTAGTTCAGGACCCTAATGGAATCCATTTCCTCTCAATCTCCGTCAGTACCCTCCGCCGTCTCCGCACAAGCACCTCCCTCTACCAGGGCAAGATACGTGCGCACTGGCTGAAGAAACCGATCGTCACGTTTTGCAGGACACATAAACCCCGATTGGGGAAGGTCTCCATCCAGAAGTCGGCCCAGGCACAGACCAGCCCGGCGGTAGATCGTGATCACAAGAAGGGAAGTCCGAGGCTGCGGGGCCCCCACTGTTCGTTTCGGGTGTGATGTGTTGTGCATGTGGAGATGCGAGCGGATGATGGTGCGCGAGCAGTGTCCCCAGTCTTTCGTTCATGACCTCGAGATCGCCGTCGTTCCATTCCTGCAGGTGTTCGTCGATCCCAGCGGTTCAAAAAAAGGGGGGTGATCGAGGAAAGGGAACAAAAGGTGTCAGCTCCCTTCGAGCCCAAAGGGGGACTAGGCTGAACAGCGCCCACCTGCGCGCGCTGTGGCGCATTTTCCAAAACCAAACACATCTCCGCAAGCCCGGTGTCTCTCTTACGTAACTCGCGCAGGAACAGCTTGATTCTACAAAGAAAAGTACCGGGACCGGGCAGGTGACAGGTCAATAACGAGGGGTTCCCGAGGGCCTTGATGGCCTCGTGGAGCAGGGGGAAAACTTACGTTTTTCTCTCTGAGACGGTGCTGAGTCCAAGCGGCCCCAGGCCGCCCATCATTACCGGGATAACGTTGGCTTTACTTGTTGGACCCTGATCCACATCTGCAGCCGATAAGGTTTGCGTGTCGAGCAGGTAGATAACCCACGCGGCAATCAATGTGTCATAAGAACCGTCCCGCGCCGGTGAAGTCCCCGGACCCGGTGCTGACTCGTTGAGTAACTGCAGGGTAAGCTGTGTAACGAGGACGGAGATGAATCCCGCGTGCAAGGATTCTATGTGGTGAATCAGCGGCATCCATAACGAGACTGTCGCCCTCTGAGGGTGGAATAATTTCGCGTCCAGTGTTCGCTTCCTAAAATATGCACCGGGATTAGCTCGGTCCCCTCTCCCAGAGCACGAAGGAGACAGCACACTTTTTTGCCAAGGGCACGAGGGCGCCCTTCTCCATGAGGTTGTCGCACAGTGCCTCTAGTGCGAGTCTCTCCTGCGTAGAGGTCACAGTCGAGTCATCCGATTCGATGCCCTCCCAGCCGAGATCCCCATTGGATATGTCCACCGCGGCTTTGGCCTCAGCAATCCAGCGTTCGATGTCCCTCAAGACGCTGTCGATCTCAGACTGATGTTTCTGCCTCAAGGATGCATCGCGAGTTACAACTTTCATGAGGACACTATACTTCTTCAGGAGGGGCGCAGCAGATCGCAGGAGTTGCCGTCGATCGGGCTCTACCGACGAGGGATGTAATTCCGGCATGAAATAGTTGTGGATTAGCCATCTCAGGGACTGGGGAGGAGTTTTTCAGCATTAATCAGACGGTTCTGCGTTGTAGACGGGAGGAAGAAAATAACCTCCTTGGCAGCTTCTCTTAGGACTTCGAGTGATGGGAGCTCCTCATGGGTCGCTGCGTGCCGGACTTCTACCAACCAACTAGGAAGGCCCAACTGCGCCGCTATGGAAGCGATGGATCTGGCGTAAACGCCGGATTGGAGGGGGTCGACCAGGCCGTTAACTAGCCGGATTATTGCCGTCGAGTAGCACTGCCGGAGGTTATACCCAGACAGCGCGACCGGTGAAGGGGGCTGTGACACCAGGCCGTCTTGAAGAGTCACAGTCAAGATTCCCAGCGTAGATTCCAAAGCATGTGATAGTTGAGTAATCGACTTCCAGGCCGATAGCTGAACTCAGGAGCGTTTGTGTTTAATAGGGGGTTTGAAAAAGTTGAATGGGAAAAGGGGATGTATTACCTTGTTCGCAGCCAACTGTTTAGAGTGGAGATCAGTTTCGTCCGAGTATATCCACGAGCACAGTTGCTCTAGCTCAGACAGCGACGCCCATGGTACGCGTCTTGGGAGCTGCATCTCGTTGACGAAGGTCGCCCGAACGAGGATGCGGTTAGCAAAGTCAGATCGAAAAAAACGATCGGTTTGATCCGTACGGCGGAACCGGATCATGATTAAGTCAACTTCGATTCAATGAAAGGCTCGGAAATGGGCTGAAATTTCGTCCCGGATTCAGCAAACGAACGGTTAGTCACCAGCCCGGGGAACCGCGCATCCGAACTGTGCTATTGTCCCTTTCTTGGTTCTTGGGCCGAGGTCTTCGTCATTGTTTTGTCTCGAGCACAGCTAAGCGAGTAGACTACCACACTAGGTTACCCTTGGTCGATCGTGGCACTGGGCCTACCGGCAGAAGGTCACCGGTCA
>Ga0307515_10006404_pt1 | contig 23556 bp, 19 predicted proteins | sample 17_EM_MG_FD_194513 | JGI IMG/M metagenome (GOLD analysis project Ga0307515, IMG submission 194513) | Populus trichocarpa ectomycorrhiza microbial communities from riparian zone in the Pacific Northwest, United States - 17_EM | ecosystem: Host-associated > Plants > Roots > Unclassified | place... | reverse complement strand
CGAGGCAGATGTTCCACCAGTCCGTGTTGGCGTTGAGTCCACCGAACGCGGAGCCGTTGTTGCCGGCGCCGCTGGTGAACGCATACAGCATCTCGGACAGGCCGTGCGGCCCGGCGTTGCTGAGCGACGACGTGGCGTAGCCCGCGACCGACGCCCACGCGGTGAACCCGAGGATGATCAGCGGGAACACCAGGACATAGAGCATCGCGAGCTTCATCTCGCGGCTCTCGATCTTCTTGCCCAGATACTCGGGTGTTCGTCCAACCATCAGGCCGGCGATGAACACCGTGAGCACCACCATCACCAGGATCCCATAGAGCCCCGCGCCGACGCCGCCGAAGATCACCTCGCCGAGCTGGATGTTGACCAGCGGCACCATCCCGCCGATCGGCGTGAAGCTGTCGTGCCACGAGTTGACCGCGCCGCACGACGCGTCGGTGGTCACCGTCGCGAACAGCGCCGAGTTCGGGACGCCGAACCGGATCTCCTTGCCCTCCATGTTGCCGGGCGCCGACGCGACGCCGAGGTCGTGCATCGCCGCGTTGGGATGCGCCTCCGCCCAGTACGCGGTTGTGACCCCGGCGAAGAACAGCACCGACATGGCGCCGAACAGCGCCCAGCCTTGCTTCTGGTCGCGCGCCATCCGGCCGTAGGTGTAGGTCAGCCCGGCGGAGATCGCGAAGATCAGCACGAGCTCGATGAAGTTGGTCAGCGCGTTCGGGTTCTCGAACGGGTGCGCGCTGTTGGCGTTGAAGAACCCGCCGCCGTTGGTGCCGAGCTCCTTGATCGCCTCCTGCGACGCGACCGGGCCCATCGCGATCAGCTGCTTGCCGCCCTCGAGGGTGGTGATCGAGTGGTAGGCGGAGAGGTTCTGGATCACGCCCTGCGAGACCAGCACGAGCGCGACGACGATGCAGGCCGGTAGCAGCACGTAGACGATGCCGCGGATCAGGTCGACGTAGAAGTTGCCGACGCCCTTCTTGCCCTCCGGGCCCGGCTGACGGGTCAGACCGCGCGCGACGACGAGCGCGACCCCGATACCAACCGCGGCCGACGTGAAGTTGTGCCACGCCAGCCCGGCCATCTGGGTGAGGTAGCTCATCGTCGTCTCGCCGGTGTATGACTGCCAGTTGGTGTTGGTCGTGAAGCTCGCCGCGGTGTTGAACGCGAGCGGCCCGGGCACGCCCTCGAGGTGCTGCGGGTTCCACGGCAGCGAGCCCTGCAGGCGCTGGACGAGGTAGGTCACGACGAGCCCCATCGCGCTGAACACCAGCATCGCGACCGTGTACTGCACCCAGGTCTGGTCCCTGGGTTCGTTGAGCCCGCACAGCCGCAACAGGCCGCGCTCGATGCGGCCGAGCGTTCTCGGCAGCGGCTGCTTGTCGCCTTCGAACACCCGGAACAAATACACGCCGACCGGCTTGGTGATCGCGAGGACCACTCCGAAGAACACGATGATCTGGATCCAGCCGTTGAACGTCATCAGAATCGCTCCGGCTTGAGCAGGGCATAGACCAGGTACGCGGCGATGATCACCGCGACGATCACTCCGAGCAGGTATTCAGTGGCCATGGTCAGATCCGATCGAGTCCGCGCGCGTAGACGGCGCAAAACGCGACGGTGATGACAATGAAGAGGATGTCCAGCATGGGATTCACAGCTTGACGAGCAGGGCGAGGGTGAACCGCGGCTCGCCCTGCACGAGATCGGGAGTCCACGGTGTGCCGTCGGAGTTCATCACCGCCGAGCCGGGTTGCGCCTGGGCAGCCGCGTGGGCGAGCAAGCTTGCTCCGACCACGACGGCTCTCGATGTCTGCATGCCGGCCCGTTGTGCACGGGATGTGCCGCGCACAACCTGTGGATTCGCAAGTCTGCGGTGTCACGCGGTCTCGCATTTCGCACGATCGACGGCGGCTCTCGGGCGATGGTCCGGCCGGCTGTCACGAGTTGTCGACGCCGGGCCGGCGAGCAGGGGCCATGCAAAATGCCCGGTGCGGCTGGCGCGCGGCCCGGTTTGCGGCTGCGCGATCCTCGCAAGGCGGCCACCCCGCGGCGTGTCGTGCGCGCGGCTCGTCTCTCTGCACCGGGCATATCGCATGCACGGCCGGGTCACGTGATAATCAGCTCCGGCGTGCCCTCGACCTCACGCGCCTCGACGCCGTACGAGATGCTTCCAGAGGCGCGCCGCGCAGGCGCGTACGGGCGGGCCGTGTTCTCGATCGCGGCCGTGACCGCGCTCGGGATGGTGGTGGTCCCCTACGTGACGATCGCAGACATCGCGATGCTCTACCTGGTCGCGATCGCGGTGGCGTCGTTCGCCGGCCGCGGGCCATCGCTGGTCGCGGCGTCGCTCTCGGTCGCGACGTTCGACTTCTGCTTCGTGCCTCCGAGGTTCACGTTTGCGGTGGCGGAGCTCCAGAACCTGACGACATTCATCGTGATGGTGGCTGCCGGCCTCGCGATCAGCGCGCTCACCACCCGCCTGCGGCGCCAGGAGCGGGACGCCATGCGGTTCGCCGAGCAGGCCCGCGAGGCAGCGCTCCGGGCGCGCACGGAGGAGATGCGCAACGCGCTGCTGTCGGCCGTGTCTCACGATCTACGCACGCCGCTCGCGGTGATCACCGGGGCGGCGACCACGCTGCGCGACGACGCCGACCGGCTGTCTCCGGGGGCGCGCGACGAGCTGCTGAGCTCGATCGTCGACGACGCGCGGCGCCTCGAGCGCGTCCTGGGCAACCTGCTCCAGCTGACGCGGGTCGAGAGCGGCCTTGTCCCCAGCCGCGAGCTGATTCCGATCGAGGAGCTCGTCGGTGCCGCGCTGACCCGGATGGAGGATGCGATCGGCGACCGCAGGATCCAGCTCGACATCCCGGCTGACCTGGTGGTCCCGGTCGACCCGGTGCTGTTCGAGCAGGTCCTGATCAACCTGATCGACAACGCGATCAAGCATGGCGCGCCGCCGATCGAGCTGCGGGCGCGGTCCGACGGGGCGGCGGTCGTTCTCGACGTCCTCGACCATGGCGGGGGCGTGCCGGCCGAGCTCGGTCCGCGGCTGTTCGACAAGTTCGTGCGGGCATCGACGGCCCCCGGCGCGGGCCTCGGCCTCGCGGTGGTCCGCGCGATCGTCGAGGCGCACGGCGGCAAGATCGACGTCGCGAGCGCGGCGGGCGGCGGCGCGCGGTTCCGCGTCGAGTTGCCGGCGGAGCATCCGGCGGCGACGCGTCCAGCGGTCGACGAGCTCGCCAGCCTGCCGGTCCGCAAGGCGGTGTCGTGAGCACGATCCTCGTCGTCGATGACGACCTTCAGCTGCGCCGGTTCCTGCGCACCACGCTCGCGGGCCATGGTCACGCCGTCGTCGAGGCCGGCTCGGTCGCCGAGGCGATCGATGCGATCGCCCGGGTTCGTCCGGCGGTGATCCTGCTCGACCTGGGGCTGCCCGACGGCGACGGACTGGCGGTGCTCCGCAATCGCCCGGTGGACCACCGCGCGCCGGTGATCGTCCTGTCGGCGCGCGGCCAGGAAGGCGACAAGGTCACCGCACTCGATGCCGGCGCCGACGACTACCTGACCAAGCCGTTCGGCGCCAGCGAGCTGCTCGCGCGCATCCGCGTCGTCCTCCGGCGCGCCGGCGGCTCACCGGCGCCCGACGTGATCGAGGTCGGCCCGATCAGGATCGATCAGGCCCGTCACGCGGTCACCGTCGATGACCAGGACGTGCACCTGACGCCGATCGAGTTCCGGCTGCTGCTGGAGCTCGCACGCCAGCCCGGCCGCGTCCTCACCCACCGCAAGCTGCTGAGCGAGATCTGGGGCCCGAACGCCGTCGAGGAGGTCCACTACCTGCGCGTCCACATGGGCGCGCTGCGCCGGAAGATCGAGGCCGATCCGGCCCGCCCGCTGTGGTTGCTCACCGAGGCCGGCGTGGGCTACCGGCTGCGCGAGCCGGTACCGGACGCGCCGGCGGCGGAATGACGCTCGTCTTGATGGTTTCTTGATTCATTCTTCACGGCGACTTGATGCGGCGGCCGATAGACTGCCCTCAGTCCCGGCGCGAACCATGACCCCCTATCGGAAGTCGTACATGTTCGCCAACCACTCATCGAGCTCGCACCCGGAGGAGCTGATCCTCTACGGTCTGCTCGTGGTGATCGGCGCGATCCCCGTGGCGGTCGCGGTCGCCGAGCGGACGACCTTCGGGGTCGAGGCAACGATCGGCCTCTTGATGGTGTGCGCCGGCGTGATCGGGGCGATCTTCTATACGCTCCGCGCGCTCGACGACCCGGACGCGTAGCCGGTCAGATCCCGCACGCCTCGGCGCCGCCGGCGAAGCCCTTCTTGAAGGACGCCGAGCGCTGCGCGGCGGAGCCGTGCGTCCAGGTCTCGGGCTGGACCCGGCCCTGAGTCTTGCGCTGGATCGTGTCGTCGCCGATCTGCGCCGCGGCGTTGAGCGCCTCGTCGACGTCGCCGACGTCGAGCAGGTTGCGGCGCTGCGCGTCCTTGCCCCACGCGCCGGCGAGGCAATCGGCCTGCAGCTCGGTCGCGATCGAGCTGACCTCGCCGCGGCCGAGCAGGCCGCGCAGGTTCTGGACGTGGTGGCCGACCTCGTGGGCGATCACGTAGGCCTGCGCGAAGTCGCCGGGCGCGCCGAACCGGCGGCGCAGCTGGTCGTAGAACGACAGGTCGATGTACACCTTGTGGTCCAGCGGGCAGTAGAACGGGCCGACGGCGGTCGACGCGCCGCCGCACGCCGAGGCGATCGAGCCGCGAAACAGCACCAGCCGCGTGCGCTGGTAGCTGGGCAGCTCGCGGCTCCAGGTCTGCTGGACGTCGTCGAGCACGAAGCCGACGAACTTCTTGAGCTCGTCTTCCTCGGGCGAGCTCTGGACCTGGCCCTGCTGCACCGCGCCGCGCCGGTCGGGTTCGCCGCCGCCGGTGCACATCCCGCCGTAGGCCAGGCCGCCGACGATCACCAGCGCGACCAGGATGCCTTTCCAGCCGAACTGGCTGGCGATCGCGAGGATGCCGCCGAGTGGGAGTCCGCCGCCTCCGCCGAGACCTGACGAGCCGCGGCGATCCTCGATGTCGGAGCTTTCGTGAGAACGATCCCAGCGCATGACGAAGGGCGAATGCAATCACCTCGCCACGCGCCGCCGTGTGCGCCGCTGCTACATCGCGCAGAGTTTGCCAGCTGTTCCGTTTCTGGGAGCCGGTCCTGCGGTTGAGCCAGCCTCAAGGCGCATCTCGCAGGGCGAAGCGAACCGGCGATCTGCGTATCATCTCGGTAGGCCGGGGGGCTCATGAGTAACTTCGCGGGGAAACAGCGCCGTCCAGACACGGCAGGCATCACCACCACCGCCGTGCAGCGCGCGGCCGGCAAGGCCACGCAGGTCGAGCAGGCCTACGCCGCCGCCGCGCGGGCCGAACCGGTCCAGCGCAAGGGCGGCGGTGATTCCGCCGACGTACACGCGCAGGCCGACGCCGGGACCGCCGGTTCCGGCGGGCCGCTGCCGTACCTCGACCGGATCCAGCAGTCGTTCGGCCGCCACGACGTCAGCGGCGTTCGCGCCCACACCGACGGTGCGGCGGCCGGAGCGAGCGCCGCGATGGGCGCCCGGGCGTACGCGCGCGGCAACGACGTCGCGTTCGGCGGCTCACCCGATCTGCACACCGCGGCGCACGAGGCCGCGCACGTGGTGCAGCAGCGCGCAGGCGTGCACCTCAAGGGCGGCGTCGGCGAGGCCGGTGATCGCTACGAGCGCCACGCCGACGCGGTGGCCGACACCGTGGTCGCCGGCGGCTCGGCCGAGGCGCTGCTGTCGTCGATCGCACCGCACTCCCATTCGGGAGTGCTGCCTCGCCCGGCAAAGCCGGGCTCGTCGATCGCACCGCACTCCCATTCGGGAGTGCTGCCTCGCCCGGCAAAGCCGGGCTCGTCGATGACCGGGGGCGCCTCGGCGCCGGCGCAGGTCCAGCACAAGCCGCTCGGCCCGCCGTCGGACTTCGACGAGAAGCCGGCGGTCAAGCCGGCGACGTCGCTGACCCAGGCCGAGATCCTGACCAAGCTCACGGCCGGCGCCGCGCTCGACGCCACCGCGATCCAGCTCGTGATCGACAGCCTGCGCAAGCTCGCGCCGCTGGGCAACGAGAAGGCCGCCGAGACCGACGCGGTCGCCAAGGCGATCAACGACGCCAAGAGCCCGCTGGTCGGCGACGCGCGGTGGCGGGCGTGGAACCTGCGGGTCTACGGGCCCGAGGCGTCGTGGCCGCCGTACCTGCGCGGCGACACCGCGCTCACCATCCTCGACGCGCGCAAGAAGATCGAGGCCGGCAAGACGCCCGAGGAGGTCGCCAACGCGCTGCGCCCGCTCAACGCGACCGCGCTGCACGAGGTGATCACCGTCTGGCGCTCCGATCTGCCCAAGACCTGGTTCACCGCGCCGATGACCCTCGGCACGTACCTCGACCTGGTGATGGCGGCGTCGGGCGGGCCGTCGTTCGCGCCGGCGAAGACCGAGGCCGAGCAGGCGCCGGTGATCGATCCCGCGCTCCACACCCGCGGCAAGGACGAGCAGTACGACTACCTGAAGCAGGTCTACACCGCGCGCGGCTACACGTTCGGCGAGACCGGCACCGACGAGAACAGCCCGATCGAGATCAACGTCCTCAACATCCGGTTCTACGAGATGACGATGGCGGGCGTCGCCGCACCCAAGGTCACCGTGCGCGACTACAACGGCCGGCTGTTCGTGGTCTACAAGAACACCGCCGGCAAGCAGGTCCAGAGCTGGGAGTGGAGCACGACCGGGCCGGGCGCGAGCAAGCAGGCCGGCGTCGAGGGCAACGCGAAGAAGCAGCTCAAGGCCAACAAGTTCCCGACCGACACCTCGGACGCCTCGGCCAAGATCGACCCCACGGTCAAGAAGGACGTCGACGGCAACAAGGACGGCGTCAACCTGGTCGACGAAGCCTACGCCGACTGGCAGTACGCCGTGGCCGAGGCGTCGAGCGCGCAGCAGAAGGCCGACGCCGCGATGGCGCTGTCGGCCAAGCGGGTCAACGCCGCGCCGGGCGCGCCCGGCGTCGAGTCCGCGACCAAGATCGCCGCGCGCGACGCGGCCAAGACCGCGCTCAACGCGGCGCACTTCATCGACACCTCGGTCCACGAGGCCAAGCGGGCCAAGGCGGTGTTCGGCAAGAAGCGGCCGGCCGACGCGCGCGATCCGGACGTGGTGCTCAAGGACAACGCCGACCTGACCAAGCAGGTGAAGGCGTCGCTCGACCGCGCCGGCCACGCGTGGTCGCTCGCCAACGTCCAGGAGAGCTCCAACGCCGAGGAGACCGCGCGGCTGGCCTGGGAGAAGGCGCTCAAGGACAAGGGCGAGACCGCGGGCCAGGAGTCGAGCCCCGAGACCAAGGCGGCGTGGGCCGCGTACAAGAAGGCGCGCGAGGCCAACAACCAGGGCTACGGCGAGGGCAACCCGGGCAAGATGTCGGAGACCAACGCGATCGCCTGGCTGCAGGAGGGCCAGTACGTCGCGCGCTACAACGGCATCAAGGGCGGCAAGGACCACTGGTCGGTCAACTCCAACATCTATGGCGAGGGCAAGGGCGGCGGGACCTCGCCGGTCTACCGCGACTACAACGGCGACGGCGTGATCGATCCGGGCGAGAAGGATCTGCCCGGGACCGCGGTCGGCACCGGCATCCTGATCCACGTCGGCGACGGCATCGGCTACTCGATCGGCTGCCAGATCGCGCCGGCCAACACGTTCGACGAGTTCGTCGCGCTGGTGAACAAGCTCGGCGCCAAGACCAGCTTCCGCTACGGCCTGGTCGAGGCGCCGCACCTGCCGGCGATCGGCGGTGGCGCGGCCCCGGCGCCCGGCGGTGGCAACCCCGGAGGGGCGGCCCCGGCGCCCGGAGCGAAATGACGGCGCGCCATGCCGGCCTCGCAGCGGTCGTCGCGCTCGGTGTCGTGCTCGGCCTCGTCGGAGGTCCGGCGATGACCGTCGCGAGCGCCGATCCGACTTCTGCTCCGGCTCCGGCTCCGGCCCCGGCCTTGTCCGCGGCCGACGTCGCGGGCAAGACCCAGCTCGACCTGCGCGGCCGCGGCGACGGCGACGCGCTGGCCCGGGCGCTCGCGGCGATGCCGGAGGCCGCGTCGCTGGTCGCGATCGACCTCGGCCAGGACAAGCTCGGCGACGACGGCGCCCGCGCGCTCGCCGGGTCGCCGCACCTCGCGGCGCTCGAGTCGCTGCGGCTCGATGCCAATGCGATCGGCCCGGCCGGCGTCCGCGCGCTGTTCCGCTCGAAGCACCTGCCCAGGCTCGTCGAGCTCGACCTGTCGGGCAACCCGCTGGGCGACGCGGGCGCCAAGGCGATCGCAAATGCGCCGCTCGCGCTCCGGCTGCGCACGCTCAAGCTCGGGTTCGCGCTGATCGAGGCCGCCGGCGCCGAGGCGCTCGCGGCGTCGCGGTTCGACAAGCTCACCGAGCTGTCGCTCGCCGATAACCAGTTCGGCGCCGCCGGGCTGCGCCACCTCGCTTGCGCGCCGCGGATGCCGCAGCTCGCCGCCCTGGTCCTCGACGGCAACAGCCTCGACGACGCGGCGATGAAGACGATCGCCACGGCCAGGTCGTTCGGCCACCTCGCGTCGCTGTCGCTGGCCTCGAACCGGATCGGCTCCGCCGGTGCCCAGGCCCTGGCCGCGGCGAGGTCGCTGCCGAAGCTGACCTCGCTCAACCTGGCCTACAACCGCGTCGACGATGCCGCGGCCAGGGCGCTCGCAGACGGCAAGGCGCTCGCGCACCTCGCGCGGGTCGACGTCACCGGCAGCGAGGTGACCGAGGCCGGCGCCGCCGCGCTGCGCGCCCGGTTCGGCGCCGGCGCGGTCGGCCCGTAGCTACAAGTCAGAGTCAGCCCGGCGGACAGGTGAACCCCTGCCGGCAGATCCACTTGGGTAGCACCGCCGAGCCGCAGACCGCGGCCACGTCGCGGTCGCACTCTGCGACCGTGGCCGCAGTGACCGTGCACCCTGGCCGGAGTCGACACACCGTTCCGATGTTGGGAGAGATCGACGCGGGCCGGTCGCACCACTCGATGAATGCGCAATCCGCCGTGATCGAGACCTCGCCAGAGTTCTGGTCGAGCTGCGCGTCCTTGACCTCGCTGTTCCAGCCCTGCAGGAGCTGCGCGGAAGCGCTGCTGAGCTCCTGTCCGTTAGCCGATGGCGATTCCTCTTCCGGAGTGCTCATGCACGCCGATGCGCCCGCCAGGAATGCCGCCATCACAAACCAATGCTTGATACGATTCATCGTAACCTTCCTTTCCGAAATCGGTTTACGAGAGTCATCCGCGGCCGTTCCGCAGTGTCATCGGAGCGCGGCGAGCGCTCCTGTCACACAAAACGACGGAGCCCACCATGGATTGCCATGGATTGCCATGAGGGTCAGCTGTGCGTCATGTCCAGACGCGAATGCCGCGAATACGAGACAAACGAGTTGGTCAGTCCCGCGCCCTATCTAATAGCGTCAAGCGGTGCGCTGTGCGAGTCCTTCGCTTGCGCTTTTCGTTGCACGACCGGGAGCGAACCACCCTTGCGTCGTCGCCTTGACCACGCCCGTGTCATGCATTCCATCAGACCTGCGCGATTCCATGATAACCGGGAGTCCGATGCCATCGAAGGGTGTGTGGAGAGTGACCAAGAAACGTGCAACTCACAATCACTGCTTCAGGACCTTCGAGGATCGCGACGCAGTCGCTTGCGGCAGCTCACGGTGACAGGCTGGTGACGGGCAATTGCGATGGGACCCAGCGCAGCGCCAGGGCGCCGCGGCGGCGCCAGCCGCGCTCGACGTGGACGCGCCACAGTCGCTCGGCGCCGGGCAGCGCGCGGACCTCGGGTCCCTGCCACTGGATCTCGACCGCGCCCTGGAGGTGCAGCAGGTCGCCGCGCGCGAAGTCGACGAACACCAGGGCGGCGCGCGGCTCGGACACCAGGTTGCCGAGCGTGTTGAAGTAGCGGTTGCCCGGGTAGTCCGGGATCGTGAGCGTGTCGCCCGCGATGGCGACGAAGCCGGGCGGCCCGCCGCGGTGCGAGATGTCGACGCCGCCGGTGGGCTCGCCGGTGCGCGCGGCGGTGGCGACGAAGAACGTGTCGGCGGCGGCGATCTGGTGTGCGGCGTCGCGGTCGATGCCGTCGAAGCGCTCGGCCGGCGCGGCGGAGGCGGCCGCGGGGACGACGTCGCGCGGGTGGATGTACCTGGGGCAGTTGCCGAAGCTCTGGCGGATCGCGACGACCACGCCGCCGCGATCGGCCGAGCGGATCACGCCGTTGGCGCGGTTGCGCCGCCGGGTGGCGAGCTCGATGCCGAGCAGGCCGAACGGCGCGCCGGGGACGAACGCGCGGCTCGCCGGATCGGCGGGGTCGAGCGCCACGGCGATCTGCAGACTCTCGGGATCGGGCGAGCGGATGAACCCCGGCGCGCCGGTCCACAGCGTCGCGACCGGCCCGTGTTCATCGACCGATGCGACGGCGGCGAACGGCAGCGCCTCGAAGAACTCGCGGTGCTGACCCGGCATGGCATCGCGGATCCCGCCGCCCGACGAGGCCACGCCCGCGAGCGCCTGCGCCTCGCGCTCGCCGTCGTGGAACGGCCAGGTGTCCGGCTCAGCCATCGCGGCGCTCCGGGATCGGGGTCACCGGCATCGGCTTGAACCCGGGGATCGCCTCGACCCGCGCCAGCCACGCGCGGATGTGCGGGTGATCGTCGAGCGCGATCCGGCCCTCGGGGGCGCGGGCGACGTAGGCGTAGCAGGCGAGGTCGGCGATGGTCGGGTGGTCCGCGGCCAGGAACGCGCGCCCGGCGAGGTGGCCGTCCATGAACCGGAGCAGCCGCGCCGCGATCGCCTGCGCCTCGGTGAGGCTGCCGTCGCCGCCCCACAGCGTCACGATGCGCGCCGCGGCGGGTCCGAACTTGAGCTCACCGGCGGCGATCGACAGCCAGCGCTGGACGCGCGCGGCGGCGATGGGCTCGTCGGGCAGCCACGGCGTGCCCGGGGCGTAGCGCCGGGCGAGGTAGACCAGGATGGCGAGGCTGTCGGACAGCACCAGGTCGCCGTCCTCGAGCACGGGGATCTGGCCCAGCGGGTTCAGCGCCTGGAACTCGGGCGTGCGGCGGACCTCGGCCGGCGCGAGGGCCTGGCGGTACGGGATGCCCAGGATCGAGAGGAAGGCCTCGACCCGGTGGGTGTGGCCCGATGGCACTGTTCCATGAACGACAATGGTGGGAGTGGTCATGTGGGTCCTGATGGCGGAACGATGCGGTTCGTCCTCGGCGGGTCAGTGTAGCCATGCCTGGTTCGCGCAACAGCCGCCGCCGCGCTCAAGTCAGTATTCCATGATATGGAAGGATCGTGGACCGCCTCGACGAGCTCGCGATCTTCGTCGCCATCGTCGATGGCGGCAGCCTCGCCGCGGCGGCGCGCAAGCTGCGGCGGTCGCCGCCCGCGGTGACCCGGGCGCTGGCCGCGCTGGAGGAGCGGGTCGGCGCGCGGCTGCTCGAGCGGACCACGCGCCGGAGCCGTCCCACCGAGGCCGGCCGGCGGCTGCTCGACCAGGCGCGCAGCGTGCTGGCCGGCTATGGCGAGGCGGTCCGCGAGGTCGCCGCCGGGGCGGTCCGCGGCGTCTTGCGGGTGACCGCGCCGCTGGTGTTCGGCCGCCGCCACGTCACGCCGATCGTGGCGAGCTTCCTCGATGCGTACCCCGGCGTGCGCGTCGAGCTGGTGCTGAACGATCGCAACCTCGATCTGGTCGGCGACGGCTTCGACGTGGCGCTGCGGATCGGCGCGCTCGGCGACTCGAGCCTGGTGGTGCGCCGGGTCGGCGAGGTCCACCGCGTCCTGGTCGCCAGCCCGAGCTACCTCGCCGGCCACGCCCCGCTGCGCGCGCCGCGCGATCTGGTGCGCCACGACGTGATCTTCACCGCGAGCCGGCAGGGTCCGCTCGAGTGGCGGTTCGCCGGCGGTGCGCCCGAGCACGTGGTGCGCCTGGTGCCGCGGCTGATCGTCAACGAGGTCGACGCGATGCTGCTCGCGGTGCGGGCCGGGCGCGGCCTCGGCCGCCCGCTGTCGTACCAGGTCGCCGATGATCTGGCGTCCGGTGCGCTCGTCCGGCTGCTGCCCGAGCTCGAGCCGCCGCCGCTGCCGGTCCAGCTCGTGGTGCCGAGCGCGCGCCACCTGTCGCCCAAGGCGCGGGGCTTCGTCGACCACGCGGCGCGCGCGCTCGCCGGGCTGGGCGTCATCCACCCCGCGAAGCCGTAGCGGCGAGGGCGGATCGCCGACGTCATCCGGATCGGTGAGTTCCGCCAATCAGCTGCGGCTTCGCCGTCCGCGACACGCTAGGCTGTCGGGGTGCTGTGCCTTCATCATCCCACCCGCCCGTGGGCCCCGCTCGGCGGCCGGCAGGCGTTCGTCCTTGTTCTGAGTCTGGTGGTCGCGGCGTGCTCGGCGAAGGCGCCGGCATCGGCGGGAGAGGCCAGACCGGCCACGCCCAGCGCGCCGGAGGCCCAGGTGGCCACGGCCACACCCGCCAGCGCGCCCACGCCCGCGGCCGATCCGCGCGAGGCCACGCTGGCGGCGGCGACCACGCTGCTGCTCCAGCACGAGCACCTGCTGCGCAAGCCGATCGACGACGAGCTGTCGCGGACGTCGTTCGACACGTACCTCGACCGGCTCGACAGCAGCAAGATGTTCCTGCTGCGCAAGGACCGCGACGCGCTGGCGAAGTACGGCGACAAGATCGACGACGAGCTGCGCTCGGGCAACCTCGAGCTCGCCCACGAGGGCCAGCGGATCTTCGTGTCCCGGGTCGAGGTGGTCGAGAGGCTCGTCGCCGAGCTGCTCGCGGCGCCGCTCAACCACGACGACGAGGAGTGGATCGAGCTCGATCCCAAGAAGGTCGAGGTCGCGACCACCGAGCAGGAGCTGCGCGATCGCTGGCGGCGCCGGCTCGAGCTCGAGGTCCTCGAGCGCGTGACCCAGATGGAAGCGCGGCTCAAGGCCGACGACGCGCATGGCGCGGGCGGCGCCGGCAAGACCGACGACAAGACCAAGGCCGGCGATGACAAGGCCAAGGCCAAGGACAAAGCCAAGGACAAGACCAACGGCGACGGTACCGGCAAGGGCGATGGCAAGGGTGATGGCGGTGGCGGCGGCAAGGGCAAAGGCGACGGCAAGGGAACCGGCGACGGCGGCGGCAAGGGCAAGGCCGGCGATGCCGGCAAGAGCAAGCTCGGCAAGATCATGCGCGACGGCGCCAGCGGCGACGTCATGCGCGATGGCCCGGGCCGCGACCGGAACGCCGTCCCCCCGGCCGGCGCCGGCAGCGACGCGAGCGACGCCGACGAGGACGACGCGCCGCGCACCCCCCTCGCCAGCATCCCGACCACGCCCGAGGCGCGCGACGCCAAGGTCCGCGGCGAGCTCGCCAAGACCTATGCGGCGCGATTCATCCGGCTGCGCCACCCCGGGCAGTTCGACGCCGCGTCCGACCTGATCAACGCGGTCGCGTCGTCGCTCGATCCGCACACCACGTACCTGCCGCCCGCCGACAAGGCCAACTTCGACATCCGGATGAGCGGCTCGCTCGAGGGCATCGGCGCGCTGCTGCGCGAGCGCGACGATTACGTCGAGGTCATCGAGATCGTGCCGGGCGGCGCGAGCTGGCGGCACGGCGGGCTCGCGCCCGGCGATCTGATCCTGTCGGTCGCAGCCGACGGCCAGGAGCCGGTCGACGTGGTCGACATGCGGCTCGACGACGTCGTCAAGATGATCCGCGGGCCTAAGGGCACGATCGTGCACCTCCGGGTCCGCAAGCCGAGCGGCGTGCAGGAGACCGTGTCGATCACCCGCGACGTCATCGTCGTCGAGGAGTCGTACGCGCGCGGGGCGGTGATCAACCACAAGGGCCAGCGCTCGTTCGGCTACATCCACCTGCCCAGCTTCTACGGCGGTCGCGGACCCGGCCAGCGGACGTCGGGCCGCGACGTCGGCCGCCTGCTCGCCGAGATGAAGGCGCAGAAGGTCGCCGGCGTCGTGATCGACATCCGCGGCAACGGCGGCGGCCTGCTCGGCGAGGCGGTCACGATGACCGGCGCGCTGATCGACCGCGGGCCGGTGGTCCAGGTCCAGGACAGCCGCGGCAACCGCGAGACCTATACCGACGACCAGCGCGGCACCGACTTCGACGGCCCGGTCGTGGTGCTGGTCGACCGGTTCAGCGCCTCGGCGTCGGAGATCCTCGCCGGCGCGCTGCAGGACTATCACCGCGCGATCATCGTCGGGACCGGCCCGACCCACGGCAAGGGCACCGTGCAGACCCTCGCCGACCTCGACAAGGTGACCCGCAGCAAGGACGACCTCGGCGTCCTCAAGATCACCGTGCAGCAGTTCTTCCGGATCAGCGGCTCGTCGACCCAGCGCGAGGGCGTGACCCCCGACATCGTGCTGCCGGATCCGGCGGCACACATCGAGACCGGCGAGCGCACGCTCGATCACGCGATCCCGTGGTCGCAGATCCCGGCGGTCGAGCACGACACCTGGCCGGCGACCTGGAAGGCGACCACGCTGGCCGAGCACAGCGCGGCGCGGGTTGCCAGGCAGCCGGTGCTGGGCAAGATGGCGGCGCTGACCCAGGTGCTGCGCGCCAGCCGCGACGACACGCGGATCCCGCTCGGCCGCGCGGCCTACGACGCGCACCGCAAGCAGCAGCGCGCCGCGTTCGAGGCCGCATCGCCGGACCGCAAGGCGATCCCGGCCGCGCTCCTGGTCAAGTCGGTCGGCGAGTCCAGCGCGCCGCCGGTGGCGCCCGGGCCCGGCGGCAACAAGGACGATCGGCTCGCGCGCTGGCGCGACAGCGTGGCGCGCGATCCGTGGGTCGAGGAGTGCGTCAACGTGCTCGGCGACATGGCGAAGTAACCGCCGCGCGGCAGGCGCGTCAGCCCGAGCTCGAGGTCGTGTAGGTCCCGTCGGCCGACGCCGTGACCGGCTGTGCGACGCCGTCGACCGTGATCGTCGGCGTCCACGGCGGGGCCGCCGGTGGCGGCGCTGCGGCCACTGCTCCCTGCGAGCGGTTCCGCATCATCATCATCATCATCGGCAGCATCATCGATGACATGTCGCTGGACGCGCCGCCGGTGACCCTGGACAGATCGGCGGCATCGAGGGTCGGGAGCTCGTCGTCGTGGTGCGTGGGCATGGGCTTCCTCGGGTGAGAGGTTCCGGGTTGGGTGCCCGGGGGTGGCCCGGTGGTGATCGGGCCACGAGTCCCAGGAGCAGCAGTCGTGCCGGGTCGTCGTGCAGCGATCTTCACGATTTGCGCCGACCCGGGGGCACCGTGTGTCTACCGCGCTAGACAGCCCCGCCCCCTGGGCCCCGGGTCACCGCGGGCGCATGCCGACGGCAGCGAACAGCTCGGCCGGGTCGTAGACCACGCCGCGGCACACCACGGCGACCGTGTTGCGCACCGCCGCGATGTCGCGGGTCGGGTCGCCGTCGAGCAGCACCAGGTCGGCGCGCTTGCCAACCGCGATCGAGCCGGCCTCGCGGTCCTTGCCCATGACCCGCGCCGAGCCGATCGTCGCGATCGCCAGCGCGTCGGCCGGCGGGATGCCGGCCTGGACGTAGAGCTCGAGCTCGTGGGGCAGGCTGACGCCGGCGTGGTAGTCGGTGCCCGAGACGATCGGGATCTTGCGGTCCCAGGCGAGCTTGACCATGCGCAGGAGCGCCGCGTACGACGCGCGGAACCGGGCGCGCTGGCCGCCGGCGGCGAGGCCGCCGCTGCGGGTGCTGCGCGCGACCTGCGCGGGCAGCCGGCGCTCGTACGCGGCGTAGACCGGATCGATGTCGCCGGGGTCGGAGGTGAACATGTTGTGGAACACGGTGAGCGTGGGGTCGAGCGCGGTGCCGTGCGCAACCAGCAGATCGAGGAACCCGCGGACCTCGGGGCCATCGAGATCGAGCTCGGCGGCGCGCTCGGCGACGCGGGTGACGCGGAGCTGCGTCCGGGTGTCGTCGCCGGGGCCGGCCAGGAACCGCAGGAACACGAAGTTGATGTGCTGGAGCTCGTCGTAGCCGGCCTCGACCGCCTGCGCGGCGTTCATCCCGACCGGGACGTGTCCGCTGACCCGCAGTCCGCGGGCGTGGGCCGCGGCGGCGATCACCGGGACCAGCGCGACCGGGGTCGAGTTGTAGATCTTGACCTGGACGTAGCCGGCGTCGGCGTAGCGCGCGACCGCGGCGGCGGCCTGCGCCGGGTCGGCGGCGACCAGGCCGAGGCCGGCGGTGTAGGGCGACGGCCCGTCGATCAGCCCGGCGCGCAGCACGTGGGGGCCCAGCTCGGTGCCGGCGTCGTAGCGCGCGACGCGCGCGTCGAGATCTCCCGGGTCGTTGCCGAGGTCGCGGACGGTGGTGACGCCGGACGCGAGGTGGAGCGCGCCCTCGGTCTCGTGGAGGTGGACGTGCATGTCCCACAGGCCGGGGATCAGCGTCCGGCCGCGGGCATCGATCACGCGGGCGCCGGCGGGGACCGGGGTCGCGGCGCCGCCGACCGCGGTGATCCGGTCGCCCGCCACGACCACGGTCGCGTCGGGGACGACGGTGCGGCGCTCGCTGTCGTAGAGCCGCGCGTGGATGATCGCGAGGCCGGCGGCGGGCGGGCGATGCGCGAGCCGGGTGGCGAGCCGGGCCGAGCGCGCGGCGATCCACGTCTGGTCGTCGGCGGACAGCGCCGGGATCGCCGGCTCGGCGCCGCGGCGGATCAGGGTCTGCCATGGCGATGTCTGGGCGAACAGCTCGCCGTCCTCGTCGAGCCACAGCAGCACCGGGTCGAACCCCAGGCCGGCGATCGCGATCCGGCGCAGCCGGCGCGGTACACCGGCGATCGGCAGCTCGCGCGCGGTGTCGTCGTCGATCCAGGCCGCGCCGGACGGCAACAGCGCGACGCGGTGGCCGGGGGCGCGCAGCAGCGCGCGGGTCAAGGGGCCGGCGATCGCGGTGAAGTCGGTCTGCGGCAGGTACCAGCCGGCGCCGGCCGGGGCGCTGCCGTGCTCGCTCGCGGATCGCCACGACAGCGCGCCGCCGGCCTCGTCGAGGCGCTCGTCGATCGGCTCGCCGAAGTGGTCCTTGCCGGTGGCGCGGAACGCGCGCGGCGCGCCGGCGGCGTCGAGCGCGACCGTGGCGTCGATGGTCTCGACTGCGCCGCGGATCCGGAACACCGTGTGCGAGGTGCGCGCGTCCCCGTCACCGATCCGGAGCTCGGCCTCGCCGGACGGGTGGTCCTGCATCGTGAACGAGTAGTCGAGGACCCGGGGCGCCGCTGGTCCCGCGCCGCGCGGCGGGGCCGCCGGTGCGCACGCCGCGACGACCGCGGCGACGGCGAGCGCCGACCACACGGGCCGGGTCATCGCGGCAGCATCCCCATCGCGGTGAACAGCTCGCCGGGATCGTAGACCACGCCGCGGCAGACCACGGCGTCCATGTTGCGCACGGTCGCGATGTCGCGCGTCGGATCGCCGTCGATCAGCGCGACGTCAGCGCGCTTGCCGACCGCGATCGATCCGGCTTCGCGGTCCTTGCCCATGACCCGCGCCGAGCCGATCGTCGCGAGCGCGAGGACGTCGGCCGGCGGGATCCCGGCCTGGACGTAGAGCTCGAGCTCGTGGGACAGGCTCAAGCCCGCGACGGCGTCGGTGCCGGCGACGATCGGGATCTTGCGGTCCCACGCTGCCTTGATCATGCGGAGCAGCGCCGCGTACGACGCGCGGAACTTCGCGCGCTGGCCGCCGGGCGCGGGCAGGCCGCCGCCGCGGCTGCCGCGCGCGACCTGGGCGGGCAGCCGGTTCTCGTACGGCGCCAGGACAGGGTCCGGCTCGCCGGGGTCGTTGGCGAACATGGCGTGGAACGTGGCGAGCGTCGGATCGAGCACGGTGTGGTGCGCGACCAGCAGGTCGAGGAACTGGCGGACCTCGGGGCTGGCGAGATCGAGATCGGCGCCGCGCTCGGCGACCCGGGTGAACCGCAGCGGCGTGCGGGTATCGTCCTGGGGGCTGGCGAGGAACCGCAGGAACAGGAAGTTGACGTGCTGGATCTCGTCGTAGCCGGCCTCGACCGCCTGCGCCGCGTTCATCCCGGTCGGGATGTGGCCGCTGACCCGCATGCCGAGGTCGTGCGCCGCCTTCGCGATCACCGGGACCAGCGCGGGCTGGATCGAGCTGTAGATCTTGACCTGGACGTAGCCGGCTTCGGCGTACTTCTGGACCGCCGCGATGGCCTCCTCGGGCGTGCCGGCGAGCACGCCGGTGGGCGCGGCGAGCGGGCCGGGGCCGTCGATCAGGCCGGCGCGCACGACGCGCGGACCGATCTCGGTGCCGGCGTCGAACCGTGCGATCCGGGCGCCGAGGTTGGTGATGTCGTTGCCGAGGTCGCGCACCGACGTGATCCCGGACGCGAGCTGCAGCGCGCCGTCGCCGTCGAACAGGTGGACGTGCATGTCCCACAGCCCGGGGATCAGCGTGCGGCCGTGGGCGTCGATCACGCGGGCGCCGGCGGGGATCGGGGTCTTCGCGTCGCCGACCGCGGTGATCCGATCGCCGGCGATCACCACCGTGGCGTCGGGGACGACGGTGCGGCGCTCGCTGTCGAACAGCCGGGCGTGGGTGATCGCGAGGCCGGCGGCGGGCGGGCGATGCGCGAGCCGGCCGGCGAGCTGGGCGGCGCGCGCGGCGAACCACGCCGTGTCATCGGCGACCAGCGCGGGGATCGCGGCCTCGGCGCCGGTGCGGATCGTCGAGGTCCACGGCGACACGTTCGCGAACAGCTCGCCATCCTCGTCGAGCCAGGTCAGGCCGGGCGTGAAGCCGAGGCCGGCGATCGCGACCCGGCGCAGCTTGCGCCGGGTGCCCGCGACGTCGACCTCCCGGGTGACGTCGTCGTCGAGCCACGCCTCGCCGGCGGGCAGGAGCTTGATGCGGTGGTCCGGGGCGCGCAGCAGCGCGCGGGTCAGCGCGACGCCGCCGTCGCCGTCATACAGCGCGACGTACCAGCCGGCGCCGACCGGGGCGGTGCCGTGCTCGACCGCCGACTGCCAGCGCAGCGTGCCGCCGGCGTCATCGAGCCGCTCGTCGACCGGCGCCTTGAAGTAGTCGTGGCCGGTGGCGTGGAACCGGCGCGGCGCGCCGGCGCCGTCGAGCACCATCGTGGTGCGGATGTCGGGGCCGCGGCCGCGATCGTTGAACGTGTAGTGCCCCGAGCGGCTGCCGTCGGCCTCGATCCGGATCTCGGCCTCGCCAGCGTGGCGGCCGACGGTGATCACCGAGTATGCCAGCACGCGCGGCGCGGCGCCGGGAGCAGCGCCCGGCGAGGTCCCGGGAGACGGTACCGGCGCCGGCGTACAGGCCCAGGCCACGAGCGTGACCGCGAGGGTGAACCACGGACCGAGAGCGCGCCGCATGTTCGGACCGTCGCATGCACGCTCGCGGCGCACAACGCGACACCGCCGCGACACCGACGCGACGCGCGGGCGGCGACCGGGCTACAGTCGCGGCGTGAAGGCCGGCAACGCGACACTCTCGGGCTACGGGACCACGATCTTCGAGGCGATGTCCGCGCTCGCGCGCGAGCACGCGGCGGTCAACCTCGGCCAGGGCTTCCCCGACGACCGCGGCCGGCTCGATCTGCGCCGCGCCGCGGCGGACTACGTGGTCGACGGCCACAACCAGTATCCGCCGATGATGGGCACGCCGGCGCTGCGCCAGGCGGTCGCCGCCCACGACAAGCGGTTCTACGGCCTCGACGTCGACTGGCAGACCGAGGTCCTGGTGACCTCCGGCGCCACCGAGGCGCTGCTCGACTGTTTCCTGGGCCTGCTCGAGCCCGGCGACGAGGTCGTGCTACTCGAGCCGACCTACGATACCTACGTGCCGGTGATCCGCCGGCTCGGGGCGATCCCGCGCTGCGTCCGGCTGGTGCCGCCGGCGTGGTCGCTGCCGCACGACGAGCTGGCCGCGGCATTCTCGCCCAGGACCAAGCTGGTGGTCCTCAACTCGCCGATGAACCCGGCCGGCAAGGTGTTCACGCCGGGCGAGCTCGCGTTCCTCGCCGGGCTGATCGAGCGCCACGACGCGTTCGCGGTCTGCGACGAGGTCTACGAGCACCTGGTGTTCGGCGACGCGCGGCACGTCCCGCTGATGACCCTGCCGGGGATGCGCGACCGCGCGCTGCGCATCGGCTCGGCCGGCAAGACATTCTCGGTCACCGGCTGGAAGGTGGGCTACATCACCGCGCCGCCGCACATGCTGCGCCCGATCACCAAGGCCCACCAGTTCGTGACGTTCACGACGCCGCCCAACCTCCAGCACGCCGTCGCGCTCGGGCTCGGGCTCGAGGACGCCTACTTCCAGGGCATCGGTGCGGCGCTGGCGCGCAGCCGCGATCGCCTGGTCGCCGGGCTCATCGCTCTCGATGTACCGGTGCTGCCGTGCGACGGGACCTACTTCGTCGTACTCGACGTCACGCGCTGGCTGCGCCCCGGCGAGGACGACATCGCGTTCTGCCGCCGCCTGGTCGTCGATGCCGGCGTCGTCCTGATCCCGATGGGCGCGTTCTACGATGCCGCGCCGCCGCGCCACCTGGTACGCGCGTGCTTTTGCAAGGAAGACGCCACGATCGACGCGGCGTTGCAGCGGCTGCACGCCTGGGCGGCGCGTCGCGATACCTGAGACTCCCGCTGATCGCGCGAATCGATCGCTGCTGCGAAACACGCGGTGGCAATTTCGGGAACGACGGTTCAAGATCGGCCCATGCTGCAAGCGCTGACGTCCTCGTTGTACCGCCCGGTTGCGGTCGGCGGTCTCCTGCTCGCCCTGACGCTCGCGTACGGCCACTCCGCGAGGAACCATCACACCCGGCGGCTGGTGCTGCACACCGTCGCCGAGCCCGACTCGATCTACCTGAGCGCGTGGCGCAATGGCGATGTCGTGCTGTCCGACAACCCCCGCGTGCCGTCGACGCTGATCTTCACCACCCGCGCCAGCGTCAGCGACGGCTGCCGGTGGCTGGGCACCGAGACGCTCGAGCCGATCGGCCGGTCGTACCTGTACCGCTACGAAGAGACCATCCTCGGCTGTGACGAGGACGCGGTGCCGTACCGCAAGACCCCGCGGACCGGCATCGTCACCGTCGAGGACTGAGCGACGGCCGAGCGACGGCCGAGCGAGGGCCGAGCGGCAACGGATCGCCGGTCAGCCGACCGCCGGGACCGCAGTGTCGATCGCGGCGATCGTTACCTCGACCGGGCCCTCGACCGGGCCCTCGAGCAGCCAGGTCTCCATCTCGCCCTTGCCCTTGACGTCGATCGTGCCGCGCAGCGCCAGCCGGTACTTGCCCTCGAGCAGCCGGCGCGACGCGCCGCTCAGCTGGATCGCGCCGGGCACGCCGTGCGACTCCATCCGGCTCGCGATGTTCACCGTGTCGCCCCACAGGTCGTAGATGAACTTGCGCTTGCCGATCACGCCCGCGACCACCGGGCCGCTGTGGATCCCGATCCGCACGCTCAGCAGCTCGCCGGTCCGGGTCGCGAGCTCGGCGACGATGCCGAGCATCGCCAGGCCCATCTCGGCCACCGCCTCGGCGTGGTCGCGGCGCGGTTCGGGCAGGCCGCCCGCGACCATGTAGCAGTCGCCGATCGTCTTGATCTTCTCGAGGCCGAGCTGGCCGGCGAGGTCATCGAACTTGCAGAACAGCTCGTTGAGTACCTCGACGATGCGCTCCGGCGGCAGCCGCGACGACATCCGGGTGAAGCCGACGATGTCGGCGAACAGCACGGTGACCTCGGCGAAGCCGTCCGCGATCGTGCCGCCCCCGAGCTTGAGCCGCCGCGCGATCGACGACGGCAGGATGTTGAGCAGCAGCTCCTCGGAGCGCTGGTGGGCGCGATCGAACGCCGCCTCGGCGATCAGCGTGGCGCGCCGTCCATAGTGGGCGCACGCCGCGAGCGATGCGAACAGGCCGCCGAGCAGGATCGGCCGGATGATCTGCAACCGCTCGGGCGGGATCGCGGGGCCCAGGCGGGGCAGGCGATCGCCGAGCACCACGACCAGCACCATGTCGAGCCCGGCGAGCGCCGACAGCGTGAACATCACCCGGTTGTGGCGCGGCGAGAACACCAGGAACGGCAGCATGGTGTGGAGCATGAAGAACAGGTGGACGTCGAGCTCGGTGCCCTCGACCAGGACCTGCGACATCACCAGCAGGTGACTGCTCAGCACCAGCCAGGTCGTGGCCGCGGCGCGGTGGCCGCGGTGGTTGAGCCAGAACGTCGGCAGGTAGCCGAGCGCGTAGACCACCTGCAGCGCCGGGAACACCAGCGAGCCCGAGATCACCAGGATCGGCGCGAACCCGAGCGTGAACACCACGCCGAGCATCGCGATGATGTTCGACAGCACCACATAGCGCGCCTCGGACGGCGCCATCTCCGGATCTCGGCCGATCCGGATCAGCCGGCCGAGCAGCCGCTGCAGACCCGGTGACTCGACGATCCGCCGGAGCATCGCCGCATCGTATCGCGGCGGCGAGTCGGGCGTGCCCCGACGCTACACTCGATCGCGCGCCCCACCGCTCCCGCTTGACAGCGCGGATCGATGGGGCATATCGCAGGAAAGGGGGAGAGCCATGAACGGGGATGTGCCGAGATTCAGTCTGCTCAAGTTCAAGACGCTGTTCCGCGACGCGCGCGGGCCGTCGGATGCGGTGCACGAGGTGCTGCACTCCCAGGAGGAGCTCGACGCGTACCTGGAGACCTGCCAGGACAAGCCGAAGCCCCGGCATCCGGTCGCGTTTCCCGACGAGCGCGCGGTCGCCGTCGCGCTCGGGACCCGACCGCAGGGCGCGGACACCGTCGAGATCATCGCGGTCGTCCAGGAGACTGGCGGCTTCGTCGGCGTGCAACACCACGTGCTCTACGTCGAGCACGTCCCGCACGGTCCGGCGCCCGACATGATCACGTATCCGCAGCACGCGATCCGGGTGCGCGGCCTGAGCGGCATCGTCAGCTTCCGGCAGGTGCCGGATACGATCGGACATTCGCTCCGGGCGCTGACCGGCGCGATGATCGGCCACGCGGGCGGCGCCGGCTCACAGGCGACCACGCTGGCGACCGGTGAAGAGGGCGGCGGACCGACGACGCTGGCGACCGGTGAGGAAGGCGGCGGGCCGACGACGCTGGCGACCGGGGAAGAAGGCGGCGGACCGACGACGCTGGCGACCGGTGAGGAGACCCAGGCGCCCGTGGCAACCGCCCAGCTGATGAGCACGCTGGCGACGGGCGAGGAGGGCGGCGGGCCGACGACGCTGGCGACGGGCGAGGAGGGTCAGATGATGACCACGCTGGCGACGGGCGAGGAGGGCGGTGGACCGACGACGCTGGCGACCGGCGAGGAGGGTCAGATGATGACCACGCTGGCGACGGGCGAGGAGGGCGGCGGGCCGACGACGCTGGCGACG
>Ga0307515_10006403_pt1 | contig 23559 bp, 15 predicted proteins | sample 17_EM_MG_FD_194513 | JGI IMG/M metagenome (GOLD analysis project Ga0307515, IMG submission 194513) | Populus trichocarpa ectomycorrhiza microbial communities from riparian zone in the Pacific Northwest, United States - 17_EM | ecosystem: Host-associated > Plants > Roots > Unclassified | place... | reverse complement strand
GCAGTATAGTTAGACACTTAACCACGAATATAAAATCATTAAGGTAGTGCTTAATAGTAGAGTTAATCTATTATACTAGGATCTAGTAAAGACCTTTAGCGAATAAGTTAAATAGGAATAGGGCTATTTATAAGCTAAATAGTAGACAGCATTTAATATATATAACTCCCTTCTAGATAAAGCCGAGTAGGTAATACAATCGCACTAAAACGGGCACTATTTAGAAGGCATCTTTAATGTCTTATTTAACTAGGTAGCAGCCTCTACTAGCTATAATTATATATACTAGTATAGTCTTGATTTAGGTATAGTATAGTACTACCTAGGCTAGGTTAATAGAGTTATTAACTAAAAAGCCCTTAGGTAAAGAGAGGTTATAAATATAGCAAAAGCCGCTATTTGCCTTAGGCACTAGGCCTAGGGGTAAGGTAACTATAGAGTTAGTGGCCTATATACGGCCTAGGGCTAGGTTAGTAACAATCTTTTTAAAAATAAGGTCTTTGTTATTATATAAGGAGAGGTAGTATAGGTAATAAGAAACCTATCTCCGCCCTATAGGTAAGGATGCCTTATAAAATTGCTAGGAGATTTCTAGGGTACCTATAAAGGAGCGTACTCTAAGTAAGAGGTCTTAGAGGTAATAGTAAGTTAGCTAAAAAAGTCGTTTATAAGTAAGTTTTAAAAAGAGGTACTAAATTAGGCCTGCCTTAGAGCCTTAGCGTCTATAGTAGGTCTATCTAGATAGTTAAACCTAGGAAGATATCTTTATCTACTATTAAATCCTAGGTTTGACTACTTACGGCAGTAAGCTACCTAGGGCACAACTTTAATAGGTGGTTTTTATTATATTTAGAGTATACGTGGCGGTAATAATATAGATCTTCTCTATAAGCCTACTAGTTATTCTAGCTATAATAGGGCTTACTAGAGAAGAGGGGAGGGGAGGTATTCTTTCGCGATTTTTTTAATACTATACCACAGACTTTAAGTCCCTAGCTCTATGCCTTTATATTAGCTACCTAGTAGTATAGGGCCTTAAACTAGGTAGGCATGTCCTAGTTACTAGGCTTAAGCTAATTACAATCTATAATATACCTATAGTAGTTAAGCGCAAGGTCTAGAATAGAGGTCTAGTTATAGGTTGCAGAGTAGTCGCGGATCTTATTTATCTAGAGTAATATTCTTATATAGAGGTTAATTAGGCATATATAGAGAGTGCTTATAATTACTATATAGTTTATAAATCTAGTAAACTAAACCTCCTTATTCTTATAGGCCTTACGGCTAGTAATAGGTTTCTTTAAAATAAGCTTTCCGTTTTTAATAATAGCCATATTAGAAAGGTCTAGGCGGCTAAAGTATACCTATAAATAGGCTAGGTTCTTTAGGCGGAAGGATTCCTTCTATATATTATAAAGGTCTCTTCTAGCTAGGCTAGGGAGGTTAAGCTTAAGCGTGCCTAAGCCTTTTAGTAAGTTATAGGACTTACCTAGTTTATCTGCCTTAGTAGTAAAGGTATACTCTAGTGGAGCAGGCTGCTTTAGAGCGGCTAGCCTTACCTAGTAAAACTCCTCTTTCTATTCCGTTTTTCAAATCCGTGCCTATTTCTCCTACTCTCTCTTTTAGATCTCTAGGTTATAAAGTTATTAGGCCCTCTCATCTTATTTCCTAGCTCTTTCTTCTTCTAACGATAAAACCGTAGTATATTTGGTAGATGGGATGGTAGTAAATAAGGAGGTAGATGATAGGGCGGTTAAGCGAGGAGTTTTCAAACGGGTGCTATTGGCTAGAAAGTCAGTCATAGGCCTTGATAATTATCGCCACTAGGAACACTAATCGCAAGCAATCTATGATAAAAAGAATAACCTATTGAGTGCAGTTGCAAGCGATAATGTTATTAACCATGTTGAACATCTGGTTGAATACCTGAGTTGCAGGGTTTTCGGCCAAGCAATGTATAGACACGTGACATATATACATGGCTTCAAATACTAATGAAAGCTACATTTAGTTCTATTATATCAACGTCCAGAGTACATTAAACTCTTATACAAATCCCAGGTAGAGTAGCGGGAACCAAACAAATGACTCCTCGTATGGATGTCTCTGTTAGCGATGTATGTGATAGTAATAAGGCAGCTGGAATACATAGTATAATAAATATTCGGCGGGGCGGTAGGAAGTAGTCGCCACATAATAAGTATAGAGTTTAGGTAAGTAGTTTCCAAGCACTATGATAAGCCTAGATTTCGTTGCTTTACTGTGAGCAGGTCTAAAGGCTTAATTGATCGTATTATTAGTTTTTGGCTTTACACTGACATGCTTATTGCATCTCCCTCTTCGCTGCCCGGCTTTCCCCAGACCACCTCCGCCATTGGCCTTGTGCCGTGCGCAAATTTCATCACAATGCAGAACAATGTGCTACTCCTCGTCGGTGATGGCCTCAAATGATCTTCTTGACAGCAAATTGACTGTGGCGCATTGAATGTATCTGAGAATATTTTCTTCCGTAATACCTCCCCAGTCACAGTCTCGTTATTCGCAACGAGCTCTCTGGTCAGTTTCCTCATCCGATCAAGCCTGATCGGGGATCCGCTGAGCCATGGCGGCTCATCTACGAACCGGTTCCGGATGAAGTGGTTTGTATGGCAGATAATGCCATTCTCGTTTGGTTTTATACGGACACCACCTACGGGAGACAATTCCAGACCGACTGGTCCCTCAGGATCTGCAATTAGGATATGCTGAGCGGAGGCCAAACTGCCCAAAGCCTCAAGCTGTGCGATTGCTGAAGCAGCAGTGGTGGAGTTCAGGCACACACGCAGAGCTACATGAATTGGGAGTTTGTTCGAATCGGTTGGTCGAGCGCGGATAGCGTTCAAACAGGTGCCTACGGATGAAGAATTGAAGCCAATCTTCCCGACAATGCCAGCCTAAATCAGTTTCAGCTTCTCAAACTTCATGGGGTAGGCCATGAAACACATACCTCAGTTACCATGTAGATAGTAGGCTTGTCTTGTTGGGTGATAGACATTATCACTAAATTCTCCTTCACTTTTACTGTCCAGTCCCAATTTTGGGCTAGGAGAGTGCTGTCTTCTTTAAATTTCCAACCAAGGCTTGAACAGCCATCAGAGAACAGGCCCAATGCAATCTCACTCCTGCAGTTCAGTGCGACAATATCTAGAATGTCTAGTTCCGCACCCTCAGCGATTCCAGCAATCTCTGCATAAATATCTGGAGTGAGTCGCTCAATGGTCACACGGTACTCTTTTGCTACATCTCGTACCGCAGGCCAGTCAAGCCTTGAGGTCTCCTTGAACATGGCATTGTAAACTTCGATCTGTTTGCGAATCTGATCGGCTAATTGTCGGCCATGTGCGAGTCCAATCTATGGTACCGATCTAGGCATTAGCGGAATGTCTTTCTCTCTTAGTATTGTATTGGCACACTTCTTGCGGCGTTCCACTGAGTTTAATTGTTAGCGGAGTTGTTGATTTGGACGACATTTTGACGGTAACTATCTGAAGATATGCCTAAACTGTTTATTGAAACCGCTTCCGCTACTACAGACCTCTGGGCTCGTATGAATAATTTATTGCAGTCTTAGCTAGTATGTATTTATCTGGACCCAATACTAAGTAGATGAAATGTCGAGATGCCGTTTGCCTCGGCAGTAATGTCGTCTTAAATGTCGCCTCTGAGGGCGGTTCGCATCTCCACCCTGATCTGCAGCTAGCGTCATTTCCAATCGCAACGACCAATGAAGCGGGACGAAGAATCTGGTATGACTAAGTCTTCATGTTTTTTTTGTCGCTATCCTGAAAACCGTTTCTATCCACGGCTGAGACTACCTTGAAATCTTTAATTACCGTAAAGGATCTCTTGCTACGTTTCTAGATCATTCACGTTTCTTTACCCGACACATGAAGTTCGGGATGTTCTCTGCATCACATCGGCAATCAAACCCACCTTGAATCTGTAGAGCAGCACTTCAGTGGTTATGATGACATGTTTATAAAACGCACAAGCTTCGCTAGCATTGAACCTTCGCGTAAGATGAGAGATGGCTTTTTTTATGAGTCCTATAATATATGATATCTCCAATCATGTGCCTCATTCGAACATCCCACCCAACCCGCTGAACCTGGTCCCCAGTTCAGCGTAAGAACGCCCAACACCTAAACTATGCATAAATCTTCCTAATAGGTAACATGCCAATCTGCAACATCACCTCCTCCCCCTTCCACCTGCCCCGGGCATCCCAGGTATCCCAGGCATCCCACTACCACCTCCCATCATCTTCATCATCGCGTTTAAGTCCATGCCTCCCATATCCGGCATACCTCCGCCCCTTCCGCCTCCTAACATCTTCATCATAGCACCCAAGTCAGGCATACCACCAGCACCGCCTGGCCCACCAGCACCACCCATACTCTGCATGCGCTTTTGCATTGCTGCCAGCTGTTGTGCGCGATTTCCGCCACCCATAGCACCTTGCGCACGTTGCATATTCTGCACACCTCCCTTCATCTTCTTCGCCATACCAGCCATCATTCGGTGTTGCGTTAGAAGTTCCTCAACCTCGCGTACACTGGTTCCGGACCCGCATGCTACGCGCGTCATTCTTGATGGCTGATCGACAAAAATCTTGCCGTCTGACTCAAGTTCCTTCTCCGTCATGCTGTCGCAGATGTAGATCATGCGCCTTAACTTCATCCCACCTTCCTCATCGTCCATACCACCCATCATGTTCGATAGGCCGGGAATCATTCCGGCCATTTTGGACAACGGCCCCATCTTCATGATATTGCTTAATTGGTCACGAAGATCTTTGACGGTAAACACACCAGAGGCGATATGCTTCATGGTATCTTTCGGGTCTAACTTGAGACTTTGCACGTGCTCGACCAAGCCCGCTACGTCGCCCATGCCAAGTAGTTTTGATACAAAGGGCTGAGGCGCAAACCGCTCGAGATCAAGCATATGTTCGCCAGTTCCGATGAAGACAATGGGTGTGTGGGTTGCCGCGACGGCAGAGATGGCTCCACCTCCAGCTGCCGCACCGTCCGTCTTCGTAATGACAATCGCCCCAAAATCCGCGGTCTCCTTGAATGCGCGCGATTGCGCTTCTGCTGCTTGTCCGATGGATGCATCAAGTACCATAATCGTTTGGTCCGGCGTGACAGCTTGCTGAATTTGCACCATCTCATCAAACAAATCCTTCTCCTGCCTGTGCCTTCCTGAGGTATCGACAATAATGATCTCGAATCTCTCCTTCTTAAATTGATCTACACCCTCCCTTGCCACTATGACTGGATCTGTCTGGGTATGTGAGCCATAATACGGGATCTTTGCCTTAGTGGCGTTCTGCTTCAGCTGATCAAAAGCACCAGCACGGAAAGTATCAGCGCAAACGAGACATGATTTGAATCCTCGAGCTTGATACCAACGCGCTAGCTTTGTACAGGTTGTTGTTTTCCCAGAACCTTGAAGACCAACAAACATTATGACATTTGGTTTACCCTTCTTAGGCTTAAAGGGTTCCGCGTGCGGATCGACGAGTTTGACGAGTTCATCAAAGACGGCCTGGAGGGAAACGTTAGACATATTCTTTGAATAAGTAGAGGATCTGGCCGCCAAAAGTCCAATTCCTTTTTCTTCATATGGAAGCAGGTCTTTGGAGGGAGTGATCATTCCATACCTTTTGAATTAATCGCTTCTTGTTCACTCCTGGCGACTGGTCGTTAAAGTTTACAGTACGTTTTATTGAGTTCCGGAGGCTGGCGACGAGTTTAATATTTACGTCTGCTTCGATCAGCGCATTGCAGATTTCCTTGACCATGCCATCGAAAGCCTGCGGGCACCAGCGTTAGCCGTGATACATCTACGAAGAGGCTAAAATGGCGTACCTTCTCATCTAGGTTGCTGGACCTCGTGAGGTCTGAGACGGCGGCATTGATGCGCCGTCCGAGGTCTTGAAGAACCATGTTGGCGCAAAAACAGGTTTGTTCAAGTAAAGCAGAGGGGTTTGGTGATAGTGGGATGTTGTCCTCTCAAAGGTGGAAATTTAGTGTGGAGAGCGACGGCGGGGCGGGGTCGGCGCGGTCAGAACTCCGCCAATGCATTTTCAGATCCCGCTCAAGAAAAAGTTTCCTCGACAAGCCCTAACTTCACTACATAACACAATTCGTTCACAATGCCTTCAACAACATTAAAAAGGCGGAGGACCGAGGAGGGTATGCGTGGAAAGCTACCAACGAAAGTTAAAAAGGTAAAGCGACAACGACACTACCACAGTTCGAGTGAAGATGAAGATGGTGCGGAGGGCCAAGATTTCGCCGCCGTAAACCTCGAAGATTCAGACAGTGAAGCAGATATAGTTGCAAGACCCATTTCGAACCCGACACTAAAACCTGCTCCACAAGAAGACTATATCCCAGAGGAAACTGGTGCCTCCGACGACGATGCGTCGCTGGACCAAGACAATGCCGATATGGGCTCAGAAAACTCAGAACAAAGCGATGGGTCTGCATCAGATTCAGACACTTCCAAAACCTCCACAAATGCACCTGCCAGAAAGCGAAAGCGCAATGACCCAGACGCCTTTGCGACCTCCATGTCCAAAATCCTCTCCTCCAAACTCTCAACATCTAAACGCATCGACCCTGTCCTCTCACGAAGCAAGGATGCCGCAACCGCATCTAAGGAGCTGAATGAAGCTCGTCTAGAAGCAAAGGCTCGTGGAAAACTACGAGAAGAGAAGAAGGCGATACTAGACAGGGGTCGTGTAAAGGATATATTGGGCCTAGAAAATGCGGACACAAGCACAGCAGAAATACTAGAGGAGGAGAAACGACTGAAAAAGACGGCACAGCGAGGTGTCATAAAACTTTTTAATGCGGTCCGGGCCGCACAAGTGAAAGGCGAAGAGGCTGCAAGAGAGGCGCGGCAGAAGGGCTTGGTGGGGATAGGGAAGCGAGAGGAGAAGGTGACGGAGATGAGCAAGAAGGGTTTTTTGGATATGATTGCTGGGGGTGGAAAGAAGCCTAAAGAAGGATCTGTGGAGGCATGAGAGGAGCCTTCATACTTGGCATCTAGTTGTGGAACCGATGCCGTTCGTCAGGGCAAAAAATGTTTAGGCGTTGACTGAGTTCATCTGCAAGGAGCATGGTGTCAGCAGCACATTTACGTGTCCTGGTTTCCGGCTCTTCAAAGATATCCTAACTTTTGGGTCCGTCTAGAGTCGCTGTCCAAGCCCTAGCTACGCATGTCTGCTTAATTAGCGGGCATGGCTAGCCGCACCGGGAATGCTTCAACTCCATCCTAAGAGCTTATTTGAGAATAAGTACACTGTTTGAAGGCTAAAGTCAACAGAAGTCTAGATGATCGCAAGACGGAAACCTAGATAAGCGTCGCGTCATGTTTACTATTCTACAGTTTTATTACTTCCATCATGAAGACGGATAGCATGTTGTAATTATATCCACTTGACAGCCTCACTCCTCTCGACACCGACTATGTTTTCCACCTGCAATCCGCTACCTAATACTCCTGCCTTACTCAAAACCTCGACGGTCTTCTCGATCACCCCTTTATCCACGCCCCTCACATCCTGTGCAAACCTAACCGTCTTGAGCCACTCTCTCGCATCTTCTTCTGAGTAATCCAGTTCTGTACTGATATACTTCACAGCCTCTTCTTGATTTGCTTCAAAATGTCTAATTCCTTTATTTACAGATTCTAAGAAATTCTGTAGTTCGGGGGTCGAGAGAAGTGGCGTGCGAGCCACAATCTTCCAGCCGCTCCAGGGCGTGTAAATCTCACCGATGCGCTTTATAGACCCGTTGTCATAATATCGTTTTGAAGTGAAGTGCTCCCACATGAAGAAGTCGGCGGTGGAATCATTCACACCTTCCCTTAATTTCTCAAACGTATTAAGAGGCACAACCTCGAAGGGCGGAGAGGAGGAATTAGGGTTGAGCCAGCCTTGCTGGTCTGCAAGGACGAAGCCCATTACATATGAGCCGCTGTGACAATCTGGAGTCAGCTCACAGCGTTTGAAGACCGAATCGCAGGAGATCTAAGGCTTGGACGTCCTTAGATTTTATAGATTGAGATTTGCTCTTAAGTTCATACCTCCCTATCCTACTAACCCCAATCTTTTTCCCGTTTAATTCCTCTACACCAGAAATCTCTCTCCTAGGGCCAGTACTTATTGCCCAGCAAAGCGGTGTCTCAACGTAAGTCCCTATTACTTTGAATCCTACGTCACTGGCAGACAGATATTTTGATGCTTGCACCCCCCCAAATGCTGCAACCCACCCCTCTGTCAGCCCCACTCCAACATCTATTTCACCAGCCTGTAATGCTTGCACCATATGTCCAGTACCGGATGGAAAGGGGAGGAGAGTGTCGGAGAGAGCATAATGTTTTCGGGCGAAGTGAAGAGGCGTCGAGAAGTGCTCTACAGTGGAACGGGTCAGCAATCGATGATATGGGAAGGAACCGGTCGAGGAGGTATACCGGGCACGAAACCTATCCTTAAAGAATCGGGCATAATGCCACTAGAGGAAAAAGGGCGTTTTGCAGGCAGAGACCTAGATATCGGTAACGAGCGTAGAGAGCGTAGCATTGTGTGTTGCGGGAGTGTTCAAGTTAACAATCGCGGCGGTAGTGATGAAATTAATGAAACTATGATCGGAAGTTATGACTTTCGAAACAAAGTACGGTATGAAATCCTAAAAATTAGAAAAGTATGTTTCAACTGAACTCTTGCAAAGGGAGATTACGCCTTGACAGGTACGGTGGGGAAGCCGAGCGCAGACTTCGGAGCGGAACGCCAAGATTGCGTGATAACGATTTCCGCCCTTTATCGATTGTGGCTTAAGATTTTCTAATCCGCTGTTGTCTTACGGATGTGACCGCTAACGACAGCACAAAGTGGGATTAGCGGAGGCAGGTAAGCCTGAGCATTTTCTCATTGCGAAAAGAGTGTGATTTTGGCCAAGGAGCTTTACATTACTGAAGGCATATTTCTAGTCGAGTTTTATCTAATTTTGATACCCACAAAGAGGTCCTTGTGTCTTGAATATTAATCATTACATACCTGGAATTATTTTTGTTCTCTCTTATTTCAAATATCTAAAACATGGCTTCATCAAACTACAGGATAAAAACCATTGCGATTATTGGCGCCGGACCTTCCGGACTAGTAGCTGCCAAGTAGGTCTTGCGCTCTGCAGTCAATGAAGACAACACTAAACCGTAATAGATATCTTCTTGCCGAAAAAACATTCGAGAGAATTGATGTTTTCGAACAGCGTAGCTCTATTGGTGGGATCTGGAATTATACACCAGAAGATCGTGATGAGGACATTTTCACAGTTCCCCAAACTGATCCGAGTGGGAAGATCGACAAATCGATTTGGCGCTCATCAAGCCAGCTCTCGCATATTCAAAATGGGTTTAACGAAGAAAGGAAAGGAAAGAAAATAGCATCGTTCATTTCGCCGCTATACGAAAGACTTGAGACCAACATACAACGCGGTCTCATGGGATTTTCAGACTTGGACTGGCCACAGGAATCGCAGTTGTTTCCAAAACACGAAACCGTCCTCGAATACATCGAAAAGTATGGACAAGATGTAAAGCATTTGGTAAAGTTTGAGACGCAGGTTGTCGACGTGGGAATAGAAGAATCAAGTACTGATGAAAATCCTATCACCAATCAGGATTGCTGGAAGGTAAAAACTAGAGATTTAGAGACGATGGAGGAGAAAGAGGAAATCTATGATGTTGTAATAGTAGCAAACGGTCACTTCATCGTCCCATATGTGCCTGATATCGAGGGAATCAAAGAATGGAACGATAAATATCCAGGAATCATTTCCCATTCAAAGTATTTCCGGAAGCCGGAGGAGTTTGAGGGCAAAGTAAGTTTGGAATATTATCTAACAGAATCCTTTAAATGCGATATTATTTTTGAGTCACCGCTGATATTGCTCAAGAAAGTTGTTGTAGTAGGAAACTCTGCATCCGGCATTGACGTTAGCTCTCAGTTAGCCACATATTGCAAGCTACCTGTCCTCTGTTCCCAAAAGTCCACTTCAATGCTCTTCCCTGCTCCCGACCCGCGCAAGCTCGAGCTCCCCCAAATTTCCGCCTTCATCCCCGAAACCCGTTCTGTCCGCTTCGAAAATGGTCGCGTTGAGTCCGAGATTGACGCTATTGTCTTCTGCACGGGCTACTTCTACTCTCTACCATTTCTAAAAAGCCTTGAACCACAGCTTATTAGGGACGGTACCCATGTTCAGCATACTTATCTGCATCTTTTCTACTCGCCACGGCCAACATTATCATTTCTGGCACTACCGCAGCGGGTTATTCCATTTCCTGTAGCAGAAGCGCAGAGTGCTGTTCTTGCACGCGTTTATTCTGGGCGACTATCACTCCCACCATATGAAGAGATGCGGGAGTGGGAAGACAAGACAATTAAGGAAATGGGATCAGGGCGCTTATTCCACTTCCTCCCATTCCCAAAAGACGCCAACTACATCAACAATATGTCTAATTGGGCGCTGGCTGCACCCTCGAGGGAGGGACTGGGCAATAAAGGGAAGAGTAAGGCGCCTCCAACTTGGGGGCCATATGAAGTTTGGGCCCGGGAAAATTTCCCGAAGATCCGCAGAGCGTTTATAGCGAAGGGAGAGGAGAGGAACAAAGTGCGGTGTATTAAGGAGCTTGGGTTTAATTATGAGGAGTATTTGAAGGAGATGGCAATGGATAAAGGCAAGTTGTGTCAGACGCCAAATGTGGCTTAGTTCAGGAGTTCTACAGGGGGGATCCCCCCTACCTATGACTCATACTTCATGTATATATAGTCTCTTTTCTTCATAGATCAATCTTCACACGAGTTCTGACAAGTTGTTATAAAGAGGACTGTTCTGCCTTATAGAGCTTCCTGAGATCACGTGATCCTCGCTTAGGTAGCATATAGATTCATTGTTCGTGACAACTTCACCCTATGGAGTCCACACCATCATCCTGCGTTCCCGTGTGACAACTTGTAACCCGAGGAAGTTGTACTTGACGACGCGGTGGTGGCTATTCGCTCGCATTTCGATAAGTTCTTCATAGAACCTCGTCTCATACTCCTCGACCACATGGCCGCACGAAGCATCCTATTGCGTACCATTTGGAATAGTTATATCACCTCCGAAGCGGTTCATGAATAGAGTTATCAATGAGTTTCGATCTTAAATGCGTCTTGCTCTTTTCCACAAACATATTTGAACAACTTCCGAAGATTGTTCAGCTGGGTGGTCAGATTGATTCCGGAGAAGTTAGAGTCTGGTCGGCAGATCCTTAAGGAGGCAAAAAGCGGCTCAAGTTCATCCGGGTGACGAGAGATTGCCTCCCGTTGAAGGAGGCTCTCCTTAGCAGATGGTAAGCGTGGAAACGGAATTTGGAGCTCCCATCTCAGCGGGTGGCCTCGGTAATATTGTGCCTCCCATGGCTTACTAGGTACGGCTGTCGCTGAGGAACTGTCTTCAGACCAGATCCAGTTGAATGAAGATAACATTTCGACGTTGGTTTTGCTGACATCAACATTATTTTCAGAAGCAGTTGTTCCTGAAATGGTTATGGGCCAGTGACCCGCTTTTCTGTCAATGCCCTCTATAAAAGTTGAGGTCTTCAGTCCGTGGTGAGACTGCTGTTTTCCCTATGCGGGGCTCTGATCGCTCTTTTTATAGATAACTTGAGTCTTAATGCTTCATCGCACAAATCAACGGCAAAGTCGAAGCACAAAAACTTCACCGTTTTCGAGAATGGCGCTCTCGGCCACATGGAAGAACGACATTAATGCCTTGGTCGAAAAGCCTCTTAGCATACAGTTTTCGAAATCTATTAATGTTACATTGGAACTCTCTGATTTTCTGCTTCTCTTTTCTATACTCCTTTAAGGCCTTTTTACTTATTTTTTGAACGACGGAGACATCTCATTTAACCCGAACATCCTCGAAAAGAAAATGTTATACACCCAACGTATACCAAGCGTCTCTATCATCCAAGTTGTGGTTGCACCAGTTCCACACCATATCTCTTCTGGCGGATTCGTTTTCACAACCTTCGCAACTACTTGTTTAGCATAAACATTCGGGCTCATTGCATCACCCTCCAGCTCCTCCCACGCCTTATTGATTTTGCCTTCCAGATATCTATAATTAGAATCTTTCACTTGTCAGCTTTTCACCCTTCAACCCACTGGAAGTTCAGAAACCTACCCTCAGCAAGCTTCACCCTCTCACTTGACATCCCCGTATTCACCGCCGCAGTAAGCACAAACAGAACCCTCACCCCAAATGGCCTCATCTCAATCCTCAGCGTCTTCGCATATAACTCCACGGCCGCTTTGCTCGAATTATACACCGCTTGCGAAGGATGCGGCGTATACCCCGAAACACTCCCTGTAAACACAATCTTGCCTTTCGCTTTAATCACCATATCTGCAAACACACTATTCACGAGTAAGATCCCAAAGAGATTAGTGTTGAACATCTTGTACGCTTCATCGACGGGGGATTCGATGGCCATGCCGAGAGAGCGGTAGCCGGCGTTATGGTAGAGGATGTCGAGTTTGCCTCCTGTTTGTTGGGTGATGGTGGAGTGGGCGGAGAGAACAGAGTCACGGGATGTGATGTCGAGGGGTAGGAGCGTGATGTTGGGGATTGTGGAGAGATCAGCCATGCTAGTGACGTTGCGGGTTGTGGCGAAGACTTGGTAGTCCTGCGCGGCGAATTCTTTGGCTAGCGAGTAGCCGATGCTACCTTTAGTGCAGCCGGTGATGAGGACCGTTCGCTTTGACATTTTGATAACGTAGAGTCAAATATGCTGGTTAGGGGTATTGCTGAGGGTCACGTGGTTATTTGTCGTGAGTGATAAGTAGATAATGCACTTCGTGAGTTACTGCAAAGAACTGAATTCGAAATAGTGATAATATAATTGCAACCATAGAGACTTTAGCACAATATATATTAAGCAAGTCCTCTTCAAGGATGGCGAAAATAGCGGAGAGAAAGTTCTGCCGACCGGAGATCAGTAAGGCCGCCGGTTGCACTAAGCTTTCGTTACAAAGCACACACTGCATCTGAAACTCTTTATCTCGGTCTCAGACCTTTTTGCCGGGGTTTTGCCGTGACGCTAACCGCTGATAAATCCATTATATAAGTAGCTTGTGATTGGATAATCGTCTGGGACCGAGATAAGAAATTCTTGATTCATCCATATTGTAATTCTTATATGATTATGTCGGCATTCCACTTAAGAAGTCCCGGAGAGCAACAGAAGTTCTTCCCGCCGGACATCTTTTGCACCGTTTGCAAGCGGGTTCTGATATCCCCGTAGAAAACATTTACCATGGAGACAAAGTATATAGACCTCGAAGATGGAAGCAGTAAGTCGTACATCAATCTACAACGTCTCAATCGCGCAGAATATTTCAATCATCCAGAGTATTTCAGTTATTAAACCCATTTTTAATCTTCGACAACACCTTATTTAATAAGCATGACTTCAAACTCAAGTTATCGTGCACTCGTCTTCGGTGCCTCTGGCATCACAGGGTGGGCAGTCGCTAAAGAAGCGCTGAAATACCCAACGCCAACTACTTTCGATCAAGTGATTGGACTCACTAATCGCCCGTTGACAAAACTCGAGGCACTACTTCCGGAAGATGAGAGGCTTCAGTTGTATAGCGGAATTGACCTTAGTGCTGGAGCATCTCAGGTGGAGGCAAGTTTGAAGAAAATTCATGGGATAAAGGGAGTGACGCATGTATACTTTTCAGGTGAGCATTGGAAAGCGACCGAATGTTGCCACTTTTATTTATGCTGTTCTTCTAGCATATACAGGACATGGAACGGGATTTGAGGGGATAAAGAAGGCGAATGTTGAAATTCTCGAAAATGCTATTTTTGCCGTTGAGAGGCTCTGTCCTAATTTGCAAGTCTGGATATTCCAGACGGGTGGAAAGGTAGTTCTTATTTAATTTGGACTTCGGAACCGTACTAACAACAATTATCATTTCTAGTCGTACGGTTTCGAGTTCGTAAACAAAATCGGAGTCTCCGAGACCCCGCTCAAAGAATCTTACTCTCGCATTCCAGAACCTTATGCCTCGAACATCATGTACTACGCCCAGTACGATTTACTTGAGAAGCTCTCAAGAGGCAAGAAATGGAAGTTTGTAGAAGTTCGACCAGATGGCGTGGTAAGTCCCTTCAACCCCTGGCTTCCCTATTCACGCACCTGACAGGCGCCAACAGTCCGGGTTCGTCCCCTCCAACAACGCCATGAACATGGCGCAAGCCCTCGGTCTCTTTCTCAGTTTCTACGCCTCCTGTGAAGGACCCGGTGCCAGCGTAGCATATCCAGGACCCCAAGCCGCCTTCACCGCGCGTCATACGGACGTCTCCCAATCACTCCTCGCACATTTCCATATTTACGCTTCCCTCCACCCAGATCTCACCGCCAGCCAAGCATTCAACGTCGGTGACGAGTCCGACGGTACGAGTTGGGAAAAGTTGTGGCCGAGCCTCACCTCGTATTTCGGCCTCGTGGGTACCGGCCCTGACGAAAGCTTCAATATTGATGCCTACATGCAAGAACATCGTAAGGAGTGGCCGACGTGGGTGAAGGAGCATGGTTTGAAGGAAGGCGCGCTGGAGAAGACCGACTTTGGGTTTTTGACGATGATGATGGGAATGGCAATTTTTGGGAGGGAGTATGATCTGAGTAAGTCGAGGGGAATTGGGTTTGCGGAGACGAGGGATACGGTGGAGGGGTATTTGGAGGCTTTTGAGTTGATGAGGGAAGTAAAAATCATTCCGTAATTATTGCTTATTTTTAATTTCTTGTTGCAAAGAAGGGAGTTTTCATTTCTCCCGAAATAGATTACCTGAGATAGTATGTTACCCAATAGATGAAAAAGTAAGAAAATAAAGCCCGTGTGTCTACAGTGAAACCAAAATAGACCGCTTTAGATCATTTCATACTTGCGAATATGCCGAGTTGTAGTACCACAACACAACGCCGCTTCAATTATTAACTGGTGTCCACACTGGCAGGATTCAGCTTTGACCCGTCTTCCCATTTCCAAGCGGAATCAAGTTCACCATCGCGAGAATTCGCCTGGTTCCTCTGGAACGGCTTAGATCCTGCCACCGGCAAGAGCTATAAATCGGCAGTCAAGCCCTGCGAACCACCCCGCGCCCCAATGGCGAGGGGAATGAGACCAACCTCGTCCAAAATTCTAGGGAATTTGGCACGGAAGTCTTCTGTAGATAGAATTCTCGGACAATAAGCATCCAGGCTTCTTTTGTGCGCGTCAGACGCATGAGGGCCTGGGATGATAGTAATGTCTACTCGAGATCCGGAGCCACGGCGCGACGTTATTTGTGTTGCATAGCGTGTGCAAAGCTCCAAATTACGAGGAAACGGAATATTTGTTAAGCTTTCCGGTAGAGATGATTTACCAGGGCTTTGATCACTAACGCCAACGAGCCATATGCAGATAAGTTTCAAGCGATAGAGTAATGCCCTGGGAATAGACGCTTAGTTGCGGCAGTGGAACATGTTGGCCGGCACATTTCTCGCGCAGTTCGTCTATTTTTCGCAGCAGAGCTGAGCTTGCCAAATGGTCTGATTCTCCGACAGCCACGGTAAGCAGTATTCAGGAAAAGATGAATATGAGTTAGGTGCTGAATGAGCTGTGATGGTAGAGCCATAACGTAGGTGATAGGGTTATGACGGCGATAGGGGTATGACGGTCGGATACTACCGCCTTCCTAATGTAGTTATTGCCGGTTCCAAAATTAAATAAACTTCATCTTATTTTAGGGGGTGTTCGGTTGTGTCAGGGCACTGAGCAGGCTGATGGAATGATACATATGATACTCTATGAGGAAGGATCTCAGGGGCTCGAAGACCCCGAGAGGATATCTACACGATGGCCTGCGCGCTGTCACGTGACACGTCGCTGAGCTCAAAGAGACTGCCCAAGTACCCCCCCCTACCAACAGGTTGTAATCTGGAGCTTTTTCAATCTGACGTTGATCCGTGCTTCCACCGGCGTTAATTAGCAGATAATTAGTGGCGCTTAATCTGGTAGTCGTACTTAATCTGAAATGAAGCCGAGTGTTTAGTTAATTGTTCTGAAAGGGCCTTAGATAAGGCTTAAAATTAGCGACGTCTTCTGCCTATATTAATTAATCCTCTGCCAAAACCTACCTACTACCAATCTATTATTACTAGCTCCTTATTTAGTGTCTTATTACCATATCACCAGTAACTGCTACCCCTACCCCTACTACTAATGCGCATATACTATGTTCTTCGCGCCCTCTGCCCCTTTATATATAGCCTATAGCTTACTAAGCAACTCTAAAGAAGCAGCGTATTAACTAGACTTATAAAATGGAAGAAGCTATAATTAAAGGCCTAGTAGAGGCCGTTTGGAAAGGGCTCCGCGTAGATAGCTTGTATAAGAAGGAAAGCTAGCAGATAGCTCTAGATGCTATATAGGTAAAGACTTAATATCCGATTACTATACGGCAGCTTAAAAGTAAGCACGATAGCCATAAAAAGGATTAGAAGGCGTGGAAGGGGCTCTATAGTTAATCTGGCTAGGGGTAGGACGACGATAAAGGTATACTAGTTGCCTCCGAAGATATTAAGATAGATATTTTAAAGCCAATCCTAACGCCGCGAAGTTTTAAGACGCTCCGCCGCCTTTTTTGGAGGAGCTTAATAAGCTATTTTAAGGTGTAGTTGCAACAGGTAACTACGCTCTTATGGTTAATAAAGCTCTTAATTAAATGGAGAATAGGCCGCTAATTAATCCTATGCTACTAAAGAAGGAAAGCGCTGCTACTGCATAGGACGGCAGGAGTAAGGAGGAAGAGTCTAATAAGGAAGACGATAAGGTAGCTAATAAGGATGAACCTTAATCTTCTATAGAATAGCGTTAGTTAGCTTTATTAGCTAGTGATATTTCCTTAGATAATCGCTCTACTATACCTTCTAGTTAATAATCGTTATCCTCCGTAAGCCTAAGCCTTTATTATACGCCTTTATTAACGCCTACTTAAAAGTCTTTACTAGCTATAAGAAAACGCGCTGCTAAATAAGCTGCTTAGGTAAATAAACTAGATATAAAGCGTTAAAGGTAACGGATAAAGAACCTACTAGGAGAGACTGTAGAGCTAGTATTAAAAGAGATTAGAGCTACGCGAGAGCTTCTTAGTTAAAAGCCGCCTTTAGAAAAGGCCTTAGTAGAGTTCCTTAATAAGTTTAGTAATATAGACCTTAACGATTAAGTGCTTATTTTAGAAGCCTTTAAAACAGAATTAATAGTAAAGACCTTTTTAATTATATTAGGGGCGTTATAGAAGAGGTTAATAGATAGAACTTTGGCAAAGATAAAAAAAAAGGAAGACATTAAGGGTTAAAGTTTATAATTTAAATTAGCACTTTTACTTTGCATTTATAATTACTCTACTGTTAGTAAATTTATTTTTTAATAAGGGTTTTATATATAAATTAATAAAAATTTAAACTTATTATAAATAAACTTTGCAAAATTAGAGTAACCACTTTTTTATATATTAAGAAGCGCTTTTAAGGCGCGCTCTATGGTAGTAAAATATATTAGTATATAATTTAATATAGTAATTTGCCTATAGATTATGTATATATACATTATAAAGGCCTCCTAATTGCCTAGTAATAGCCTCTCTATATAAGCTATGCAATTTCGTCTCATCTTTAATTTATAGCAACCTCACTCTCTTTCTCTGCCATCTACGCGTCCTCCTTATTAATTTCCTTATCCTCTACTACGCCGTAGTTCTCTAGATTATCTAAATTATATATATTTAAGAAGTTATACACTGCCGTTAATATATATACTAAAAGAATCTATATTGCTAGAGGGAAGTTCTATCTTACTGCCTTAAAGTATTAAAATTATGCCTTAAAGACTTTAAGGGTATGCTTAATAACATTCCTTAGTTCTATATAACGTAGATTAAATAGCTCCTTTATATTTTGTAGTTTTATATTCGCCTAAGCTTATTTATAAAGGTAATATTAAACGCCTTAGTATGGTACTAACGTTATAGAGGTATTTAAATAACTAGCGTTAGCAAGATAATATTGACCTTATAAAGCTTTAAAGCCTTTCTTCTTTGCTAAATTAATGACTTTATAGTTATAGGCGGTACCTTCCTATCCAGCTAGAACGTATACGAAGTTTATATTAAAATTAACGGCAGCTAGAACGTTCTGCGTTAATATACCTTTCCTACTACGCTAGGGAGCTTGCCGCTTATACCCGCCTTTAATTATAATTGGTAGATGTGTACTATTAAGCGCTTTAATATAATTAGCAAAGAATAGATATCGCTTTTGTTACGGCACTGGTAGAACTTGGCAGAACTACGCACCAGCAAGTTGCTACAGATTGCCGCATATTGCGGTCATGTGACGCGAAGATCGTATATAGCTTTAAGCGGCGCTCCCCTTCTTCTCCTTTCCTTTCTTTAGCTTTAGATTCTTATTTATAGACAATCCAATCGTATAGGCTTGCGCGACCCTTTTGCTATACTTATGTCTCGATTAACTAAGTCACTAATATTATCTAAAGCTTACTCTACTCTTTCTTCCTAAGAAGGAACTTAAATATATTTACGAGAATATAGAATAGGACCCTAAGAATATTACTAGGACCATAAGGACAGGACCTAAAAAAAAAGAATAGAACCCTAAGGAAAGGACCTATAAGACACGCACAGACCAGAACCCCTAAAGAAATTACTTAAAATTACCTAATACCCCTACCACTATGCCACGAACTATAGTAGCGGGTAAAGTAGCTATAGAACCCTTAAATACTTCAGATAAAGAAATAATTAACATTTTAACCCCCTAGGCGGAGCTTGCGGCTACTAATACCGAAATTAAATAATTACGAGAGCTACTTAAAGCTAGAGATACCCCTATATCTAATAATAAGTTATTATTAAACAACTAAAGACTTACTATAGTCCTTTAGGCCCTATCCTAGCGCCTTAGTAAATCTACTAAGGCCCATATAGTATTAAAGCGGTTAGTAAAGGTTATAGACCCCCTACTACTTATAAACGGAACTAACCCTATATTTAATAATTAGAAGCTTTAATTACGGGATAAGCTTAAAGTTAATGCAGACTACTTCCCTAACGCCCGAGCTAGAATAGCCTATATCTTCGGCCGTACTAGCGGAGACACCTAGACGTATTTACGCTCGCGATATACTAAAGACTTAGCAGACCCCTTTATCTCTAAAGAAGAAATAATTAAATACTTGTCTTCTATTTATAAAAACCCTTTTAAAGTATAGAACGCCCGCCTTAGCTATAAAAGCTTAAATATAAAAATAATGGAGACCTTTTCGGCCTTCTAAACCTACTTTCTATACCTAGCTAGATAGGCCTAGATCCCCTAAAAAGACCTACTACTAGACCTCTTTAATAAGCTTACCCTAAACCTATAGCGGGCCGTATTACTAGCTTATACTATAGTATAGACGTTAAAGGAACTTACGGATTATTGCCTAGCTATTAACTAAGGCCTCTATTAAATTAAGGCATGCGCTAATTAGCTAAAAACTAGAAACCTTATAAACTAGGCTATAAGTACTATAAGTACGGCCTATAGTGCCCTAGTATAATTGGCAACTCCTATAGCTAACCTAATAGCTAGCCGTGTAGCTACCCCTATTACGGGCCTAGTATATACCTAGCCTATATACAGCGACCCCTATATATAGGCCCTTAGCGATTAAGGAGCTTACTTCTTATGCGGTTAAATAAGCTACCCTATAGGGAACTGCCTAATAAAGGTAAGGATAAATAAGGTCCTATTAATTTAAAAGGATAGTACGGAGCCGGAAAAAGAGGAACTTTAGAGGAAGACTCCTCTCTAGGGTTAAAAGGGATTAATATATTATATATTAATCTAGGTCGGCTAGTTAATAGAAGAAGCTATACTATCCCTTATACTTTATTTCGTAATAGATATTAAGTTTTAACCTCTGCTTTAGCTAACTTAGAAGTAAATACCTTTACCTTAATTAATATAAAGTGCGCTATAAAACTAGCTAACTTTTTAAATGCACCCCTTAAAGAACTACCTAAACTAATCCCTATTTGCGGTTATAACGGACGGATAGGGCTACTTATTATAACTATCTTATAGATCTACCTCCGCGTTAATAGACAAAGGTAGTATAATATCCCCTTTCTTATTATAGACTTAGGAAGCCATAATATAATCTTAAAAAGAAAATAGCTAGCTTATTTAGGCTTATAGCTTAAAGTACGGAGTAGACGGCTTATTTAGCCTAAAACTCTACCCCTAACCCCTTCCTTTATAAAAGAAATTAGCATTATAATAGAAAACCTTATACGGCCCTAGATTAATACCATTTACTAGGCCAATACTATACGCAGAGACTAGGCCTTTAAGAAGGACATATAACTTAACCTATAACGGATCCGTATACTACGCCGCCCTTAAACTACCTATATTATACCACCCGCACTAAAGACCTAAAAAGTTAGTAATAACCTAGCTAAGTTCCCTACGGAGAACCCTATAAAGCTATAAAGGAAAGTTAGGGATATTAGACGCTATACTAAACTAATAAATAGAAAGGATAACTTACGGAAAATAGAATATAAGCTAAGGAAGACTATAAACCCTATACCGTAAACCACAGCCTAATAGACACTAAAGAAACCTACGGACCTCTTATCAGTTAATATCTACTACGTTAGCGCTATAGGATTCTACTAGAACCTAGTTCAGCCTAATACTATTACCTTTACAACTAGCCTATATAAAATTAACTAAATAATTAAGGAAAAGGAAAGTAAGCTTAGTGGACGGGAAAGCGGGCTTATGGATAAAAAACTAGTAGAGCAAAAACTACCTAATTAACACCGGAAATTTAAAAACATATTCTCTAAGGCAGCGTCTAATATGCTTCCACCTTACTAACTATATAACTATAAGATCGAGATTAAGCAAAATAAGGGAAGCACCCTTAGCTTTAGCCCTCTTTACCTATAGTCTATTGCTAAATTATAGGCTATAAAGCAGTATCTTATTAATAACCTAAATAAGGGCTTTATTAAGCCTAGCTAAGCCCCTTTTAACTTACCTATTCTCTTTATTAAAAAGCTAAATAGAGGACTGCGCTTCTGTATTAACTACTATAAGCTAAATAATATAACCCGCAAGGACCGCTACTCGCTGCCTTTACTTAATAAGACTTTTACCTAAATAAGTAGAGCTAAGGTTTTTATAAAGCTTAATATCCGCTAGGCCTTTTACTAAATTAGAATAAACCCTAGGTCTAAAGATCTTACTATATTCTAGACCTGTTACGGGACGTATAAATATAAGGTACTTCCTTTTAGACTAACTAACGGACTAGCTACGTACTAGCGGTATATAAATAATATACTTTTTAACTACCTTAACAACTTCTATACGGCCTATCTAGATAATATTATAATCTATTTAGAGAACGAACTAAAATATAAGGAGCACGTCTATAAAGTCCTATAACAGCTCCACAAAGCTAGCCTCCAGGCCAATATTAAGAAGTTAGAATTTAGTGTTAAGCGTATAAAGTACCTAGGTTTTATTATCAGTATAGACGAAATTAAGGCTAACCTAGAGAAAATAACCGCAATTAACTAGTAGACGCCCCTACGGACTATAAAGGGGGTGCAATTATTTTTAGGTTTCTATAACTTCTACTAACGCTTTATTAAGAACTACAGTAGGATTACCTAGCCTCTTAACTGCCTTACTAGGAAAAACCAGCCCTTTTACTTTAACGCTATATATATGCAGGCCTTTAATAAGCTTAAAAAACGGCTAGTATCGGCCCCCCTACTTACCTACTTTAACCTAGAACGGCCCTTAATGCTAGAAACTAATGCCTTAAACGGCGTAATAGCCAGTGTTTTTTCCTAAAAGTAACTAGATAGAGAATGGCACCCTATTATATACTATTTAAAGACTATAATAAATACTAAACTAAACTACTATATCCATAATAAAGAAATGCTAGCTATTATCTTTAGCTTTTAGCACTAGCGTGCCTAGCTAGAGGGGACCCCTAAACCTATTAAAGTAATATTAAATTATAAGGCCTTAGAATACTTTATAACAACCAAAGCCCTTATAGCCTAGTAGGCACGCTAGGCGGATATCCTATCTTAGTTTAACTTCTTAATTATATATAGACTAGGCGCTATAAACCGTGCGGATACTCTTACTAGGCGTAAATAAGACCTAGGTAACTATATAGCTATAAAGATCTTATTATAGACCTAAACGCTACTATAACTAGAGCACCTTAACCCTTAGATATAGGTAGAACTAAGTATAGACTCTTTAGGCGCTAAGATATATCCTATTAACCCTTTAGGACTTAACTTAATTAATAAATTACTGTAGATAAATCGTACGCCCCCTTCTCTACAGGAGTACTATAAAAAGGTAAAAAACGTTACTAGCCTATAGTCCCTCAAAAATGGATTACTTAAATATTAGGAACGGCTAGTAGTAGTAAAGGAATAGAACTTATAGACTTAGCTTATTGCTAAAGCATATACCTAGGTCTCTACGGCCTACCCTAAAAAGAATAAGACCCGTAGAATTATTAGCGACCGCTACTACTAGCCTAGAATAGTTATGGATATTAACCGCTATATAAGGAACTGTAACGACTGCTATAGGTCTATAATCCCATAAGATAAGACCCTAGGATTATTAAAACCCCTTCTAATACCTAACCGCCCCTAGTAATATATCTTTATAGACTTTTATAAGCTACCTCTAGACCATAACGGATATAATATAGTTATAATCCTAATTAACCGCTTTAGCAAGCGCCCGTTCTTAATTCCCTATTATAAGAATATTAATGCTAAAGAGGTAGCCTAACTATATATCTACTACGTCTACCAAATTTATAAACTACTAAATACTATTATATCTAACCGCGGGCTATAGTTTATATTAGCCTTTTAGAATAAGTTTACCTAAATCCTAGGTATTAAGCTAAAGCTTTCTATAGCATATTACCCCTAGATAAATGGTTAAACGGAGATTATAAATTAATACTTAAACTAGAGGCTCCAGCCTTTCGTTAACTACTTTTAGGATAACTAGGCTAAACTATTACCCTTAATAGACTACGCCTAAGCGACTCTACCCTATAATTCTACCAAATTTGCCCCTATTTAACTAGAAATGGGTTACCTACCCCATATAAGCTTTAACTAGGAAAGACTAAAAGGGCCCTAGACTGTATATGAAAAACTATCTTATAAGGAAGCCTAGCAGTACGCTAAGCGCTTAGAAGAAGCCTAGAAAGTAGCCTATATAAACCTAAAAAAGGCCTAGAAATTAATAAAATAGTAGGCAAATAAGTATAGG
>Ga0307515_10006402_pt1 | contig 23561 bp, 3 predicted proteins | sample 17_EM_MG_FD_194513 | JGI IMG/M metagenome (GOLD analysis project Ga0307515, IMG submission 194513) | Populus trichocarpa ectomycorrhiza microbial communities from riparian zone in the Pacific Northwest, United States - 17_EM | ecosystem: Host-associated > Plants > Roots > Unclassified | place... | reverse complement strand
TCCGTTATATAATCACTACCTAGTTACAGTTTTAATAAGTCGAATAATATGCCACCAAAAGCATCCACTATAACGCTATTGACGGCGGCAACTACTTTAAGGTCTAGAGGTGACACCAGTATGGCAGATACTAACTTATAACAACCTGTGACGGTCGGATAACTATAAGAGATAGTTAATTAGTTAATAGAGAATAATATAACACTTAAATAAAGGATTAATAGGATAGGCGCAGTAAAGGTTAAGTTACCATCAATTAAAAGATTCTTAGGAGAAAGATTAAAGCTTAAAGGATTTTTTACGCAAATATACTTTAAGGTAGCGTAGGAAGGAGCAAAGCTGGTAACACCTATAGATCGAATAGCTTATGCGGGATTATTCTTATTAAGAAGAGCACTTAAATGGTTTAAGTCTTACCTTATAGAAATACAAGCAAATGGAATAACGACCACTAATTAGGAGGTGTGGTTTATATTCTTAAGTTAGGAAGGATTTATAAAGCAACTTATATAAATATTTGGAGACCTAGAGGTAGTAACCATAGCGGAAAGAAAACTTTAAGACATTACGTAATAAACTTTAGTAATTAAGTACATAATATAGTTCTAAACGCTAGCTATATAAGTTAAGTAGAATAATAGGGCGCTTATAGCATAATATAAACAAAGACTTAAGGCTAAAGTCTAGGACGTAATTATTCTAATAGAAGATGTGGACACCCTAAGGGAATTAATAGATTAAGCAATAAAGATTAATAATAGGATCTTCTAAAGGGAATAGACTAAGAGAGGTTAAGATAGAGTTCTATAGTTGTATAAGGCGCAAAGTACGCAATAATAAAAGCTAAGTTAGAAACTATAGTATGGCGCAGAGCTAATAGACCTAAGCGGTACTAAAGAAGCCTATAAGAGAGGGAGTAAGAAACTATAAAAACCTAGAGGTTAAAGATCTAGTAATTACAGGACTAAAGAGCAAAGGCCAAATTAGGGATTTTATTAGTAGAAGACGTTTAGGCGAACTCTATAGCAAAGTTAATAGTTTAAAGATAGAGCTTGCATAAATTATAGGAAATAGGGTTATTTTGTAAGGGATTATAAAGATAGTTAGAGTTACTATATAATAAAGGGAACCTAATTAGCAGAAGATATATACGTATAAAGGGATAATAGTATACTGCGAGGAACGAAAGAATATTTAATCAGAAGTTTCGCGTTTTATTATAATAACGCATGCCAAATTAATAAAGATACTAAGTATAGTGCAAGCTATTAGCTATAAAAGCTAGAGTTAAGAGGACTTAAAGGAACCAGAGAGTTAGATAAAGAATAAGATTAACTCTATAAGCTAGATTAGGATATTACAGCAATATACAGATAACGATTAGCGATAATAACAATAAAATCAGAGTATTTATTAATTAATAGCAATAAGGATAGTAAAGGAACTAACTAGGGGTACCCAAACCTTAATAACGTAATAGAAGTAGAGACTAAGACCGCCATAGAGCAAGGTTCAGTAACGGGTATTATAACACCATTAGATACGGCATCTATTACTTTATAAGACGGTAGAAGCAGTATCTAAAAAAGATTAAGTAAGTAGACAACTGCTAGTGCTAGCTCACCACTTAATAAAGGCAAAAGGCTAAAGGCTTAAGATTCTTAAGACAAGATAAGAGAGATCTAAGATTCTAAAGACAGGATAAAGATAGCTTAAGGACCTATAACGGACAGAAACCGATAGAGCAGAGCAGCGGCTTAGTTTAAAGACATATAAATAAGCTCGGGATAGAATTTCCCACAGGCATTATATTCTTAAGACGAGATAGATAAGATTTAAGACTCTTAAAATAAGATAAGAACACTACAGATGCCTAGTTAAACTAAGGCAGGAGCTAAGCTTAAGTTAGAAGCAAGCTTAGGATTAAAGAATCTAAGGGATTAAGAATTTAGAGTATAAATAAGGACACCTATAGGCAAGAAGTAAGGAGCTTCTTTATAGATTAGAGAATCTGCAATATAGGTAGCAGTTAGGCTAAGAGACAGATATATAGACCTAGAGAACTTACTAGTTAAATAAAGTGTTTAGCCTAAGAATTAAAAAGTTAATACGCTGGTTAAAAAGTATAAGGACGTTAAGAATCTATTAGAAAGATAATGACTATAAAAAAGTATAGAAGAATTTAGACAATAAATCTTTATATAGCAAAAGCAATCTATAGAGCTAAGAATGCTAGATTACTTTAGGAAAAAGACACCTATATAAAAGGTTACTAATAGGCTAAAGGTAGGTATACTTAGAGCTAAGTAGCTTACAGAACTAGAAGAAGAAGAGAATCTAGGAATTTTAACTAGATTCTAAAAACGGTATATAAAAGGCTATTATAAAGCAGTAATAAAAAGATACTTCCTTACGGACAGATCGTATACACTTAGTAAGCTGTACTAAAAGTGGTTTAGACAACGATACAATAATAAGTGGGAAGACTTTTATATATAGTTAGACGAAAAGGTTATACTAGATTAAGTAATGTCTAAGAGATAGATAAGTTATATTAAAGGAGCCTTAATTATAATGTTAAAGGATCTAAAGGAACAAGCTATAGACTAGAAAGAGATAATATAAATATTAGTACTAGTAAATAAGACAGTAATATTTAGATTAACGTGATAGAGGTTTAAACTTAAAGATAAAAATAAGTTAAGAGTTAACCTAAGATACCCAGCGCACTACATATTAGCATGGATTGTATGCGTGGATAATATATATAATATACATAAAAACCCAAAAGAAAAGAACCGGAAATACCCTATAAGAATATATTGGGCACCAGATAAGAAATAGTTTAGGAATGCCAAGTATATACACAGTTAGTATCCTACAAAAGTTTAAGAATAAGGGGACTTAACGCTTTAACTAGGAAGATTCCTTACGGAAGAATGCCTAGATAGACGATAATAGTAGGAATATCTAAAGAATACCTGTCTATGGCATATTGAAGATAAAAAGCGAACTAAGTATTAGCCTAAGTTGGACTAAGTATAAATAGGATCTAGTAGCTAATAGTTAGGAAAAGTCGAGGCCCACAGGACCAGAGGGAGCCAATGGTAGAGCCTTAGACCCTTAAAGGAATTTAAGGACGATACCTAAATTTATAAGTTAAGTGGCAAGATTAATAGTTTGAGGCACTAATAGATAGTGGAGCAATAAGGAACTATATCTTACTAGTAGCAGTTAAAAGAATAGGGTTACTACACAGGAAAAAGGAATATCCTTATCTATTAGTGATAATTTCAGGAGATCTAATAGCCTATGGAGGAGGTATTATTAATCTTAAAATAGGACCTATTTAGATAACCATTAAAGGAAGACAGATTAAGATATCTTTTAATATATTACTATTAGGGAATAATAAGGCAGTATTAGGAATGCCTTAGTTATAGGAGTACAATCTAAAGATTAATTGGGTTATAGGTTAAGTCGATATTAAGGATACGCGACGCTATAAGATGTAATAATAAGCTAAGATGGTATAGTACTAAGTAGGAGCGACCTATAAGGAAACAGAAAAAGGGCTAAGCTATATACTAAAAAGATACTATAAGCACGGCAAGAAACTATAGTTACTAGAAAGTAAAAAGCTGTTAGAGTATATAGTATAGGACTATAAGATAGAATTAGAACCAGGAATAAGTTTAAGGTTTTTCCTAATTTATAAGCTTACTAAGGAAGAAGGTAGAGCATTAAAAGAGTTTATTTAGGAAAACTTATAAAAGGGATATATTAGACTATCGCAATTATTAGTAGGTTATCTAGTACTATTTATACTAAAGAAAAATAGTAAGCTAAGGCTGTATATTAACTATAGATAGTTAAACAGCATTACTAGGAAGGATAGGTATCCTTTACCCTTAATTAACGAAATTTAAAATAGGATAGGTAATGCGCAAATCTTTATAAAGATAGATCTGAGATAAGTGTACTATTAGATTAGAATTAAGGAAGGCAATAAATAAAAGGCAGCCTTTAGGTTAAAGAAAGGACTATATAAACTATTAGTTATACAATTTAGACTTATAAATATACTAGTAACATTTTAGAAGCGAATTAACAATATATTAGAAGAACATTTAAATGAATTTATTATAGTATATCTTAACAATATTATTATCTACTTAATAACTAAGGAAGAATATAGAGAATACGTTAAATGGGTTTTAAAGAGACTATAAGAGGAATAGATGCTAGTAGCAATTAAGAAATGCAAGTTCTTTACTAGGAAGACCAATTTTATTAGATTTATTATTAAACTAGGCTAACTTAGTATAGATTTAAAGAAGATTAAGGCTATAGTAAATTGGTAGGAACTAGAGAACGTTATATAGTTAAAATTGTTCCTAGGGTTTTGTAATTACTACAGAAGGTTTATAGCGCAATAGTTAAAAGATATTAAACCATTTACGCGGTTAATAAAGAAAGAAAAACTATAGGTATAGGGAGAGGAGCAATAAGAACTGTTTAAGAAAGTTAAAAAGTTATTTACCTAGGAGCCAGTTCTTAAGATTTATTAACTAGGTTTAGAGACGGTTATAGAAATAGACGTATTAGACTTTATACTAGGAGCATGCTTTATATAAAAGTATCTAGACAGATAGCACCTAGTGGTATACTATAGTTAGAAGATAATACTACTAGAGTTAAACTATAACATCTATAACAAGGAGTTATTAGGTATAGTTATAGCACTAAAGAAATAGAGAGCATTCTTACAAGGTATAGAAAAACTATTTATAGTTAAGACAGATTATAAAAACCTAATAGGATTTTTAATAATAAAGGAACTTAACTAAAGATAGGTTAGATAGGCAGAGATACTTATAGAATACTATTTTAAGATTTAGTATACTAAGGGTACAGACAATACGCGGGCTAACGTACTAAGTTAAAAAGCTAAACTATAAAATAATAAGAAGCCATTAGGGGCTTTACTACGAAAAGATATAAATAGGTTAATTAGGTATAATTATCTAAAACTTATAACAACTTAAGAAGAATTAGAGAAAGTTTATAAGTTACTAAAAAGCTTTTAGGTATAGAGGATTCTAGAAGCATAGCTAAAAGATCTATAGACGGATATATATAAAAACTAAGAAGTAAAGTATATCCTAAGAAGCATAGCAAAGCACTTTATAAAAGATTTCTATAAGGGATTAACTTAAGGATATAATAGGGCTATAGGCTTAATAACAAGACTCTAAGAGGAGTATATTATTGACGGAATCTAAAGGATAGCTAGAAAGGTCACTAAAGAATATCTAGATTACTAGAGGAATAAACTAATAAGGCATAAGCTATATAGAGGGCTATAACCTATTAAAATACTAGAGAGACTATAGGAGGTTATATTATAGGACTTTATTATAAAGTTGCTAAAATTAAGAGATCCTATTACCGGACAAGATCATAATGTAATTTTAGTAATAGTGGATAAGCTTATAAAGTAGGGATACTTTATAGCGTGTACAGAAGAGATATTAGTAAAAGATGTCGCTAGAATCTATATTAAAGAAGTGTTCGTAAGATATAGAGTATTAGGTAAGATTATATCGGACAGGGATCTAAGATTCGTAGTAGTATTCTAGGAGGTATTTTTAGTAGAGTAAGGAGTTTAAGCAGCAACTTTTACCGCATATTATCCGTAGATAGATGGTTAAACGGAAAGATTAAATTAGACACTAGAGCAGTATTTAAGGCACTATATTAATTATGTATAGAATAATTGGGTATTATTATTACCAGTTATATAGTTTATATATAATGCAACACCACAAAAAGGAATGGGTATATTACTATTTAAGGCGAACTATGGATATAAGCTAAGAACATTATTATCGCTATATTAAGTAAAGAAGATAAGTAGTACAGCTAAGTAAAGAATAGAGATATTAATGAATCTTTATGTAGACCTTACGGAAATAGCTAAGGTAGTATAGCAAAGAATAAAGAAATACTATAACGCTAAGAGATCTAAGGGACTAGATCTTAAGGAGGGAGATAAAGTATGGCTACTATATAAAAATTTTAAAAGTTAATAACTAAGTAAGAAGTTAGACCACGTTAGACTAGGACCTTTTAAAATCACGTAAAGAATTTTACCGGTTACGTTTAAGTTAAACCTATTAGCTAAGATGAAAATCTACCCTATATAGTATATCGCAATGCTAGAGCTAGTATACGGAAATGTTAAGCTACTAATCTATAAAGTAGATACGTATAGAGGACAAGAAGAAGACAAATAGCAAGTTTTAAAGATCGTTAGTTATAAGGACGTTAATAATAAAATATAGTATAAGGTTAAGTGGATAGGCTATAATAAGACTACCTAGGAACTACTAGAGAATTTAAAGAACGCTATAGGAAAGGTATAGGAGTATCGGAAGAGAATAGGTCAGGTAATATTAATAAGGGAAGATCGCTAAAGAATAAGTTACCTAAGGGGGACCTAGGAGGAGCGACTGCCGAACTACTTAGAGTTATTTCCTTCGCCAATTAAAGAGAATCCGTTCTTTCATCGCTAAGTTCTAGCAAACCTTGTTCTATAAGTTTCTACTCCTTAAAATGCACCTTCTCACGAACCCATTTAAGACGCAGAAGACAAGCAGAGGCTAGTAGACGAGTTTTAAGAGCACGCTATTAAGCAGCCGCAGCCTCTTATTCCGCCTCTCACGATTAGCGCAACTTATTAAGGGCACTCAAGAGCTTACCGTTAAGCTTCGCAGTAGTAGATTAAATACAAGACCCTATAATAAATTACTTAGGGAACTCGAAGACTATTAAGAGTTATAGGACGCGCACACTTAGCGTTAGAAATAGAGCGAACATTATAGGACAAATAAACGTTTGCTTTAGTGCACTCTAAGTAAGAAGAAGGTTGCCAAGACGAAGGACTCGCTAACGCGATATAGACTAACCCCTCTTTCGCACAACGAGAATACGGAGATAGCATTATTTTACCTAGCAATAGCACCACGGCGATAGTACGAGCGCGATAAGCTGTAGAAGAAAGAGAAGTTACTTTAGGTATAATAAGTAACGATATTAACTAGATTAATTAAACGGACATTATACCTCTAGTAAATAACTTAGAGATATTTAAGATCTTTAAGGACAAAGATAAAGAGGAGGGGGATGGTGTTACGGACGCTTTAAGTACAATGTTACGACTACTTGGAGAAGAGTTGGAAGAAGCTAGTTAGTTAATATAGGCACGGTCTAGGATAGATCTGGTAGAACTATATAACGAGGAATAGTAACCAAGTTATATAATGTAATCTATATAATCTGCGTAATCTATATAATCCGCGACAGAGTAGATAGAGTACACATACCTTACGTATAAGGAGGGTTTCCTAGGAGTATGGTTGTATATTTAAAGGACCACAGTCCCTACTCTAGATAGTTCTTTCCTTATAGTAATTCTTAGAATATAATTGGAGTTAATCTGTTAGGCAACCACTCCACCAGTTGTTATTACGTTATTGACTTACTTGTAATACCTATATACCTAGCCCAATAACGAGCCCATCGTAGTACTTGCTACAAGGTTCCGTTACATTACTCCTATTTTTTAGGCCTATAAATAAGCTGATTAAGTATCTAGGATATTTAGGGTTTATAGCCTAAAGATCTGGCACCTAAGTACCTTTAAAGATGCCTATATAGATAATAAGCCTTACCTAAATTATTAATTCGCTAGCAGAGGTCTTCTTTTACGCTCGTAATTGTTTACCTATATATTATCCTAATTAGTAATATCCGCTAGCATTTTAAGAGGCTTTATATAGGTTTATATTAATCGCAAGCTTTTTAAATATACTAATATTAAAGAATAATAAAAATACTTAAATTGGTAAGTTTTATTTAGATCTATACCTGCTAAATATTATACTAATCCAATTTACTAACGTATAGTAAGCAGAGCACTTACTATCCTTATTTTAATTAGGAAAATTATTAAATTTAACATCCGCGTTAACTCTACTAATAGGCTTGCTAGCATGCTAAGCGGCAAATATTAACTTATTTAGAAGGTTAATAACTTTAAAATCTAGTTTAGAAATAGTAGCTATAGGCCCCTATAAGTAGGAATAGTAGGAAGGCCTATTCTTATAACTTCTTCAGCTAATAGCTTTAGCGGTTTAGTCTTATCTACCTTATTTGCCTTATCCTTAGTAGTTTTACTATAGGCCTTAAAATGGTTCCTAATTCGTCCTTAATATCCTTTATCTAGCTACTTAGCTAAGCCTTAACTACCTACTATATATCTACTACCGACACGCTATTATATATATACTACGTTACTTAAAAGGATTATAAATATAACTTTTAGGCTTAATATTCTAGGAGGTATTCTTAGTGGAATAAGGGGTTTATGTAGTAATATTAACCGCGTATTATCCGCAGATAGATAGGTAAACGGAAAAATTAAATTAGACGCTAGAATAGTACCTAAGGCATTATATTAATTATATACAGAATAATTGGGTATTATTATTACTAGTTATATAGTTCGTATATAATATAATACTATAAAAAGGAATAGGCACATTACTATTTAAGGCAAATTATGGATATAAGCCAAGAACATTATTGTTACTATAGTAAGCAAAGAAAATAAGTAGCGCAGCTAAAGAAAGAATAAAGATATTAATAAACCTTTATATAGACCTTATAGAATTAGTGAAAAAGGTATAAGAAAGAATAAAAAGGTACTATAACGCTAAGAGATCTAAGGGACTAGATCTTAAGGAGGGGGACAAAGTATAGCTACTATATAAAAATTTCAAGAGTTAACAACTAAGTAAAAAGTTAGACTACGTTAGACTAGGACCTTTTGAAATTATATAAAGGATTTCACTAGTTATATTTAAGTTAAACCTACTAGTTAAAATAAAGATCTACCCTATATAATACATCGCAATGCTAAAGCTAGTATACAGGAATATTAAGCCACCAATTTATAAAGTAGATACGTATAGAGGGTAAGAAGAAGACAAATAATAAGTTTTAAAAATTATTAGTTATGAGGACGTTAATAATAAAACATAGTATAAGGTTAAGTAGATAGGCTATAATAAGACTACCTAGGAACCACTATAGAATTTAAAGAACGCTATAAGAAAGGTATAGGAGTATTAGAAGAAAAAGTGTTAGGTAATATTAAAAAGGAGCTAAAAATAAAGAGATTAATTAAGGGTAATAGATAAGCTAGATTATTTAAGGGATCTACTACTAGCGTATAAGTTGTTTCTACCTCTTCTTAATTAGAATCCTTTTAGCCTCCTTGGCCTTAAGCTTATAGAGACCTTACTTTATAAGATAGTACTTTTTAAAACGCACCTTTTTATAAACCATCTTAAGATAGATTAATTAAGTAAACGTAGTCTAATAAAGCTTAAAAGCGCGACGCTAGGCTTCTATAAGACGAGTAGACTCTTTAGAGGAATAATAAAGTTTATCGCGAGCTATAATAAGAGAGGCCTTAAGCTTCTTAGCCTTGGATTAGACATGGGACCCTATAGCAAATTAGATAAGGAAGTTAGAGACTTTAAAGACTAATAAAACGCGTATACTTAGCGTTAGAGACGGATTGAATATTATAAGACAACCTTATGTTGGATTTTGTACACTTAGTATAAGAGGAAGGTTAGCGACTAAACGAAGCCGCGATTGTAATATATACTAACTTCTTCTTTATATAACAAGAATAAGACGGTATAACTTTACTAAGAGAATGAATCTTAAGTACCACGTAATTATAACGATTAGTAGATAAAAAAAATTGCCTTAGGTATAATTAATAATAATAAAGGTTATTAAATTAAAGATGGGAATACTATACCTCTAATAGACGACTTAGAGATGTAAGATATCTTTAAGGATAAAGATAAAGAGGAGGGGGATGGTGTTATGGACCTTATATTAGCAGTAGTAGCACTACTAAGGAGAGACATAAATGGACTAGTGGTGGAAGCACGGGAGGTGCTAGAATTATTATTATTTATTGCTTAACGTCCGATTTGGATCCCTATTGGGCCCACGCGGACTACTCCTTATATATATATAGGGAGAAAACTCTATTTAAGAAAACCCCGTAATCAATCTCCCTGCCTTTTGGAACTCGCCTATAGGGCGCCTACGAGGCGCCTGCGAGTCACCTATGGTGCTTTACTACCTTACTTTTTAACCTTCTTAGGAACTACTGCTGCCGTAATAAGCCTACGGACGCGCTAGTATTGCAAACTTTACTCTACCACTGTAGAGTTATTAGGGGGCGCCCGTTGCTTGCCCCCTCTACCCTCTATTACTATTTCCTTTACAACTTAAAACTAGTTTAGTATATTTTAGTTAATAAGCCACTAGGTAACTGCCTTAAGGCCTTTTTATATTAAGAGTAGTGTATTATAGTTCTCTATGCTAGCTACTAAAAGTATTACTTCTTAGTTGGTGTATAAGGGGCATAATAGTATTATATGTTTTAGTGTCTGTCTTAGCCAGCTATATTTATATCTCGGGCTACCTACTAAAACACCTACCTAGTAGAGCTAGTCTTTTAGTCCTATTATTCCTATTCTTAAGAGTATTACTATTATATTTTCTACCTTCGTTAGGCCTTCTTAGAGCCCCAAAGTATTTACCCCCTATAGCGTTAACCATGCTACGGCTTAGGTTCCTCTTACCTTAGTTAGCCTTTATACCTTTAACTCCTATATACCTCTCTAGCGTTAGTCTAGCCAGTATTATATTATAGTAGATAGTTTCTTAGCATTCTTTTGTACTCTACTTTAGCTCCTTTATCTCTCTTACTATTATCTTTACTAGCCTTTTATACGTCTCCTTTCCTCCTCTATATGGGCCTGGGCCCTAAAGCAGCACTATTCTTCTTTTACTTTTTTTACCTGTTTCTCTAATATGTTTTCCCTACTTTAGGGTTATTAGTTTGTTCTCCTATAGGGCGCCCTAAAATCCCTCTATAGTTTATTTAGGCGTGTCTTAATATACTTTATAACATTAGAGTTACGTTTATTTTATGCCCTTTATATTGCAGCGGCTTTAATATATAGTTATAGGGGGGGAATATTAGCTTCCTTTTTAAGCAGTGCTGTAGCCGTTCGCTTATATCCGCCTATTATACTCTAAAGGCAGGCTGTTTAGACCTTTTAGAGTAGTTTAAGGAGCGATTTAGGGGGGCCTTTCTTAGATTCTCTAATAGCCTAAATACTAGACCTATACGTTATGGTTAGCCGGACAACTACTATATATAATAGGTGTAACCTCTAGAAGTATAGACCCCATATAAAATTAACAATCCTAGATAATACGATGTACTATGCTTAGCCCTTATAGGCCACTTATACCGCATATACGCTCTACTAAAGCTTACTATCTACCCATACTCCTAATACCCTTAGGCCCTAAACTGGTTAACCCCTAAAGCCTTAGATGTAAATTATGTGCTAAAGATCTATAGATTGGTTGCGTTTTCTTATAAAGTAGATTAGCTAGTATTTCTTTGGTAAGAATTGGACTTTATATTGTCTTGCCTATTTTATATAGGTATTATAGGCTTTCTCTAGTGTTCTGTAATTCTCTGCGGCTATTGGCCCGTATATAATTAGGTTTGTATTATTAATAAAGCCTATCCCCTAGGTCGCCCCTTTCTTAAAGGAGTTAAGTAGGTTACTTATAAAGAAAAGGAAGAGTATAGGTAAGAGGGGTAATCCTTATGGTATTCCTATTGTAACTGCAATAGGGGGGCTCTAGTATCCGCTAAAAACTAGTAATATTTCTTTCTAACCTGTAAACCCTTAAATAAATTATATAATCTATTCTAGAAAGCCTTTTGCCCTAAGGATATATAGGAGACGCTTATAGGGTACGTTATTGTAGGCGCCGCTAATATCTAGGCTGAGCATTAATACTATAAAGTCCCTTTATATCGCCCATGCGGATTTAATAGTGGCAGCGAGTAGCGTAAGTACTAATAGTGTTAAGCGGTTCTTTCTTACCCCTATTTAGCTTTGTAGTAGTAGGTTGTATTCCTTAGCCGTATCTACTATATAGTCCGCTATTACCTTTTCTAAGATCTTGCTAAGGGTGTTTTCTAAGGCAATAGGGCGGTAGCTTCCTGGGATTAAGTAATCTGCTTTACCTTCTTTTTATAGAATAACCGTCGTTATAGAGGTGCTGGAATTAGTTAAACTATAGGATAAGGGGTAAGCTAAGTTATATAATAAGTTATAGGAGGAGATCTATTAATCTGTTAGATTTATAAGATCTACTTACGTACCTTACGTACCTTACATACTTAGTATTTCTTAGGCGTAGTATTGTATATTTAAGGAACTATAGTCCCTACCTAGATAGTTCTCTTCTTTGTAGTGAATCTCAGAATACAATTAGAGTTAATCTATTAGGCAACCACTCCACTAGTTATATTTACGTTATTAACTATTCTATACCTATATACCTAGCCCATTAATAAGTCTACCATAGTATTTCCTATAAGGCTTCATTATACTTAATAGATAGAAAATATTGTGAGATTTAGATATAATTTATATTATTCCTTTAAATCTACTCTAATGTCTCTTCGCGCCGTTATATTACTTTACGTTTATACTACTACTATTAAAATAGTAAACGAACTTAAAAACCCTATATTAAATATAGGTAACTTTAGCCTAGTAGTAGGCTGCACTAAAGGCCTAGTATTAGCAATTAATTAAAGTAATCCGCGAAGAACTCTATAACGTTAAGGGACTTATTATTACGGCACCGTAACGGATCTAGTTAGGGGGCTCGCTTGAGCCTTAGCATATGTATATAGACGTATCCTTTTCCACCTTCTGCTCCTTATTTTAATATCCGAGTCCATAGACTACCAATTGTATAGGCTTGCGCTCGTTGTATTACAGTGCTAGAGTTTTAATTAACTAAGTCGCCGTAACACTTATATTGAAGACCCTAGCATTAATACTATTTATAAACGAAATTAAAATAACTATATCTAAGCCTAGCTTGTTAAATACGAATCTTAAACTAGTAATAGTAGCTTACCCTATACTTATAATAAATCCAATACCTAATTATAAAATTTAAAAAGCTCCCTAACCCTCTAATATTTAATTAAAGTTAAAATAATATATATCCCTTTATAACTAAGCTCTATCTTACACTTTTAATAAACTATAATTAGTACCCTTATTATAGACCTTATATCGGCAGTAATATAACTATTTAGGGAGGATATAAACGGACTAGTAGTAAAAGCGCAAGAGGCGTTAAAACTAGTTAAACTATAGGATAAGGGGTAACTAAGTTATATAATGGGTTATAGGACTAGTTTAAAACGTAGGAATATAGGAATATAGGAACGTAAAACGTACCAACGTACTAATATACTAAGTATATTTTATAGGAGTTAGGTTATATACTTAAAGGACTATAGCCCCTACCTTAAATACTTCTCTCTTTATAGTAAATCTTAGAATATAATTAGAGTTAAGCTATAAGGCACTTACTCCATAGTTATATCTTATTATTATATTTACCTATACACCTCGCCTATTAATAAGTTTACAATAGTATCTACTATAAGGTTTCATTATATATTTACTACTAGACTATAGCTACGCTATAGAGGTTGTTAAATAACTATCGCTACTCCTGTATATACTTTATAATAACTCTAATTTGCTCTTCTTTTATAACTAGGCGCGATATCCACTTAGCAAATACCTTAGATAGCGGTTATATAGGCATTCGCTAATTAACTGGCGTTATCTTAGTGGGGATAGACAATTTAAATATTAATATATTGCCTATTTGGCGGCGCTTTCTACTAGATATTATAGAAGTGTATAAGGTAAATATATTAATTAATTATAGAGCTACTTCTACGCATTAATTTAACGGTATTTCTAAGATAATAGCTACTATAGGGATGCAGATTAATTTCGTTAAAAAAGGTAACTGCTCTATATATAAATAAAGTTAGATCGCTTAAGATATATTAGAAAAGTCCCTTAGACTATAGAATTAACTTTTTAATAAAAAAGGTTAGCGATATCCGCTTGCGGATATACGTAAGTCCGCTAATTGATTCTATGGTCTGAACTTGCTGGGGCAAGCAAATTCCTGTGGTTGGTCATGGTTTCTGACATTTGGTCATCCTTTTCTGACGCGACTGTAACACGCCTCTAGATATAAACAGTTGCTTTTCTCAATGGAGCACTCCGTGTAGTTCTAAACGGAGCTGTCAATGAACCTCTCAATGGGGGTATTAAACGTAGTCGCAACCGTAGGCTTCAATGACGCTCCCAGATAGACATAACCACCAGGACGCCGAAACGCCGCGGCTATGCACAACTTCCTCACCGAAAAGATACTAGCGGTAGACTCGCCCCCTCCCGAAATTGAGCTCACTACTACCTTGAGGATGGATATCAGACTGGGGCAGCGCTGAGATTCGGTCGCCGACGCACAAATTCATCTAGGTCACCCTTGGTGGCCACACCCAGAACGAACCTCCTGCTGCCATCTGTGACAACCGCAAACTCTTGAGGGCCACTGCCATCAACTCCACCGCTAAAGAACTGCTCGAGATCCTCCAGAGGTGTGTCCATCGTGATAACCTTGTAAGCCTTCCCTCTTCGCCTGAATTTTAGCATTGCTTGTTCCACCGGGTCGCTTTCCTTGACTTTCCCTTCCTTCAGTAGTTGTTTTAGTCGGGGAATACTAAGGTAGCCGAGAAGGGCGCGGTTCTCTTGAGAAACCACGGTAAGATGTGTATAGTCGCGTTCGAAAGCGCTCATCAGAGCGCGGGAGATGGGGTCGGAGGGTTTCGAGGAGAGCGCTGGAGGAGGATCCAGATCTTCTACGGTGGCCTACAGATAATATTCAGTAAATGTGTGATTTTAATTTCATGGGGTGAGGGATTAAGGAAGCATTTGGACACTCAGCCAGTGCCGGTCAAAGTCCTCCAAAGACCCACGTCGGTCATACCTACCCCACGATATTTATCAGCCCAAAGCGACTGTGCGGGCAATGTCGTTGAGCCATTGGTATTTGACGTTGACATAACGCTGGCTATGGCTGGACACAACTTTTGGTAAGTGTTCGATGATATACCCAACGACAAGAGACAAAAGAGGTTGTTATCTCATAGATCAGACCCTCCGTGGATCAGGCCTGGCACTGATACGATCCGCTACGATCCAATAAAATATCGGTTATCGGAAATATATCGGCAACACAATATTGCTAATATTGGGTAAAATATAATAACAACTAGCTTTACGCAGCCTTATATTATAATAGAGCCTTACTACTTTATAAGAAACAGCTATTTATTAAAATAAATAAATAAAACCTATTATACGATTAGGGTAATAGAAAATCCAATCAATATTATATTAATATTATTAATTACATTTATTACTTAATTCGGTCCCTTTTTTAGGTCTATATAGGCTTCTACCTTCTATTTATAGGAAAAATCCCTAAGGGGAAAACCTAAGTATATCCTTTTAGCTAGTTCCGCCTTTGCCTAGCCTATTTACCTTTATAATATATTTACCTTTTATTAACCTAAGGTATAAGTAGTCTATACTTTTAGGTTTTAGAATTTAAACCCTATCAAGCCAGCTTTTAATTAGTTAGTAAGTCAGCTACTAATTAGTTAGAAAGAAATTACGCGTAGTAAGTTGTGGTAGAATCTACGTAATAAATATTAAAATATTATAAACATTAAAATATCCTAGTATTATGTCTTCCTTTTTATTAATACCTCTATTAATACTACTACAGTAAAACCTCCTTAGTACGATATAGGGCATATAACGATATCCTCTATATTACGATCTGCACCCCTTAATTAAGCCTTTTTTGATATAATATTACGATAATCTAACTTTTTACAATATTGTTAGGTACCTACTACTAATATCGGTATAACCAGTAGAAAATTTGTATAGGAAGGGGCCCTATTTAGCCCGTGAGGTAGATATCCTAAGCCTTTTTAGGCATTAAGCTCTTCTTTTTCCTGCTTATTTACCTAATACGTGACTCCTAATATAACAATACTATTAGTATTACGATATGCTCGGCCGAATAAACGGTATCGTACTAAAGAGATTTTGCTATATATATATTATAAATATAGCAGATCCTACTATAATTAAGTGTATCAAGTGCCATATCTATAAGCCCCGCCTTAACTTTGTTAAAGATAGCCTTTTTAAAAAAAATTAAAGCTATACTAGTTATATCGGTTAAAGGCGCGCCTTCCCTATATAGTACTTCTACTTCTACTTACTTTTCTAGGCCTTTAAATATAATTTAAATAAATGGGGAGCTTTTATAGAATTAGGTTCTACTACTAAGAATTATTCTATAAGGCGCTAGCGAACCGCTCTATCTAAAAACGATACTAAAAACGCGTTCCTGCCTCGTAGCTAGAACAGTTAAAATACCCCTAAATTAGCTTAACGGCGGAAAATAATTAGAGTAATATAACGGGAGTACCGCATTTTTAATCGGTAGGGTAAAGCTTACTTATCTACTTCTCCGCTATATACTATAGATAAAGCTCTATATAGTAAAAAAGGCACTCTAGATAGCCTAAATGCGTCCTTATTAGAACTAGCTCTGATACCTATTCTACTGCTAATACCTACCCTACTACTAATACTACCTTTTTTACGGCAAGCTCCATTACGGCAAGTTCTAACTATAGCTATACTACCTATTTTAGCTATTAATTAGAAGCGAATTAAGAAGTTTAGGATTATACTATAGGTTAAATATATAGAGATGTGCAGTTATTATAAGGAGTGGTAGTTCTAAATAGGCCTAGCTACGGAGGGTAATGATATAGGTATATATAAAGCCTATGTTAAGGATGCCAATAGTCTTAAAAATTTAACCCTTTCTTTTCTATTTTGTAAAAGTAATAGGCTTAATCTAGGGCCTATTCCTAGCTTTTTATCTATACTTACCGCGGTAAAGAAGCTTCTAATTACGCGTATATATGTTTATCTGCAAGTTATGCGTATGCGCGGCTAGTAATATTACTATACTAGCTATATTAACTACTTTGGCTAAAATATACTAAAGACTTAGAGGTAGGTACTATAGCTACTTGCTAAACTTAATATATTGGTTATAAGGCCTATAGTAGTAGATAGTAGCGAATACCTAAGTTAGCGGTATACTATAAGGCGCTCTGCTATATTACTATAGCTTTACTTTCTAAAGGTTAATTATCCTAATTATTATAATATTAAAATATATAGTACCTAGCTTACCAGTTACCTAAAAATAGCTCTATATTAAATTAGCTACTTTATATAAATAAGTTAGAGTTAGATTTTAGTAGCCTAATAGCGTACCTTGCTACTTCTATATAATGTTATCCTATTATTAATTCTCTGCCTACTAAGCTTAGTAGTAATATATTAGATAACAAATTTAATAACAATATACTAAATACTTTTGTTCCTAATCTAGTGCCTAACCTTAATAAATTAGAGCTTTTAGGTCGCAGGGTTTAATATTAATAAGACCTATAAGCGGGCCTAGAGTTTCCTGCTATACAATAAATACCTCTCTTTAAGCAATTAGCTAGCTTTATTATACGTAGTGCCTTTTTTTACTCTATTTCCTTATAATAAAGCCGTACGGTTACCCTAGCTGCGTACGCTAAGTATATACTTAAATATTAGGATAGTTAGTTTAGACGCTACCCCTTATTTCGCTACTATGTATTTAATCAGATTATAAAAGAGCAAGCCTTTACTACTACCCTGTAACATTTCCCGCCCCAACGTCGCCATTCGGCCAAAAAGACACGGAGTGCTTACGATATTGATCGTAAGCGCGGCGGGATCTAATATATGTACTCTTACATACCCGCTTTCTTTACGGCCAATTAAATAAAAATAGACTATTTTTTAAATAAGCTTAGTAATCTTATAAATAGTAATAAGGATAACTAGGTTCTAAATAAGATTATACGGCATATATAAAAGCTTAAGGGCACTAGTCCTTATTAGAAGCAGAAGAGAAATAAGCTTATAGCTTATACTAAAAATATAAAAAGAGGATCTCTAATTTTTATACTTAGCGCTACTAATCTATACTGTTATATACCTCTATTTAATAAATATAAGACTGCTAACAAGGCTTAGCACTACTAGATTACTTCTTAGAATGTTAATAATAATCTATATATTACTACTTTAATCTATTTAGAAAGCACGTGCTTATAGGTCTATTTAATAGCACTAACTTTTAGTCCTAATATAAGTGGTAGGTATAAGGTAGCGGCTATATATATAACTTTTTATAGAGTTTAATAGCCCCAAGGCTAAATCCGTTAACTAGTAAATTAAGGGCGACTTTTACTAAGTATTAGGCTACTTTTATATCCGCAATAAATCTATTATAGGACACTCCCATAACACCTTATATATATCCACCTATTTCCACTAACTTAGCAACTAGAGATTAACTACAAGACAGCAATTTAACGGCAATTTACGGCAATTTAACGGCAATATACTATATTCTACTATATTCCGCTAAGTTCTAGTAAATCCTACTAAGTTTTGCTAGGATTACTACCTAAATCCTATTCTACTTTATATATATATTAACTAAGCAACTAAGTTAATAATATACACCTTTTTTCTCCCTTTTTTCTATAACCTTCTTTCTTTATATAACGTTTAAACTTTATTATATAGTTAATATATATAGCTTAATAATATCTACTCCGCTATATATTATTGCTGCTTATACTTACTTTATAATACTATATTATATTAAACCTATACCTTATATTACCCCGCTTTACTCTATCTAATATATAAAATAATCTAGAAGTCCCTATATCTATAACTAACTTATATAATATATTTACTAAATAAATAAATTAAGAGCCTATAGAAGGCCTTTATAGACGCCTTAGCTTAATAAAAGGCCCAATACTAAGAGATAATTAGATCTCTAAGAAAAGAAATTAAAGAAATATAACCTACTATCCGCTACACTATCGCCCCTACCTATCCCTACTAGTATTAATCTATAAGTACTAAATAGAAGAAACGTGTCTAAAACTAGCTCCTTAACCCTAAATTTGCTAACTAGTACCCCTATAAAGAAGTTAACTAAACGTCTCCCTAATCCTCCTGTATATTTAAATAAAAAAAGTAAACTATACTTCTTTTTTAACTAACTTAAGAACAAGCTAAATAGTAATATTAATTTTTATACTACTTCTAATAGTTAGTTACGCTATACTATAAGCTGTTTAACAGGAGACGCTATAAAAACGATATACCTATTCTAGTTAAATACTATAAAAGAGCTAGTTGCTATACTAGAGGCCTTTTATAGTAACTCTAACTAAACTACTACTATATAAAGGAAACTAAATAGAATAATATAAGGCTCTAAGAACTTTCCGTTATACTTTACTAAGTTTTACTACTATACTAAAGAAACTAAGGGGTTGTTCGGTTACAATATAGAGGCCTTAAATTCTATTTTATAATGTGTTAATTTGGAGTGATTTTGTCTACACAGCCTTGAAATTTTAACGTTCCTCTTACCGCTCGTAAAACGCTAGAATAGCACGCTAAAATATTGGTAACTTTACTGTATACAGCTTCTAAAATAGAACTCTTGGCATTATTTCAATATAGAGCTCAAAGCTCCTATTATAGATTCTAGTTCAATATGGAGGCTTTATATTTATATATATCCGTGCAACATAAAAAGCCACAAACGCGTATTAAATTGGGAAGGGACGTGTTCTTTCTGCCGGACTTTTAGTTTATATTTAATATAAAGGTTTTATAACTAAACAATCCCTAAATAGAATATATCTGGCTTAATTAACCGCCTAATAGAGTCTTTAAACCCTAAATTAAAAGCATCTATAATAGGGGTTAAACTACTAGATACTATTACTACCTATACTAATATTATTAATGGCTTATATAACGATATACTACGCCTTACCCTAAAATATATATTATAATACTTTACTCCCTAGCTACCTAGGACCCGTAAGGACCCAAACGCTATAAATATTAACGCTAGAACCCTTTCTTACGCCTTAAAAGGATTTACTAAATATAAATAATATATTTAATATAGCCTTTGTTTTAAGTGCGGAAGTAATACCTATATTTTAAACTACTACTCTATTCCGCTGCCCTAGATATATAAACGGATAACTAATATAAGCAACTAATTACCTTAGGTAAGCCCTATTTACTAACCCTAATTACTATTTAGCTTTAACCTATTATTTAGTAAATACTACTTACAGAGACAAAGCTACAATTAATATGCTATAAGAACTCCACCCTAAATACCTCTAAAAGGAAGGTTTTAAAACTAAGTCGCTTTTTAAAACGGCTCTGCCTTAGGATTTTATTAAATACTTTAGCTATTACAAACTCTAACTCTTAGGACTATAGCATAACTATTAATTACTACCTTTAACGGAATAGTTAATAGGTTAATACTTAAGTCCTAATTAATATAAGAGCTAGTAGCATAGGATTTATTAATAAGATCTTTATATAAGATAATAGTTTTACCTTAACTACCCTTAACTAGTATATTAATAAATTTAAATTAAATAGTAAACGTATAGTTTTAGGCTAAATTACCTATATAGTATACCTAAGACTCTAATACCTAAACTATAAAGAACTAATTAGGCCTTTTATTACCACCCTAAATTATCTAGTAATTTTTAAATAATCCTAGATAAAGCTATATAAGGTAACTATAAATTAAAAAAACCTTAAGCTTTTATTTACCGCCTTCCGTTATAAATAGAAGTGCCTTATAACTTACTACTTAGACCCTAAACTAAAATCTAAAAAATCTATAACTATTTACTCTATATTCTAAGGAATTTACTTAATTTTACTAATATAGAAATAATACTAAACTCTATTAGTATAAGACTCCCGATAACATTTACTAGGGACTTAAAAATTATACTAAACTATATAAACTAATTCTAATTACTACACCGCCCTAAACTAAGTAAAAGCTTAAGCTTAATATATAAAAGTACCAGAAGAACTGGTATTCTATTATAAAAAGGATACTTAAAGAACCTAAACCTAAATCTAATACTAACTTTGTACCTAATACTAAACCTAAAGCTAAATAAGAAATTATATAAAAAAACTATAGACGACCTAAGTAAGCTTAATACTCTAAATATCTATATAATCGGAGCTACTCTACTAGCTTAACTTACTAAGAAACCTAAATATATAATTTTCGCTATTATAATAGCTAATATTAAAAAAAGCCTTAGTATTAAATAAATATATTAACCCTGCTATAAAGGTACTAGTAAAGTATTATAAACGCCTAGATATATTAATATAAAAGAAAGCTAATAAGCTACTAGAATACTAATTATATAACTATAAAATTATACTTAAAAAATAAAAGCAACTTAGATTTAGGCCCCTATATAGAATATCCTAAAATAAACTCTAAGTGCTATAAAAGTATCTATATAAGAACCTAAGTAAAGAATTAATTAGAGTAAACTGTTCGCCTATAGCTATACTAGTAATCTTTATTAACAAATATAGCGGCGGTCTATGCTTCTATATAGACTACTAAGCCCTTAACGCTATTACTATTAAGAACTAATATCTAATCCCGTTAATATAAAAGACGTTAAACTAACTAACTAAGGCTGCTATTATATAAAGCTTAATATTATTTCTATATTTAACCGCCTCTATATTACTAAAGGAAATAAATAGCTTACTACGTTTTATACCTAATATAGATTATTTAAGTACTTAGTAATACTATTTAGCCTTATAAATGCCCCAAGCATATTTTAGCCTTACGTAAATAATACTCTACATCCCTACCTAGATATTTTCTATACTACTTATATTAATAACAACCTAATATATAGTAATAACCTAACCAACTATTAGAAATACGTTAATATTATTTTATAAACCCTATAAGGAGCTAATCTATAATTAGATATAGATAAATGCAAAATTCTATAAAATAAAAGTTATATATCTTAGGCTTCTTATTTCTATAAACGGCATATAAATAGACCTAAAGAAAGTTAAAGTAATTATAAACTAGTAAAAACCCGAGAATATTAAGAATATAAGAGCCTTTATAGAATTTGCCAATTTCTACTAATAGTTTATTAATAACTTCTCTGCCCTAGTTTTACCTCCTATAGCTTTAACCTAAAAGAATAAAGCCTTTATCTTTAATAATAAATATAAGGCCTTTGCTTATCTAAAGGTTATATTTACTATAGCGCCTATACTCTAATACTTTAACCTAAACTAAATAAGTATTATAGAAGCTAGTTTATCGAACTACGTTACTAAAGGTATTCTATCTTAATATAATATATTATAAAAAGTATATAGCCTCCTATTAGTTTTATTAGAGTCTTAGCGGGGACCTAATAGCACTAACTATCCAATTAGGCCCCTAATAGGGTCCTATTAAGAACCTAAGTGTAAGTATTATATAGCGGTCCCGCTTATCCCTAATAGGTTCCTAACAGGTTTTAATAGGTTTATAGTAGGTTCCTAGTAAGTTCCTAGCAGGTTCCTATTAGGACTATTAGGAGGCCTAGAAGGGCTTTAGGAGCTCTAGGAGCTCTAAGATCTTAATATGTGCATAATTCCCTAATATAAGGATAGAGTATTATACTATATAGTATACTTCTTAAAACAACTAGGCCTAGCTAAATATAACTATAAGATCTATAATAAGGAATTAATGGCCATTATTAGATATTTTAAATAATAGTAACCTAGACTAAAAGACGGTAGATTTCTAATTAAGGTCTTTAGCAACTATAAAAATCTATAGTACTTTACAACCATAAAACAGCTAAGCTATTATTAGGCCCGCTAGTTAGAATATCTATTTTACTTTTAATTCTTAATTATATACCGCCTAGGTATCTAAAATTAAAAGCCTAATACCCTAACCTAATACTTATAAGACGTGCCAGTTTTAAAAGAAGTGCGCTCTTACTAAAATTAGACCCTACTTTATTCTAATCTATTTAATACTCCTATTAAAGATCTTATAGTATACGTCCTTAAAATAACCAACCAATTAATTAAACCGATTATAATTAACAAATACCTAAAAAATAAGTTTATTTAAAAGACGCTTAAACTAATATAAGATAGCATTAAACGCGTAAAAAAATTCTTTAAGTAAATATAAAGTTTACAGAAACCGCTTATACTACTAGGACTGCCTAGTTATATCTAACTACGATAAACTTAAGCTTAAGCTCCTTAAACATGTATATAACCTACTAGTAGCCGGCTCTCGAGGCTAAAAAAGACCTTAGATTTACTCTAATAGGAGTACTATTAGCTAAATATATATAATATAATATAAAGGTACGTCTTTAGCTACTATATCTACTAATAAGTTAAAGCTTT
>Ga0307515_10006401_pt1 | contig 23567 bp, 25 predicted proteins | sample 17_EM_MG_FD_194513 | JGI IMG/M metagenome (GOLD analysis project Ga0307515, IMG submission 194513) | Populus trichocarpa ectomycorrhiza microbial communities from riparian zone in the Pacific Northwest, United States - 17_EM | ecosystem: Host-associated > Plants > Roots > Unclassified | place... | reverse complement strand
CCGAGATAACGCTATCATCGCTATAAGGAAGCATGGGCTATAAAGAGCCAGTGTTGGTCGAAGGAATTGGAGGACATCAGCACACAAGTTAGCTTTCAGAACACCGAAGACGATCTTAAAATATTATCAAGAATTCTATCTATTTATCTATACTTTAAAAAGAAATAAGTTCCCATTATTTCTTCGTTAATCAACCTACGCGATTATCCGTTATATGCCTGGGCACAGGTATACACAAGCCGAGTACGCACTGCAACGAGTTGTCGAGTTATGTGGCAATCTTTTATTGAGTTTGCAAGAGTTCACTTTAACCCACACCTACCGAGTGGTTTGTCGTTTCGTGGAAATCGAGAATATCGACTACCTGGTGTTACGGTATCTGAACACCTGCTTGTTACCATTCGAGGAGTTATCAGAGGACCTGTTTTTCGACGAGGACACGTGATCTATATCTACAGAGGGGACGGTCTGTGGTATAGGTTTAGATTGGGAGTTCTCGTTGTACAGGAACGAGAAGTTGAGTCTTAGGATAAGACGAGGAGAGAAAGAGATATTTGGATAGGCGGCTGTACTTAGTTCAATAAATATTGTATTGATTATTGGGACTAAGAACCCCCGTAACACCTGAGAATGAGTGTCAACGGAGCGTCAACGATTTTTCCCTTCCCATCTTGGGCAATTTAAGTTCCGAATGGTTACAGACATCTACTCATCAAATATTGGCAGCCTTTACTGGCAGAAACAACAGCGACATGCTCCCTGCTACATCCTGGAACTGAGGGTCAACGGAGCCTCAACAGTTTAAGTTGTAGCGTATTTTGTAATCGAGGCATCGCGCGGATCTTCGTGTTCATAACGTAATTATTGACCTCCCTGATACCCAAAAATACAATCTATCAAAGGTACAACGCCAATTCCACTTTAATGGATATTGCAAGCTGGAAAGTACACAAAAACATATCCTTGGTTGTTGAAAACACGATTTTGATAAGATACAATTAACATACTCCAAAAACAAGAGCCCTAATTGAATCTATGGATGGACCTGCTGGGCAACCCGCTGATAACCTGCCCAATTCAGACGGGTTGGGAGTTTACCATCGAACCTTACCCGAGTTGACATATCGGGTTTATTGACAACACGGACTGCCCAGTTGGCAACGGTTCCGTTTGGACCCGGACCCGGGCCTGTACTGAGTGTCCGGAACCCTTGCTAACACAAGTGATGATGGCCCGAGAGGGAGCATAGTGCTTTAAAACTAATCACGCAAGAACACGATCACCTTTCGGAAGTGTGGTCGTGTCAAGAAAGATTATCGCTCATTACGACGTACTCCAAGACAAGACAGACGAAATCATACTAATCCTTCATTCATGATGATGGCCATTTTAATTTGTAACTCATTAGCAACCAATCATGCAATGCGAGAAAGCTATAAAGAGACAGCCATGCTCCGGCATTGAATGGGTAGCCTGACAAGCACGAACGAACAACGATACCTACCTGCGAAGAAGAAGTTAATGTATTATCAAGTTTCAGTTCATATTATTATTATTATTACCATCGAGTATATTAGTATTTGCTATTAGGAACATATGTAGTTCCCCCGCCCCATGAACGACTATGAGTTCCATAACCCAAACGATGTGATATTATTCACCTTATCTACTATACTAGATCATTTGGAAAAGAAGGATCAGTTATTTGCTGCACAGTGCATTTGGTGGTGGGCGAGTATAATTTATTTTACGGATATATTAATCTATCATCGACACTATAAGATATTTCCGTCAGATTACCTTAAGAATTGTTCACTATCTCCATTACTTGAGACCGATACCGAAAAACATTTTGAACAAGATATACCGAAGCTCGATTTACCAGGGGCTATTATTGGAGAAAAGGGACATCCCATATTACAAAGAAAATCGACAAACCATCAAGCTACGACCTGTCCAGCATTGGGATCTACTTGAAGTGGGAAAGTGTTTAAACCACAGAAGATTACCCAATAAGAACTTGGAAAGAGATATCCTGGGCGAAGCAATACACATTTGACAGTGATTCGTAATTTGTGACAAAAGCACAGGATAATATTATATGCCAGATCAAAAGGTCGAGTAGAATTAACATCTACTATTGAGATTGGGATAGACGAGGGATTAGGGACCTTACGCTGAGACGTAATATTGCTGATAGTATCTGAAGGCCAGATTTATCAAGGAAAGCAGATAAGGGAATTTGTCAAGATACATGACAATGTTGATTGCACTATCATTTGGTAAGATATTACCGACATGTATAGATTAATAACCGAGTATAATTATACGAGTTATATGTATTGTTAATATTGCATCACATAACAATATGATTTAGTTGCTATTCAGTTAATAGCCTCTGATACAACAATACATCTTTGTCCCTTGTGGGTCTACGATCAGTACCAATCACCTATTCACTTCGTCTGCAGATACTGATTAGGAAATATAGTGAGAACTATGGCCGTGTTACCTATACTTACTTGAGTATCGTCGGATTTAATTGAGTATAGTTACTTAGCTCGCAACGCCCCCGTAACACAAGCATTTTCGCCAATAAACCCGGCCAAAACTTTCATTATGTTAGAACACCGCCGCAAAGCCATTTGATGATCCAAGATGCATGACCCAAACACGTTGAAATTCCTTTGACGCTGATTGTTAGGTGGTTGTAGCAGTATCGTCACTATTCTTTTTGCCCATATACATGGCCAATACTCAGATTAGGTGTTAATGCCGGTGCACAGCCCGGTGATTATCCAGGATGGATGACCAAAGATTGTTGACGCTCAGTGGATGCTCATTTCTAGGATTGGTTTATGAGCGTGTCGCTTGCCCATTTACCCATCAAGACGGCCGATACTTCCTCTTTGGATGGATACGACTATGCAGTCCATTCATTACTGAATGGGGAAGACAATACATCGATGACACTCCATTGACACTCACCTTGGAGCCATACTAACGGTCATTGGGCACTGAACACTTGTATGCTAAATGCATACAGTCATTATTGACAGCCAATATATCGATTCTATGTATAATCATTTGTATCCAAAAGCTTTGAGACCTCTCAGTTTCCCAGCCACGAGTATAAAAGTCATTTGGACAATGAATGATGTAGGTGCATCACGTTTCAGTGCATTCAGCCGGCCATTTACGGCATAGACATCCATCCACTGGTTTTAGATATATGTACCCCCACTTTCGCACCATTCCTTATCCAGCTCATTGTCCTTGACTTCCATGATGTACCCTAAGCAATGTTCAAAATCTCGACCATGTGCAGTAGGTCTGAGTGGAGAGTAATGTAGTTGGATGCATGGATTGATGCAGCATGACAGTGGTCATTTATCCGGGTTTAGATTCCACATTGACTGCTCCTTCTATGAGTCTTATGACATCACTGACTTAAAGTTTGTTAGTAAAATCTGTCTCAAATGTAGGTTTTGCTGTCTCATTTAACTTAAACAAGCGACACAATATGAAGTCCATTGGACATCTATCAATGTGAGCTGTAGTCTAGAACTGTCGCATGGCCCATACGACCCTGACACACACTGACGAATCATCATGTCTCACAATTTGGTCAATGGATTCTAGAAACAGCTGACACATAGTGAAATAGGTACACGAATTGCTATTACTAGAGAGAGGTTATAAAGATGATCCATTTGGGTGCGTATTCCTCCGGCAATGCAGAAGCCGACAGCATCATTTCGTCCCAATCCGACTTGAATATAGCAATCAGCTAGGGATGCTAGATGCAGGTGTAAACGCTTATGTGTTTGATAGGCTCTGAATTCAAAATCTGTGACGAATCAGGCACCGCGTCAGGCCAGAGAGATGCTATGAGGCTGCGCTACAACTCTTTCTTCGAACCCAGCCTCATTTGACTACTTCCTGGTCCAGAAGGAACTTGCGGTGTTTGTGATTGTCTGGGGACGATACCAAGTGTCTGCAAAGGGTCTCCAAATGTTTTCAGTGGTGGTGTGGCCGGAATCGTGTCTGTTTGGGGCTTCATAACTGCCGGAACGTTCAATTCGGCCGTCCCCACACAACAAATCTCTCTCATGGAAGTAGTCGGCCACATCCCCCCATCTGGTTGTGTCAGTTCTTCAAGCCCCAACTGCTTCTGCCGAAAACTCTCCATGAGGTGTTGTACTGTTTTGGTGATTGTGCCAATCACCCAGCCAGGTCCATCATCGTCGCTTAGCTTGCCCTGCCGTGTATCTTCTTCATCGTCTTCCATCTATTCGCCATCCTGCTCATCGTCAGAACTTGCAAGATCGCTCAAACTGTCTCCGGTAGAATTGAACATCTCGCCAAAGGTTACTTCGGGCTACCAGGTTGTCGATTGTACCTTTTCGGCGTTTCTCATGTCTTTCTGCTCTTGCATAATTGCTGTCTCAGCATCTTGAACTTTCCTTCTTGCCACAGCGGGCTCTAAATCGACATAATCCTGGAACCATTTCTCATTCTCTTTGCGGCTCAAAAAGTGCATTTCTCGTCTGTTCATCACCGAAAGCGTCTTTTTAGAACGTGAGCTGCGCAATGCTCCCAATGCTCGGACCCGTTTTGCGTCCAAGCCGCTCTTGCATTCATTCGCCTGAAGACATTGGCTTCGGGATCACCTTGATCATTTGCCATACTTTCCTGCTGCGAGTGGCACAAGATTGTTTTTCGGAGCTTTGAACATTATAACTTGTGTTGCCCTCGTTGTTGGGCGAGATGTTGGATTTTGCAAGATATTGACCACATGGAGGCAAGCTGCCTCATTGATGGCAAGGATGTTGCGTTTGATCAACTTGAACAAAGCAAAATCTGCGTTTTGATCGTCACTTCGTTGGGAATAGTCATGTGAACTTTAATCATGACTTGAACGTTAGGGTATGATTCGTATAAGATTGCAGCGATGTCTGGAGACAATCATCACCAGATGTTCATTCTATATCTATCAAACATGAGATCTCAGCTTGCATTCACCACAATGTTTCCCCGTGAAGAAACAATCCACATCGGACCGACATACTGCAAATCGAGAGACTGTTTGAATCCCCTGCAGCTATATGACGCATGTTTCAACTTGAATAGAACATACGAGTTGGATGTTACGGGGGTTTCTTGGTCCCAATAATCAATACAATATTTATTGAACTAAGTACAGCCGCCTATCCAAATATCTCTTTCTCTCCTCGTCTTATCCTAAGACTCAACTTCACGTTCCTGTACAACGAGAACTCCCAGCCTAAACCTATACCACAGACCGTCCCCTCTGTAGATATAAATCACGCTTCGTCGTCGGACAACAGGTCCTCGGAAAACTCCTCGAATGGTAATCAGCCGGTGTTCAAATACCGCAACACCAGGTAGTCGATATTCTCGAGTTGCACGAAACGAAAAAACCACTCGGTAGGTGTGGGTTAAATTGAGCTCTTGTAAACTCAATAGAAGATTGCTGATTAACTCGACAACTCCTTGCAGTGCGTATTCGGCTTGTGTATACCTGTGCCCAGGCATATAACAGATAATCGCGTTGGTTGATTAAGGAAGAAATAATGGAAACTTATTTCTTTTTAAAGTATAGATAATTAGATAGAATTTTTAATCATATTTTAAGATCGTCTTCGGTGTTCTGAAAGCTAACTTGCTCGCTGATGTCCTTCATTTCCTTCGACCAACGCTGGCTCTTTATAGCCCGTGCTTCCTCATAGCGCTGACAGCGTTATCTCGGCCACGCCCTCTTAGCGCCCTGAATAACTCGCCACAACACCATCAGGTAATTGCGCTCATGCAATGAGGTTTGAAAGCGTTACGCTCCTGATAACGATCAGGCCATCCATTGCACGATATCATCCCAGACATCCTTGCATCGTACAAGTCGGTAGTTGGAACATCCATCACCCGAGCGATAATGCTTGCGCCTTTTAATCCCTCATGCACATGAGTTATTAAGTGCGTCATAGACTTAGTCGGCGACCAACCGATGCTATGCTAACGTAGATTAAAGATGCGTAAATTCGGATCCTATACGAGGTTACATTGCGATCCAGACCACCAGAGTCAACTTAGTGGTGCTCGCTCCAGGCACACTGCTTACGTCAATAATCCCTCAGTTACGTCATGCTAAGGTCGAGACCTGTCTCGAGTCCGGAATGTGCTTCTCCGAATCCCATCCCGCTTTTGGGTGGGGGAGAAGAGCTCACTTAATCGCATATGACTATCAACTGCCGTGTGTGATTACCACACATGTCCCGCATAGTATCTAGGTGCGAACGAAGTACCCACACTTCGCGCGACCAACATGTACTCACGTCATGGAGCATGTTGCTGACCACTTGAACGTTCACATGCATAGGTGTTATGCACATCCTGGATATGTATGCATCTGGTATCATAATTCAAGTATCATTATCACTGCTAGGAGACGACCCCTAACATGATGGCACCAGAAACTCTTCAACCAGGTGTGATTGGAGCCGAATCAAGCCGAACAACAGGCGCATCAAGGAATGCGCCACCCAGCGAGACACCGCAGCGACACAGACACCAGTTAGTCCACCGCGACGCTGCAATTATAGCTACCGAAGATATTACCCAAGACGCACATTTAAAACTAGTACACAAAACCAGAAGTAGCAATAATAAGAAGCAGCACTGGATTGTATGTGAGTCAATCCAACTCAATGTAGAGGACGGTCAACTGATCATGTAATGCTGGGGTATGTAGAGAACTATGTGACCCATTTATTGCTGCTGGTAACAGGAAACCTCCTTGGTAGACCCAGGCATTTGTTCGCACAATCCACGAAACCGAACATCGCCATGTTGTCAGTTCTGGGAATTTCACACACGAATTTGGAGATAAACGTCCCCAGAAATGGACGAAATAGCCTTCAAAGACCTCAGCGGAGGCTACGGAGTCATATATGGTTGAGGTAATCACCAAATCTCAGTTGAGATGCAGCAACTGATTTCTTGTAGGTTTTCAACATGTCAGATACTATGGCAGAACAAGGATGACAGGTACAGCTTGAACAGTGCAACAAGCGTCTTGCCTGAAATATGGCCAATATGGCTAAAGAAGGGTTTTTGCGAGCTGGAATAGAAGAAACACAACAAGTAATAAAGAAACCTCGTGCTGAGGTCCGAGGAGAGAAGAAGCGGGGCATTTCATTTTCTGGGCATAACATGGTGAAGGCTGTGATAGAAAAACACCAGGCAATGGTTCATGAAAATCAAACGAACTGCTGTCTTCCTTGTCAAAATGGCACAGCAACGAATCCACAGACTGGCTGGAGGCACAAAGGCACCAGTGCACCTCCACCACGACCGGTGCCACCGAAGCCCAGAATGCCCCTGCGACTCCTGAAGACAGTGAGAGAAATCAAAGCTCAGAAAAGGAAGGTGTGCCACCCAGATATCTGTATATACATACTCTGCTTCCCAGCGGTAAATTTTTCAATCTTGATTCATATGCCACGGATCGCATGAGTGAGAAAGATTTTATTCCCGCTGTGCTGGGTAATGAAGGTCCATCAACAGGTTCGAACACTAGCAGCTGCGTGGTAATACAGCTGACAGCCATTATGTAGATGACAGCAGCCTTTTGAGTGAACCTGAAAGCGAAGACGAGAGTTGACCGAAGGGAAAGTGATTTTTGACTATTATCATTATCTACAATTAGGGGACACTTTAAAGTATATTTCAAAGGGTATATTTATACGCATCATTAATGAACAATGTAGTAATAAAGGAGACCGAACCTGAACAGCACAGAACGGCTGCCACAAGACCATTATTGATATACTATTCCAAAGTAAACTATTCCATATTGGGGATACGCCAGTGGCAAAATGAGCGACAATGGAGCATGAACGATTTTTGGGACTGTAAGTCGGGTAATAAAAACGCGATTTGGTAGTGAATACACATAATGGAAGTGTTGCCACCCTATATAGGCAAAAGAGACAGCATCACGCTCCCTGCCCTATCTTGAAAATGTGTGTCAACAGAGCGTCAACGATTTCAGGTGCTGTAAGTATGGTAATAACAACGCGATTTGGTAGTGAATACACCTAATGGATGTGTAGCCACCCTTTATAGGCAAATGAGACAGCAACACGCTCCCTGCCCCATCTTGAAAATGAGCGTCAACAGAGCATCAACCATTGTAGGTCTTGTTAGTCTGGAAATTGAGAAGTAATTTTGTAGTGCTTATACATAACGACAGCATTGACAACCTTTATGTGCAAAACAGAAAGCAAGACGCTCCCTGCCCCATCTTGAAAATGAGCGTCAACGGAGCGTCAACCATTTTTGGTCCTGTAAGTCGGGTAATAACAACGCGATTTGGTTGGGAATATACATAATGGAAGTGTTTCCACCCTCCATAGGCAAAGAAAAAAGCAACATGCTCCCTGCCCCATCTTGAAAATGAGTGTCAACTGAGTGTCAACAATTTTAGGTCTTGTTAGTCTGGTAATTGAGAAGTAATTTTGTAGTGGTTGTACATAAGAACAGCATTGACCACCTCTATATGCAGAAAAGAAAGCGAGAAGCTCCCTGCCCCATCTTGAACATGAGCGTGAACAGAGCGTCAACGATTTTCGGTCCTGTAAGTTGGGTAATACAAACGCGATTTGGTCGGGAATATACACAATGGAAGTGCTGCCACCCATTATAGGCAAAAGAGAAAGCGACACGCTCCCTGCCCCATCACGAAATTGTACGTCAGCGGAGTGTCAACAATCTTGGGCCTTCGATCCTGGTTTATCGAAGCGCACTCTGGCTGTTAAAGTCCATATACTCAGGTTTGGCTGTTTTTGTAGTCTAAAACGCTTGTGAACACTTAGTTGAGCCTTTGTAAATGAAATAAGTTGTTCCTGTTCAGGAGGCTATCGCGGGAATATCACTTGCTTATTTGCTCATCAAGGCTGCCAAATCACTTGTTTATAGATACGTGCGATTACGCGCCACTTAGATTACCCAAGATGCAACACCATCAATTGTTGACGCTCCATTGACGCTCATTGTCAGGATGGGGTAGGGAGCGTCTCTCTCCATGATTGCTATATAAAGGCTGTCAATACATCCGAACATGACAATGCAGTACCATAGTCGATATTTTGCAATTGATACTCGGATATCTCAATGCGACCATAAAGAGAATGACCCTAAACGCACAGCCAGAGATTGGAACCAATGAATCTAGCCCAACCCGGCAAAACCCGCGGGTTGACAGGTACAGGTCTGGGATTGGCCCGCCAAGAGGCAGCGGTTGCGGTTTCTCGACAGGTCTCAAACCGAACCAACATGTGTGTACGGTCCGAACCCGGACCACTGGTGGATTACCCGGACCCGTTGCCAACACTACACATGCTGCATCACACCCTCCAACTGCGACTGTATCGTCACTTCACAGCTGCTGCCAACTCTACCACCAAGCTTGTTTGCTCACGGCCTTGCAATCCATATCCCAACTTCCTGAATCATGGTCCCTCTGTGCTCCCCTATGTGTACCCCACAGCCAGCTCCTGCTGCTGCTCTCATCGCCCTCCAGTACTGTTTGCAGCCCAATTGATTGCTTGATGATATTGTGACAGAATGAACGAGATAATGCATGCCATATTTTACTGGAGCGAATTTGGTGAATGTGAAAAACAAATGTCTTACAATGATGAATACGATAGATTATATGGCTCAGAGTTATATAACTGGTGATGGTAACAACCATTGCGGTGAGAATTCAAGCACAACCTTTAAGGACTCCCACAGACCTATACAGAGGTCTCAGCTGCTGTTAAGGTATCCCACCGACCTCCACATACCTCTCCGCTGCTCCAACACTTCACAATCAGATTCATCATATCTGATAGTGGCTTGAATACCCCTCCATAACTCCAGGTGCTTTCAAGGACAACGGAGAGTGCTTCTGCACCATCCGAGCGTATTTGACCCAGCAGCAGTGGGGTGTTGAAACATCAGGAATCATTGAGGAGTCCTAGTGAGGCTGGCCGTAGTGTTTGCAATGCTTCTGGGAGGCTTCTGGACAATTTCACCCTTTGTTGATATACATGCAAGATTAACCTCTTGGCATCCCTTATGCGTTTGAACTCAAAAGTCAATCCACAGCATCTAGCGTTGGCAATGGTTCCAAATCCGCTGTTCGATTCCGGGTCCCGGTTGGAACTGAACTGGAACCGTTGCAAGGGGTTCTACGCCATCAAAATACTGAACCACACCAAACCCACGTTTTTTTGGCCGGTTGCACAATTTTGCCAACTCTGAACCTGGTGTCAGGAGTTCTCCCATGATAGAGGTATTGGTACTAGTCTACTTCGAGATCTACATAATGGGTTCTATAATACCATATAGTACACAACACCGATCTCAGTTGAAGTAGTAAGCTGCCATACGTATGATCCTTAGCGGGAGATTACATGCCTCGTGTTGATTTGATTGCGTGCCTCATCGCTAGCAGATTCGTTGAAAGTTCACACACTCCAGTAGAACTGATTGGATGATGCAATAACCTTGGCCAGTCGATAAGCCTTCAAGGCATATAGTGATGCCAGTTATTTCTTACCACACTCATTCAATCTATGCTAAGGGGACTAGGCACGGCAGTTGGAGGAATGAAACTGACGTGTCAGGCAGACGATAGCCAATAGGTGATCAATCAGGACTCCAAGCTATTCCCTTGTGGAGAAGAACAACTTGGCATCTCCCCGGTCAAGGAGAACACTCTCGGCATGAGCATGGTGTGTCTGATTGATGATGATGTTGGGCAATGTCAATAAGACCTGATAAACCTCCGACTACCTGGCAGGGAATACATGAGTAATGTCAATCACTATCAGTTGAATAATACTCCTGTGGTACGTCAAGTCAAATGTCGACAGGGCAGTGGTTGGTCGCCACATAGGTCTATGAAGCAGATAAGCTATATAGCCTATATGGCGAAGGTTGTGTCTTAATTTATTAAGCGATCTGTTTAAAGCCTCCCAAATAACCACATCAGGCGACGGAGAGGTTTTGGCTATCCGAAACACTCATGTTGCAAGATATCTAAGTTGAACCTGTTGTTCGATCAAATCATATTATGGATGATGGCCTGAGGAGGGAGTGTAACACTGTAAATCCAATCACGTAATAACACGATACTCTTTGGGATGCGTGGTCTTCCATCATAGAGCCTGGCTCGTAATAAAGGAGTACTCTATGTTATGACAGATGTGATCACAGCTAAGGTTTAGACATAAACTTTGGTAGTCCAAGAAAGGCTACAAAAGAATGACACCGCTGACACTTTGGAAGGGTAGCACCACAGTTATGAATGATACCTATCTGCCAAAGACAAAGCTGAAATTTTGTTCAGTTTGACATTCTTATTTACTATTATTATCATTATCAACTATATTCATATTATCTATTAGGATTGAACTCAGATCCCCCACCCTGTGATTGAACGAAAGTTCGATAACGATTACGATATCATTGTGTGTGCTTTGTCCATACTCATACGACGATTTCAAAAGAGGATAATATATTTGCTGCTCAGTGTAACTGGTGGTTGGCAAGTATTATGCAATGTACGGAGATATTAAAGTTCTATTTGCAGTATCAAATATTCCCTTCCGATTACGTTAAGGACTGTGTTATGTCACTGTTAAGTACACCTTTGGAAACAGTTGAACATGATTCCGATATTCCTGTACTCCGGTTGGGTTCAGATATGGAGCGTTGTTGAGAATCAGTATCCCCAGACATAGCACAAGCACGAAGTGTTCTACCATATAATCGAAGGATGCGATCTGGATCAATTGTTCAACCAGTTAACCTTGGAAATCACGAGTTAGATGAACAATATCCTGCACAGAATGAAAACCAGTTTCAGGCTTTGAAGACTTCGTTAAGGAAAGACGGTGTAATTAATTGAAGATATAACGTTGAGTAGAATTGACATCTACTATTGAGTCTGTGAAAGACGACGAATTGAGGCACATTACACAGAAGATGTATCATTGCCAATACTACCTGAATACCCAATCTATTAGGGAAAATGTAAGAGGGATTTTGTGAAGATACGTGGGAATTCAGATTGCACTATCAACAGGCAAAATATTACCGCCACAACATTAATCAATGACCGAGATTAATTATACAAGCATACTTTACGATAATAATCAATCATTGAGATTAATTATATAAGTGATATGTATTGTCAATATTGCATCACACCACGACACGATGTAGTTGGTATTCATTCAATAGCTTCTGATACGACAATACATAGTTGCCCTCTTTGTGTATACGACCTATACAGACATCCAATACACTTTGTGTGGAGATACACGTAAAAAGATTATGATAAGAACTTCGGCTAAGTGCCCCTAGTACTTACTTAAGTATCAAGGGATACTTGTATAAAAGTATAGTTACTTAGGTGGTTGCAACCCCGCAACACTTGGCTCCAATCAAGTATTAGAGTTCAGAGCATATCACTATACGATATATTTGTAAAAGATGCGGTTTTGCATGCTCTTTCACCTCCTACTCTCCACTTTGCAATCTGATCAATATTGGTTGAGTTGCTGTGAAACAAAGCCAAAAATTGGGCGTTGTTCGCAGTGCCACAACGAATATTGATTCGACTGCAAAGTGGAGAACAGGAGGTGAGAGAGCACCCAAAATTACCTCTTGTATGTATGTATCATATTGTGATACGATCAGAACTCAAAGACTTATTTGGAGCCAAAGTTCTGAGTTTGCGAAAATGAGCCTCAGTTGTATCTGGAACCTAGCCAAAAACCCATCAGTTGATGTGCGGTCCGGGTAACAACCCCACCAAGACAAAGGGGGTTGGGTTTTTGGACGGGTCTGGAATCTAACCAAACCGTTTGTCTGGTCCAAACCTGGACTGCTGGCAGGTTACCCGGACCCGTTGCTAACACCAACCGCATCTAACAAGTTGGCTGCTATATCAGTTACAGATATAATCACCAAGTCTTCTCCATGCAGTATATGCAATTGGTATAACAGCCAGCATTCTAACACTGGTGAATTCATTGACATACTCTCTAGCCACTATGATCCTCTTCAGCATCTGCTTCATTGCTTTCTTCATACTCATTGATCAAGTCATGTTGTGGGCTCTCAATTGTCTCAGATAAACTGCTACCTATCAATGTTGCTCAGAAAAGACATATATTCTTATTCATTTGAATGGCTAACCGACAAATTCATTGTGGATATGTTTTCCCATCTGGAAGAAGAGCGGTTGTATTACAGAGGTTATGGTTTCTTTAACAGAGCACAAGGAGAGACTGATGATGATTACCATTTGGACTCACGCTGGATTGGTACAAGATTATGGGCTTCAGAACAGGTTCTAGATGCATTAGCTTTATGTACAGAATTTGGGAGATCATCGATTCTCATCTCCATAACCCCAATTGCAAATTGACCTGAATTCAAGAAACGCCTCTCTCGTGGTTAGTGTTGGCAACAGATCCGGGAAACCCGCCAGCAGTCCGGGTTTGTACCAGAAACACTGTTCGGTTCGGTTCCAAACCCATCAAAAGACCTGACCCACTTCGTCTTGGCAGGGTTGTTACCAGGATCGCACATAAACCCACGGTTTTTTGGCCAGGTTCTACATACAACAGTGCCTCATTGTTGCCAACTCAGAACTTGGGCTCCAATTCAGTATGTGAGTTCTGATCATATCACAATATGATATATATGTAAAAGATCCAGATTTGCATGCTCTTTCACCCCCTATTCTCCACTTTGCAATCCAATCAATATTCGTTGAGTTGCTGTGAAATAACTCTGAAAATTGAGCGTTTTTCACAGTGATGCAACGAATAATGATTGGATTGCGAAGTGGAGGATAGAAGGTGAAAGAGCATGCAAAACTGCATCTATTACGTATATATCATAGTGTGATACGATCAGAACACAAACACTTAATTGGAGCCAAATTTCTGAATTGCTGAAATTCTGGAACCAGGCAAAAAACTGCGCGTTCGGTGCAGTTCGGTTTATTGATGGGGTAAAACCCGTTGCAACTTTTCCAGTTGTGTTCGAACCAGGACCTGGAACTGAACCACAGATTTGGAACGGTTGCCAACACTACTCATGGTCACAATGACTGATAGCAATCATAAGTCATCACTCATCCTTTCAAATTGCCATATTTATTGGTGATGAAATCTATCTCATGAGATATGCTGTTGACACCCATATTATGTTTTCGACATAACAAACCTCAATTGTCGCTCCAGTCTGGGTCAATGAGCTGAGAAAGGAAAGGTCATCAAACTCCGGAAGTGTGGTTGACCTCATACACATATTGTCCTAAAGGTTACACCCTACAGTCTATTTATTTCACCACTGCTGTAATATATTGTCCTTGGGATCTTTTCCAGATAATTGTAGGTTCATGATACATCCAGAACTAACACTGGAAATGATTGACACTCTTGTCAAAGCTGAACTTCCCAGCACTGAAAACACCTGAATGCTCCTGCAAATGATCCTGAAAAATCACATCCACTAAGATCATCCCTGTTCCTCTCCCAGTTTCAATTGCTTCAAGCATAGACAATGTCAATACGGTTATCTGAAACCTTTCCAGCTATTAACAGCCCAGAACTACTCCACAAGGGTGATCTATAGGCTTTACAAAGCTGAAGACAGAATAGTCATTTTGTGTATGCTTTTCCCAAATAACCCTAAGTCTTGTCATGTTAATGTAGTTGCCACCTTCACTGTTAGTATCTTCATATTTCTGTATTGATCTCTCTTCAATGGACCAGAGCGCACTCAATATACAACCATTGACCCAAGAAAGAACCCTGTCAACAAGAGCAAAGTACATGAGTTTATCAATATGTGTTATATTTGTACTCCTGATGCTGCCTGGAGAATATTTAGCTTTGACATTATGAGAGAGTTTCCCAACATTACCAGCCTTCCTATACTCTTGCCTGGACCAACTCTTTACCAATTGCCTCAATGTAACAGAACTGCATCTACTGCATCCAAATTGTTGACAATTTTCTCACATCCAAATGTTCATTTGTTTTCCACTCATAATGACACTGAATTCTACCCCACATTCATACCGAAACATATCACCAGAAATGAAATATTTCCTCCCAGTAAGCGGTTGGAATGTTCTGTACCTGATATCAATGTGCATCAACATATTTCAGCTCATATTTGAAACATCATGTGCAGACCGGTTTTGGTACCCAATTCATTAATCAATCGTTCTATTTACACCAAAAATATTTACAAAGACCAGCATACAGTTTCAAAGAACTCAGAAACATCAACAGCATCACGTATATTATCTTTCAGACAGCGACCACAGACTTTGGTTGATTTGCTAATACTGCGGAGACCAAACATTTTGGATAAGAGGCTTTATCCCTGTGCTATGCTCCATACCATTTGCCTTGTCTCTATACTTGACTCATAGTTGACATTTCAGCTCCTGCTCTTGATCAATGAAACACATACCAAGATTGGTATTCTACAGACCATGACAAATGTCATTCCAACATCGAACATGGATACGTAGAAGTATTGCATGATACCCAAATACATGTCACACTATGTCTCACTAGTCTAGATAACTTTGGTCATTCTGTCCCTGGCCTACATATCCACAATGGTGAAGTTGCACATGAAATGTTAGGGCTTAGCTTTGACAAATTAGCACTCACCACAAACAATATGTTCACCTCTATGAATATGGAGCAATCAGCTGTAGATCAAGTAGTATACACCTCAATTACTGATTCTCCGTGTCACAATATGATGTTGTAACTCGATGACAAAGCAGGTCACAGCCCATCATTGATTGCACTGGATTACTGTGGCAAACTCTGATTCAACCAACATACCCCGGTTATTGCTGGTACTACTGATGTGAGCTTGACCATGTATAAATGTAGATGGACAGCTCATTCAGCTGTCGGTATTCCACAGCAAATCGCGTTCCTCTTTCTGCTCTTTGTCCTTCTCTTGGTCGACTACTTTACCACTGTAAATCTGACATTCACTGTGATATTAAATGCCACTCTCAGCCTGCCCTATACCTTGCTATTGCTGAGTGTAGCATTTCAACAGAATTGCCCCTGGCTCACAGATCTGCGTTAGAGTGTGTCAAAGAAATATTGAAAGGGATAACTGGAAACAATTTCTCTTTGGGCTGTAAAGTTGTCTGAAGTATGAGCAACTATCACTAAGTAGCTCCAGTCATCCATATGGGCAGGAGAACCAAAATGATTGATGCTTTCGATATTTCATGTCCTCTGTGGTGTAACTGTTCTTCTCAAAGGTTCTAACAATCCCTGCGAAACACTTTCATTCCTGAATACACCTGATCTGGTGATGACATCAGCGAACAAAGTCTCTCAATGGATGAAGCTGATTCATCCCTCAACATCATTCCTGATCTTGATAAAATTCCTAACACCATTTCTTTATGGTATTGACAATTGACATCATTGATACTGCATGTATGTTGAACAATGGTATCACAGTAATACCAGATCGCCAAGCTGGTTTTGTCAGCACAAGTTGCAGCAGTATTGCTGGTGATTCTCAATGTATATGTATGCATTCAGTTCAGGGTTGATGGTGAGGATGGTGATAGGGATGGTGAAGGTAACAGAGATAATTGTGGAATGAAAAGCACTTAGTTAAATAGGGTAGCAAAGTCAACATCAATATTCAATCTTTCACAGACTTAACACCTTCAATGGCCCAAACTTTCCAGAAACCTAGAAGTTTCAATTGGCACAAAGATTCCAGTGGAAATGCTACTTCTTCCAAAGTACAGCTATTTCAAATATGGCTCCAAACCAGGCTCTCAACTAGACTCTCCAGAAGACTTGCAACTGCACTCTCATGTGGACTTGAAATGACCACTCAACATTGCTGACAACTAGTGTTTTCACTCCAGCCAAGCCTGTTAGTAGTAAACTCTTACTGAGGTTAATTCGGTACCAGCTATGTACACTTCCATTATCCTTCAGGCAGATGTCTATGGACTGACAATGAATGTCTGTAATCTTCCCATTGTAGAAGAGTCTATGGAAAGCTATATCTAAGCTGCACAGGTGCACATGTGTCCAGAGCACAGCCAATGGTTAATTTTGCACTTTGGCTGATGGCACAGATAAACTTCAATCAATTTTAGATTTCCATAATGCGAATTGCCAAAAGGCTTTATATGTTGTATTATGGCCTATATAGGCGGTCAATAGTTCCGTTATGAGCTCATATGCCCGGGCAATGCCTTGACTATCCAATACACAAGACCACAAATATTTGACACTCCATTGACGCTCATTTTCATGATGGGGTAACATATATGTCATGCACAGTTTCGGTTGAAAAGGCTGCCATTCCATCGTATATGAACCATCGCAACAAGGCGATAGTTAGCTCAGCCAAGATGCAACACCACCAATCACTAATGTTCGATTGATGCTCATTGTCAGGATGGTCAGGGAGCGTATTACTATTGTTTTTGCCCTTGAAGGCTGGCAATACATCATTGATGATGTTTGCTTTGAATCGCCAGTTAGATTACCCAAGATCCAAGACCAAAAATCGTTGACTCTGCATTGACGCTCATATTCAGGATGGGGTTTGGAGTGTGTCGCTAATATTTTTCCCACTAAGGGCAGCCATTACCTCATTTATGGATTTGTGCAACCAATCACCAGTGATATTACCAAAATGCAACACGGAAAATTGATGACACTCAGTTGACACTCATCTTGAGGATGCGGTAGAGAGCGAGTCACCATTGTTTTTGCCAGAGAGAGCAGCCAATACATCATTTATGGATGTTTGCAACCAATCGACACATAGGGTACCCAAGATCGATAGCCACAAATTGTTGATGCTTGGTTGACGCTCATTTCCAGAATGGGGCAGTGACAATGTCACTGTCGCTTTTGACTACAATGGCTGCCAATATGTCAGTTATACATAACAGCGACCAAATTAATTTCCAATTATCGTACTTAGAAGATCAATAATTGTTGACACTGCATTGACGCTCATTGTAATGTATTGTCCATGTGATTATCTGCTGCCATTGGTAATTGCATGGGATAAATATTTGAACTTATAGGTTGCCTTTCTGCCTGATTGAGACTCGGCCCTTTGGCAAAGCCAAGCCCAGTAATATTCTTGCACTGGTCGCTCTCATTCTATAAAAATTTATACATCATGCCAAATGATTCATTTTGCACACTATACTGCTGTTTATTAACCAATATTCACATGTGACTGCCCAATATTCTCCCATCATATTTCTCTAAATGAAATTTTCAGTCACACAACATAAAGACCCTGGTGAAAATACATTGACACATTCAGTCATACTTTTTCTTGTTCCCCTTATTCCTCAGCATTTACATTGAATTGACCATCATCAACACATTTTCAGCCTGCCTGATTGACTTCCCCGTTGGCCGGTTCAAGCTGGGAATGTTTTGTGCTGCACTCACATCGCGCAGCGCTGGGCATTCCGGATCATCGACGTTGTCATTTGGCTCTATGTCCGATTCAAACTCAGCTACTCAATCCTCCTCGCAGTGATTACTGTGGTGTAAGATGCAATTCCAGTCACGCCAATTCTTGTGGCCCGAAATGTTTCCCGGTGCGCTATCCTCATCACTTTCCACTCGTTGATGCTTGATTCTTCGCATTTGGCCGTTAGTTAATATTGGAGTTCTTCCTCCTGGGAGGTTATTTGCAGACACAGCTGGTCGCAAAGGTGATCTTTCCGACAATTTGAATGCAGCCACACCATCATGTTGAGAACCAGACAAGGATACTATGACAATCTTTTCCGTATCCGAAATGTAACTTACGGCTGTCATCTTCTTGTTTTGAGTGCAATATTCCTTCTGTGTAGCATGTAGGTTTTGGCTGCCCTGCCACATCTCCAAAAGTCATAGACCTTGGCCATTCTGTGCAATTATCTATCCTCTGCCACTCTCTGCATTTCTGAGAAATTGTCTGTGTGAGTTGTATGCAATGCTGCGTCATCACCTAACAAAATCCCATTATTGCCTCGAGCAAACTGCCTTACAACCACATTCTCATGAAGGGTCTCGCCTGTGGTGATTCACTGCTTCCAGCCAACAACATCTCACCCAAGGGAAAAACTGTCCTCCACTCCAACACCCTGTGGTATGATAGACAACGTGATGCGTGCCACATTGGGGAGATCGGCGTAATGTGAGTGCGCTTCCTCTTGTCGGCGCCCCCAGTCAGTGATTTCCGGAATCTTCAATGTACTGCTAATCTCCATTGGGTCGGAGTGGTAGTCACTGAGATTTGGATTAACTTGCCCCCAGTTTTTTGGTAATTCAGGCAGTGGATTCAGATGGGGCCTGGCGGTGGCCAATATGCGTCCTGCGCGATCGCTTCCTCCGGGTGTCATTTTAGCCACACTTGTTGGCATTAAGGATATTCCATCATCACTGGACATACCATATGAAGCAAAGGAACATTGATTGGTTCTTGTACCTGTGGCGGAGGGGAAGAGATTGTTGCTCGGTACGCTTTTGGGTTCAATGACCAGAACAAGTCCATGTTTGGCACAGTGTTCATTCTCCACTGACTGCAGAAATGGCTCTTGGTATTGACTAGTATATGAAGTCCCGTCCTCTGGATTAATATACATTCCAGTGTCCAACTTCCTAAACGATCGCAAAGTGCGGAAAGGATTGAGGATATGCACCGAAATAAGAACCATACCCACCATTGGACTCACTTCAGCATAATATTTGGACAGCTTCTGTGGGGCCAACTGCGCGGCAAAGTACAAGTCTTCTTCTCAGCTACAGCCCGGGTAACGCGATCCATATGATGGAAAATTTCATCATCGAGTGTGATAGCCTGAAGCAATGTGACCATATGCGTCTTCCACATCCACAGGGTCCAGTATCAGAATGGGCTCAAAACTTCCATGACGTACTTGACAATGGTCGATTCATTCTGTGTTGTGAAATGTGGCCGGTTATCTCAATATCTTTGATTCTGGAGCCACTCACGGGGTGGATTCTCGGAATCGATAGGCTTGCTGAATCAACACCATTGTCGAATCCTAAGATGTCTTCACATCAATAATAGGTAGTAGCACAATCCAGACATTGGCTTTGTAACTGTCAATGATCTCGTTTTGACGACCAGGTGTCAGCGTAATGAATACAACAAGCATTCTCTGCTATGTGAAGGTTAGTTTCAGCACTTTGAAGATATCTTGAAATACATACTTTCTCAATTATCATTGCTAAACATGGTCTCAGGGGTGACACCTTGTTGATTCTAGCATTGCCCACTTTTCGAAGTCTTTGACTGTTTCCCATGTCTATGCCTTCGTTCTCTCCAAATTGCTGATTGCGCTCATGAGCTTCCCAAGACTTGGAGAGGCCTTTTAAACTGACACTGCTCATGAATCCACCCAAAGCCAGCTGAATGAAGTGCGCCAGGCATGGTAAGTGATTCCTCCATCCAGGCAACTCAATTGTAGCATCCTGAAGGATCGATTGCAGCTTACGACTCATCAAGTAATTTCAGGAAGCATTATCAGTCGAAGTTCCACGCAAATGGCCATTGGTATGCTCAAAACGATGAAGCATGGCCTCCAAACCTACCGCTTGCATTGCTCCAGTATGTTGGCTCTTGAGCTGGCATCCTTAATTAGGTTGCGAAAAATGACAAGAATATGTGATCATCGTAATCAAAATTGTGCTGTACTTGTCATAATTCCCAATTCTGATCCATATAGTAAGCAATGACTGACGTTATGGCTACCTTATTTGTGGATGACCACAGGTACAATGCTACTTTGACTACATTTCATCACAGCAATTGCTTCATAACTTGATTCACCATCAATGAGTATTCCCTCCAGTTGATGTTGCTACGGGTGGTGGCGGACGGCAGCACAACTTCACTGGGTCATGCGTAATAAGACTGTCGTAACTCGAGATGTGATATAGCGTTCCATGGAACATCAGCCGAAACAAATCCTAACCCGAGGTAGCGATTGCACATGTCTTGGTGACATTGAGGAGTTTCATCGTCCTTTGCTGCCAGATAGGAGCGTTTTGTCTCTCAATTCAGTTAATATGAATCATACCTGAATGTCGAATATGAATTTCTTTGCAAACTTACGATTATAATCCCTCAACTTCCTTGTCTCCTCACTATGGCCAAAGCTGGTTCATCGAGTGTTGAACTAGTCAATTCGGTAACTTCTAACTCTGTGAATTTGTTTAACTTCGCGATGTGAACTTTAGCCAGCAAGTGTTTCCCAATTCAGCTGGTCCCATCTTCTGGCGGATGGCAAAGATCTTGATGACAAAAGATACAGATGATGCCAGGTCTGCTGGCCTCTGCAATTGCGCAGTGCGGATAGAATCGCCACTAAGGCGCCTGTCAAGAAATATTCCAAGCGATATGACTTTATGAGGAAACATTCATTGAAGCCCAACAAGCATCGAAGATGATTTACAAAGTGAGGTTGCTCCCATCACAAATAAAGACAGATTCATGATTGGAAGAGATCATAACCTCTCACAATGAGGTATTAAAAGATTTTGAATGAGACCTCACAGTACCAATTTGACAGCTGGGTGATCTGACTCAAGAGACTACCAAAAGTTACGTTATAGTAAAGTAGAATGTGGGTTCTTAAATATTGATGCTAGAGCTACAAGCAAAAAGATTCAGATCTGTGAGACATTGCATACATATTTGTGATGTTGTATACAAAGACATATTGCAAAGACTGACCACATAAAAGTCAATATAGGAACAATAAAATGCAGTTCATTGCTGTGTAGCTTACTAAGCCCACACGAGAATTGTTGACGCTCAGTGGGGGCTCGATTACAAGAAGCAGACGCGATATCGTCACTAGCATTTTGGCACATTAATACAGCCGATAGGTTGATTATGGTTTGAAGACTTTCTACAGCCTTTGGATTGTTCACAATGCAAGATCAAGATTCATTCACGTGCTGTTGACATCCATTTTTAGGAGGTGGTAGCAATATCCTCAATAGCATCCTTGCCCATAAAGGAGGCCGATATATTGATTATGCGTTAATTCTGATGCACAGCACTTTGAGTATCTGTGATGCAAGACCAAAAATCATTGACACTCCGGTGACGCTCAGTCAGAGGAGGTGGTACTGATACTGTCCGGAACATTTTTGCTCGTAACGGTGGCCGATACAATGATTATGGGTTGACACAGTTGAATTGCCCGTTGACTATCAAAGATGCAAAACCAAAAATGATTGAGGCTCCATCGATGTTGCTTGTTAGAAAGTGGTAGGGGTATCGCCAATACCATTTATACCCATCAAGGTGGTCAACACTTTGATTATAGCTTAATGTCATTGCACAGCAGTTTGATTTTCCAAGATGCAAGAACAAAAATTGTTGAAGCTCCCTTGACGCTAAATAATAGGAGATAGTAGCTACAGAGTTGCCAGCGTTGTTGGCTTTAAAGTCGGCCAATACTTTCATTATGGGTCACAGTGTCCAAGCCTTTTTTTGATTAGCAGACTCACAAGACCAAAAATTGTTGACTGATAAGGGTTATCTCTTGATAGCGATAAAAATACTTGAATTAGTATACGAGATGCATACATATCTATGATGTGAATTAGACCTATGCATGTGAATGTTCAAGTGGTCAGCAACATGCTTTTAGGGGAGAGTACATGTTGGTCGCGGGAAGTGAGGGGACTTCGTTCACACCCGGATACTATACCAAGACAGGTGGGGTTATCTCACATGGCAGTTGGTCATGCACGTAAGAGAACTCTTCTCCCCACCCGAAAGTGGGATGGGGGTTCAGAGAGGCACGTTCCGGTCTGGAGACAAAGGTCTCGACCTGAGCATGACGTAACTGAGGGATTAATGACATAGGCAAATGTGCCTAGAGCGAGCATCACTAAGTTGACTCTGGTGGTCTGGATCGCAATGTAACCTTGTATCGAGTACGAGCTTACGCGTCGTGAATCTACGTTGGCATAGCATCGGTTGGTCGCCGACTAAGTCTATGACGCAATTAATAACTCATGTGTATGAGGGATTAAAAGGCGCAAGCATTATCGTTCGGGCGATAGAATGTTCCAACTACCGACTCGTACGATACAAGGATGTCTGAGGTGATATCACGCAACGGATGGCCTCATTGTTATCAGGAGCGTAACGCTTGTAAACCACGTCGCATGAGCGCAATTACCTGAGGGTGTTGTGGCGAGTAACTTCCGGGCGCTAAGGAGGCGTGGCCGAGATAACGCTATCATCGCTATAAGGAAGCATGGGCTATAAAGAGCCAGTGTTGGTCGAAGGAATTGGAGGACATCAGCACACAAGTTAGCTTTCAGAACACCGAAGACGATCTTAAAATATTATTAAGAATTCTATCTATTTATCTATACTTTAAAAAGAAATAAGTT
>Ga0307515_10006400_pt1 | contig 23568 bp, 18 predicted proteins | sample 17_EM_MG_FD_194513 | JGI IMG/M metagenome (GOLD analysis project Ga0307515, IMG submission 194513) | Populus trichocarpa ectomycorrhiza microbial communities from riparian zone in the Pacific Northwest, United States - 17_EM | ecosystem: Host-associated > Plants > Roots > Unclassified | place... | reverse complement strand
CCGAAAAATCATACCCTCCAGGATAATATGCAGCCCTAAAATATTAATATTGTCTGGTTTTGAGGCGCAAGCTGAGAAATCGCGATGATGTCGCGCATTCCCCACCGGAGAATAATCAAGGACGTCATGAGGTGCGGAGGTTACACCACCCCCGCACTTTTAAGTATTAATCAGCCAATTATGCAGGACGACATGACCAGTGAACACACCACTTCTGAGCGGTCGTCGTCCGTTGCTGCTCGTACGGGTTCCGGGTCAATCTATTGGAATCCCGAGAAGCAGGAACCCGGACGAGAGGAACAGCATCAATGTATCCTACTTGTACTTAATGGTGTGACGCCGGATGGGGAATCTATGAGATAACGGTATCGATCCTGAGTGACAACATTTTTGCACCCCGGGATTAATTTATATGTACTCGTACTTTGCTTCTACAACTATGTCCAGCCCCATTCAAACGGTGCAGCATGTTGCATCGGGTTCTTCCCTTCTTTTCAACCCTCCGAAATGAAACCCACATGTCATAATCGAACCTTACACCAACTCCGAACTTCAGGATTCCTAGCACTCTGCATCATCCACACTCCGCACATCCACCTCTATGCCAAGTGTATCTCGCGTTTTGGACAGATCTGAGGACAGTAAAAGTACCAAATTTCTATCCACACAAATTCTTTCTAGCTAACTCCACTACATACCTATGTTTGGGATCAAGAACGTCTAGAACCGCAACGCTCTAGATCTACACCACAATGCTGTTTCCAGGCCCGTATGATACTACCACTAACAATGTAGGGTTAGGGTCACCCAACGTACCTTACCTCTCCCCCAGGGCCTCCATTCTGATAAGCATATCTGATTCAACCTTCTTCGGCGCATATACCAACCATCTAATTCTCGAAGTGTGGCACGACGTCGATACGACGTTCGAGACCGCCTCAACACGCCCTCTCCGGGACGGCACAATATCCGCGCTGACCGGTGACCCTCGGTGAGGTTCTGCATGGCATACCCCGCCCTCATCCCTACGTCATCAATATCTTGTTCACACGCCATCACTCCGACCCACTACCACTTTCAACACCAAAGGTAAACGTCAAATAGATAAGATAGATGCATTTCCGATTCTCCATTGCCACACATACATACATACAAACATACATACATACATGCCGCAGAACAAATCGCAATCCCATGCGTATCTTTCTCCTTCTGCCTCATCTCGAGGCCTCGCATCCATCGTGGGAAATCCGCTAGCGAATGTCTGTATGTTTGTCGTGATAACATACCCACCGTACAAAGGAACGTTGCAAACTCTCTTCATAAAAAAAAAACACTTAAGAGTTCATATAAAAAAAACGGATCCCACTTCACTCCACTCGCGCCGAAAAGCAAATATCCATCCAGCCGAAACCCATAGAAAAAACTCAAGGAAAAGCATGAAAAACAAAGAGAACAGGAAACCATAAAAAAACTGAACCACACCAACACGCAGAAATTGTTCAAGGAGGCCCCGCCTTGCATCTCTAACATCAGACAAGAAGAATCATTTCCCATCCCATACATCCATGATCCAACAAATGAGATAAATATCACAACACCCTCCAGGAGAAGGGGGTTAAATCAAAACCCCATCTTCCTCCCCAATCGTACCATGCCTATTCGGACCCACACGATGAATCCTAACCACCGTTTCTTCAGGCTGACATGTTTCTGACTGCTGCTCTCTTTCCGGCTCTGCTCAGCACTTAACACGCTCCACTTCTTCCCAGTCGCGTTCCTTTTCCTACCGCTGCAGCATGTTGGCTCAGATTGTTGTGATACCACCGGTATCCCTCGGCCAGTAAAAACCTCATCGTCGTCACTGTCGTCCAGGTTTCTTCCCTTTTCCCGATAACCCGGCTCTCGGCCCTCCTTAGTATCGGCATCCCACACTGTTTGCGCACTTGATCCGGAATTCCCGCGGTCTCGACACGAGTTTTGGGATACGGTTCTTCGCTCTCCTTCCTTTGCTTCCGATCTTCGCCGCTTCTTTTCCCGCTTCTCCTCCTTCTTCTCTTCTTTAGCCTCCCACGCTAACCGCGCCGCGGTTACGGATGCCGCGAAGGATGGCGATGCTTCACGCCGCTTGGAGTCCTTCGATGTTAGGTGGCGCCCGCGCTGCTTCTTTACGGGTAGTTGAGGGGTCGATAACGATTCAACGGGGGAAACAGGTGTGACGGGGGATGTAAGCTGTGAGCTCGGTGTTGGTATACCGCGAGAAAACGAGTGTAAGTCTGTCATGCTTGTTGTGTTGTTAACCAATACGGGCGTCGAGTGACTTTCATGACTCGTGCTTATCGTGAGGCCTCGGGCATGAGCAGCAGTGGCAGACGCTCTTCGGCTAGAACCAGAGAGCACTATACGTCTGGTTTCCCGTTCGTCTTCAGAGTTGTCACTCGATTCATTGCTGGTGCCGTCACGCGATAGGTCAGGGGTGTAGACGCCTCGTCTTGGAACCTGTCGTTTAGGGTGGGCGAAAGGCTGGGTGGGAGTCACACCCGGTATCAGTGGTGAGTTTGCGCTAGCTACGGAAAGGCCAGAGACATTCCGCTGGTGTCGTTTCCGCGGATGTCTAGGAAATGCTGTTTCGAGGACTTCCTCATCCACACCACTTGATTCGTAACCTGGTGGCGTGTCGAAAATACCCAGCCCAACTCCGTTTGGTAATCCTCCATCTGATCGCGAAAGGTCAAGAGAATTGTTGTGCGAGACCGAAACTTTCTTTAGTAGTGGCTTGATTTTGTTTTTTGACTTGATGGGTTTCGAGAAGATTTCGGCGGGAGGCGGCGAGCCCGGCCCCGAAAAGAACCCTTCGTCAAACATCTCGTCTGGTATCTCTTCTGGTGTCTTGGTCCCCGACCGTGCTCGCCTGTGCAAACGTCCTGTAGTGTGCTTGGTAACGTACTGGGCCGCGGCCAGTCCGGCGTTTAATCGAGGAGATGCTGAGGATGTAGTAGAGAAGGACGAGGAGGGACCGTTCGGCCAGTACGAGGTGTGCAGCGTTGAAGTCGACGAAGCGGTATAGTAGCTTGCCGCCGTTGACGACCTTGGTATCGGCGTCGGTGTTGTAGGGGCGATTGCGTGCGGATGCCGCGGTGGGTGGTAGGTGTGTACTGGTATCGCGGAGGTCATCGTAGGTTTGTCGTCTGTTGCGAGACAGAGTTCGACGATCCAGCTTCGTTTTGGGGGGGTGGCGGTAGTGGAGTGGGGTTGAGTCGATGAGTTGAGGCGAGGCAACGGTTGAACAAAGTGTTGGCGTTGCTGAGAAGAGGGGCGACAGTCAGGTTGCACTTGTAGTGGTGATGGTGTGTAATCGAGTGAGGCGGAGCAGGATGGAGTAAGGAAAGGCGACCCAGTGATGACGACAAGACGATGAGTAGGTGTGCCGATCGATTTCTCCACACTTGGTCGCGAGAGATGAACGAGATGGCGGAGAGAGGGTGATTTGCCGATGCGACCGCCGCAAGGTTCCGGAGAGCTGGTGGATTTGATGGCGTGAGGGTGTGGTCGTGGCAACACGGTGCGACCGACAACGAAAATCCAGACCAGATCTCAACCTTCTTCCCCACTCGACGGTAAGACTATGAGTGACAGGAGGAGAGAGGGCGTTGCAGGCAGATAAAGACCACAAAAGGGAAACAAGGAAACAGTGAGTCTCACCGAAATAGAAATAGTAGCACCCGGGAATGAGCTCTCAAGCCTCAACTCAAGTGTGGAATCTAAGCCCGAGATGAGATTACAATATCCAACGCGGCTACCCTCATAGCATCCTCTGTTGGGTTGGCTGAATTTTGCTTGTGGCTGGCGGTTCGTCTCTCGTAAGTTTGCTCCGCAGCGGAGATGTGCTTGTCTCTTGTTTCCTGGGCCTGAGCAGGGGTTTGATTGCTATTCGGATCGTGGCGTGTCCGACCTCAGCCACGCACGGATTCAACTTGGAAACAAAGAACGAGAACAAGAACACGACGACAAGAACGCCAATCAACTTGGCCCACAAAGCAAACTTAATCTAGACATGACAACACCGAGCGCGTGAGCCAAAGTTCAAGAACAAGAATAGACAGCGAGAGGAAGAGGAGAACATATGCACTGACCGTTGAGTAACTTTGTCGAGTAAGAGTATGCAACAACAAAGACTATGTTGAATTGAAGTGTCGCGCAAATACCAATTTCCGGCTGATAGAGCAGAAAGGCACGGAGTTAGTTAAAGCCCCGCCTTCTTTCGATGCCGCAATAATAACGCTGGAGAATAGGTGTTCTACCCCACTCTGCCTCGTAACGATAGGATTGGCACGTTGACGAGTCGGAGGAGAGGAGAGGGAGGGGAGGGGAAGAGGAGGAGGAAGGGAGGGGTGAGAATACGAAGTATGTAGCAGAGATGTAGAAAGAATGTCGGAAAGGCGAACCTCTCCCAACCAGCTCTACCTAGTCTTTGCGCAGCCGTGAACACAAACGAAACGCACAGCGCAGCGCAGCCGCTGCCTGCTGTTCCTCGGTTGTAATTATCTCTTTTCTCTGTCGTGTCGTGTCGTCAGAGAGCGTGTGTCGGATCCTCGGTTTTGTCGCCGTATTGTTTTTTGTGCCTTAAGCTTCCTTTCCGCCAGCCCCAACGAACAGTCCGGACGTCCTCCCAAGAGCGTAAGAACTTGTTAAAAGACCCGCCAAAGTAGTTAAGTTTGGCGACAGTGATCGTTCCACGATAGTGCGGCTGGATTACTGATGACGGATGTTTCGTGCAGAAAGTCTCGCTCCAAAAGCAAAGCTTCACCGAAGTATCCAGGATGTATTGTATGGGTACTCTACATATAGAAAGTGGGGGGGGAGACAGTCCAAAACATAGCAAAAAAAAGGTCGCAAAATTCAGGAACTCACGATCATTCGACAATCTCGCGCTGCCGCAGGACCCAAAGAGACACGGTAATGTCTTGGTCCGATGGTATCGCGGGGAACCTGTTGTTCTCAGGGCCAACCATTTACCCACTCCATCAGCTCAAGCGATGTTTGGCACACATTTCACTCGGGGCATGTATGTCTAAGACTTACTTTTCACTTACAGCTGTCTGTGATTGCACTGCTGCAGCAGCTAGAGTAGGTGTAACTTCATGCTTTGACTTGCCTTATACGAGGTCGGATACCTTGGAACCATCGTATATCTACAATTTTTAGCCCTGGCGTGAACGCAGGAACAGCTCAATTAACGCATCACCTTTCCTTCCGCAACGTAGCTTGAAATAGTTGTTGTCCGCTGTCGTTTCCCCGAGATGCATACTGGAAGCGATAACCCTTCCGTTGACCCGCTGTATCTACCATCAATCAATCTCATATCTATTTGTGCAACTCGACACAGTTTTTTGGGGTATCGCAGCCTTCCCCGCTTTTTTATGATGGACATATGCAATGACCCCCCAAATTTCCACAAGAACAAACAAAACACCGCGTTACAGATACAGAACCCATGTTTCCCTGCTTCTTCTCTGCGCTCTAGAAAATTCCACGCTCAGTCTACAAATTTTATCTTCATTTGCGTACTAAGACCTCCAACAGCAACAACAACAAGTTAGAGTACAACAGCAATCTCGGTGCAAATTTCGCAGGAAAAACCATCCCATCTATAGCCCTAACTAAGTGCCAGGGCCCCCACAATCTCCCCGGTGCATTGGAACGGTACGATCCCTGTGCTAAAGTGGGAAGGTGACAAGACAACACCCGTGGCGTGCAGTGGCTAGGGTTGGATGGAACCCGATACGGCTAGAGTTTCAGGCTGCCTGCCTTGCCAGCTCAAGTTGGCTACAAACGGAAGAGTGTGGAGTAACTTTCAGTCCGCCAGCGCTTAGGATAATGTACTTTACAGTTGTCACGATACATGTTACTGTGCAACTCTATGTATTCTGCGAGTGCCCAGCTGTGCTGTGCTATGTTCTAGTGTCAGAGGGAATGATGTGGAATTTTCCACATCTAGCAGACCCAGCTAAGGATCGAACCACCACCACAATAACTCCCATATTCATCAGAAAAATAAGTTCACGCTCGAGCGAGGATTTTCCACGCTCATATGATCCTCGCTCAGGTTTATTTGTGTCGCTCAGACTTGTGATCCTCGCTCAGATTTATTTGCGTCGCTCAGACTATCACACCTGTACTGGTCATAGTGGTTCGGACGTAGGTGGGTGCTGACAGGTATTTTCTCATCGGACAGTTGCTGACGGCAAATAGTACTCTTGGGCGTTTTAGATAGAACAAATACCATCATGATACCAGTGCTGACAGATCTAACTCATCGGACATTGGGTTCCTGACGCTGACAAGTACATATATTTGGCTGGACGGACACCCTTCTGACTACTGACATCCGAACCACTGTTACTAGTACAGTACCCAGTTTTTGAGTTTCAATTTCATGATCACGAAACATTTGTAAAAATGATAATATGACATCTTATATATACATACGCTCGATCTGGGCTGGTGGGATACGGTACTGAAGTTCACTTAAAAGCACATTTGCAGACGGTGACCGAGCGCCTTACAGATGGCGATCGAACGCACTAAGAGACGGTGATCAAGCACACTCAGAGGTGCACTTGGAAGGTGTATCGAACAGGCTTAGAGGGGGGTGATCGAGCGCACTGGGAGAGGATCGAGCACACTTGGAGGTGCATTTGGAGATGGTGATCAGGCAAACTTACAGATGGTGATTGAGCACACTTGGAGGTGTATATGGAGGTGTATATGGAGGTGCACGTGGAGGCGGTCGATCTGGGATAGCTGCTCGGAAGCCAGCTGGAGATGGTCAATGGAGGCTGGCTGGATACGGTGCTCGGGAGCTGGCTGGAGGTGGTGCTCCGGAGCTGGGTGGAGATGGTTGATCTGGGCGACCGAGAGCCGGGACTGTATTCAGGGGTTAACTCGGGATCGTGAGGAGAGAAAACCTAACTCTCAGAGAGCTGGCTGGAGACGATCAATCGAGATGGTGCTCAGGGCTGGCTGGAGACAGTTTATCTGAGACTGCATTCGGTGTTAACTCACGATCCTGCCATTGGCACAGGTAGAGAGGGATGGCCCAGCGCCTAGGATAATGTACAGCTGTCGCTATACATTTTACTGTGCAATTCCATGTACTCTGCGAGTGCTTAGCTGTGTTGTGCCATGTTCTAGTGTGCGCTGTTCCTCTGGCATGCCCATATCCCTTACCCTAAGCCAAGGCTCACAGCCAAGCGACTGACAGTTCAAACTCCATCCTCTCCGCAGCCTTCGGGCCGCTCATTATCTCACCAATCATATCCGAGCTAGGCGGAAAATCACACTCTAAGACAGGTTCGCTAGCTCCCTTCATATTAGTCAACACTGCCTGCCGAAAATGCCAACGCAAAAGCTGATCCACAAGCCCGACAAGGATCCTCGAGAAACCGTTGATCAAGATACCTACCTGCCCACGATGCCATGGCCATCGAGTCTGAGGTTCCGGTTTGCCGTGAAGTCGTACGAAGCAGGGGAACCTCATCAGTGACGGCGATGGAACCTATTCGGACGATTAGCGGTCAACGATAAAGCGTGAGATAAACCTACCACTGGTACGAATGTAGTAATTCCCTGGCTGGAGTGCATGCTGAATCTCCAGTCCGCTGTCGTCTCGTAAAAAGAAACTGGTGTCGAAGATGCAGATAATATCCACTATCGAATAGAGGTTGGCGTTACTCACACCGTTCGTGAGGATGAGACCTCCGAGAACCATAGCGGGATCATTCGCATCGTGAATGTGGATGTCCGGCGGAACGATTGGCAACCGACATCGCGTTATGGAGAGGGTATCGGTACGTGAATCAGTTCACTAATCACACTCTCTTAAGCGAGAGTGATCAGCAGGGTAACGCCATCCGCCGATCGTTGTCACGTCACAGATTCTCACTACGTCCGTAACACAAACAAGTTTGTGCGACTTGTGCCAGCGTTTTCTTGCGGCTCCAACCGCGGCGCTTAAAATGAAAGTTACAAGCTCTGCCATACTTTCTTACAAGTACTCTCCGAGTGATGACATTTGACGTGCTATGTTCCAGGCGTGGCGCCATTGTGACCATCTGTTGACGTTGACCGCATTGAAATGAAAAGTGAGGGGCAATACCCCTAGGGGAATGTTAACTGGGGGATGGAAACGAAAAAAGCAAGGAATACGCGGGGTGGGATACAGCGGATGCAGGCTGGTAAAGATAGAAGTCAATGGCGTGGTGTTGTTTGCTTGATACCCTAGTCTCGCAGTGTGGTACACGCAGGGTTCAGAGACTAAAGACACCCAGGGCTGAACTGCGGATAAGTTGAATGGATGGGGGTAAGCGACGCCTGGGGTTGCACATCCGGAAAGAGTGAGTGATGGTTAGTGATGTGCATGTGTCAGCTGTCAGAAGTTTCGGGAGCGGCAGAGGCCGGATGTGTAGATTTCTAGGAACAGGGCGTTAGAGTGATGAAAGGTATATATATAAGGAGAAAATCCCGCGGTTATCCATCCACGCATGTCGTTTGAAGTCGCGGCAAGTCCCTGGTCATGTTTCCCCCTTTACGAACGGGCTTCTAACACTAACACTGTAACCAGACTCTGCTCTATTCCTTGCCACAACAGAAGAAACCAGTCCAAAAAGAGTGCTATTTCCAGGCCTGTGCCACTTGCGTAGTCGTGAGAGGAACTCTCTTTGCGACGCCGGTGCACATAGACCGTTTTGGACCGCAACCTTGAGTAGCAACTGCTTGTCTCCTCAGTTCTCGGTTTTTTTTGGTACTCTCTTTGAGGCACTCGCTCTTGCAGAGTTGTTTTGATGCTGGGTTCTGGGGTTCAGGAATTCTGCCAAACGCTGCTCATATAACTCCCTTTGTACCCTCGTCGAGTATGGTTTCCGGCTGATCCGCCTTCTCCAAGGTAGAGTACCATCGAACCGCGCAACGGAAAAACCCATTAGATGCAACACTCAATTCCTATCGCTATACCCTGATGCTGTAATAGCCGGTACTTTAAAAGCGGAAAAACCATTCTTGAAGCCATGGGAGGGCACAACGGTACCTGACCTTAACCGCATCCACCCGGATAAAAAACACAGAACTGAAATCGACCTCCCGCTTCTAGCGAGCAAATATGTTCTGAATTTGGAGGTTCAGGTGATCATGTCGCAGATCAAGGAGATGGCTCTGGACCTGGGGCTATTTACTTCGGCCAGATCTAGCTCCATGCTCTTTAGCTCCTGTCGTGTCTCAGTAGTAATACCTCACAACGCTCGCCGGTAATAGGGGTTTTTTAATATTTACTACTCCTGTCCTAAGCTGCCAGGAACGTAAAGTTCTATGGTTTCTATTTGAGTGGATGGGGTACCTGACGCTTGTAAAGCTCCTGTTCTGGTAATGACAAGCTTCCAAACAACTCTTCGGTGCGGCTGTGAGTTGCCCGTCTGTGGTTGGTAGTGGGAATCAAAGATTCGAGGGTGTTTACGACGGGTAATCGAGAATTGGGAAAGAGAAGACGAAATCCGATGCCGCCCGTAGAAGCGGGATTCAAAAATAAAGCTTATTCTGGGAGGATTACGGTCGCCGTCACCACCAACAGTATCGATATCATTACATATTGTATTGATGAGTTACTGTGTTTAATGATCACACCCAGGTTATTCTTCTGAGGTCAAGGATCATTCCAATACCCCGTAAGGCCCTCAGATCTCTAATCCGGGAAAGGGGTCGCTACCTTGTTCCCCGATCGCCGTTCTAGAATGCTAGATCCCGAAATTATTTTATCGCGGTTGAGAGTCTGGAGTCAGGTTAGATGCTTAGGTGAAGTATTCCATTCGTTCCTGGTCATTGCAACTGCCAATGGGTTTGTCAGTTTTGTAGCTAGTTAGTTAGTACCATAATTGTTGGCAGCGATTGCGCAAAAGTTGTCTGGATAGCTGTACCGATAGTTGAGATCCGATATTCGGATCGCGTGGACGTCATCTGTCACTAGCAATGTCGGTACAAGTTTTAACATGTCAATTAAGACCTACCCAAACCAAATTTTCCGATTATCCCGCCATATATATTAATAGGGGCTCTAATGTAGAGTATCCCTTGGATCGTAACTTTCGATTACCGGACCGTTTGGGCCATGGCAACGGGCTCCCCCCACCCTAAAACCATGGTGATGCAACTAAAATATAGAATGATGACCTGAGACTTTGTAAAGCTATGTAATTGTATTATAGGTGTATTCTGGCAAGTTCTAGGGAAGCTGCCACACTGGGGGAGTAATAAATAGAGCTGCTCTTGTAGGGGTGTAATCCTCAGATTTGTGCTTCAAAAATCCTGAAATGTCAACCAGAATACTGCGACAGCGGGACCCCAACACCTCCTACCAACTTGTACCTCTTGAAGAGGATGTACAAGCCACTGCTGGTGAACTTCCCTTATCAACAATATCTAAGGATCATGGAAAATCGAAAAAACGGCGAATCACGAAAAATCACTCGCCCACCCCCCGCAGACCCCCAAATCCAGTTCCCCACACCTCAGATCTTTCAGGACCCTCCCACCTTCCACCCTATCATTCCAAGATATCACCCACACACCGCTGACAATACCCTGCCATCCAAAATCTGTTTTCAGCATACAGTAGAACCCTTCGAAATTTTAAGCCTATTTTTGACACAAACACTATTGGAGGATATGGCAGCCAACACCAATGCATATGCTGCTGCTAAAGCCAGGGAACGACAGCTGGAGGGTGGTAGGAAGTGGAAGGAGGTCTCTGCATCAGAACTAGGGGTTTGGTTAGGGATTGTGCTGTACATGGGGGTGCATAGTTCCCCTGCAGTAAAGGACTACTGGAGGCATGATGGGCTGAATCCTACCCACCCTATCTGTGAGTATATGGGCCAAACACGATTTGAGGAGATTAAAAGGTACTTCCATGTATCCTCCCCAGATCTCCCAAAGATAGCACCAACAGGAAGGCGACTATAGCACAGTAAGGTCGATGTTATTTTGGAGCAACTTCGAAAACGTTCACAGCAATATCGCATCCCTTCAACACATATTTCCTTGGATGAATGTATGATGAGAGCTACTGGGCGGTCCCCTGACACATACAAGATGCCAAGCAAGCCCATCGAACAAGGATTTAAGTTTCACTGCCTTGCTGATCACAGTTACATCTGGGATTTCCATCCAACCTCAAACCAGGCTGGTCCTGATCCTGTTCCATCAACCGATGGCTTGACTGCAACAGGAGAAGTTGTATACCATCTCTTACGAAAGCTCCCTGGTACTATGTACTGGATAGTCTATCTGGATAACTTTTATACCACAGTTCCATTGTTGGGAAGATTGCATCATAATTTGCATATGGGAGCCTGTGGAACAGCACATCCTTCCTCAGTAGATTTTCCACCAGAACTCAAAATTCCGAAACAAGATGTTGGGAAATATGAGTACCATGCCTTGAAAGTACTTGCCGTTAAGGACAGCCTTTTTGGCCAGCTGGTTGGTGCACATTTGTGGTTTGATAATGCACCAGTTACAATTCTCAGTACTGTACATGACTTTGAATCTCAGCAAGAGAGGCTAAGAAAGCGGCCAGGGAAGAAGAGCACCAATGCGAAGAAGGCCCGAGAAGCCTTTGGTAATATGCAGGAGAAAGAGATGATGATTCCTCTCTGCATTGATGACTACAATCACAACATGGGTGGTGTAGATATAGCAGATCAAATGCGCAGCTACTATGATACTCAGCTCACCTCCTTTCGCACATGGTGGCCTATGCTCTTCTGGGCATATGATACCATGGTCACAAATGCCTATTTCAACTACAAGGATATGCCTCAGAGTTCTAACACCATCACACATAAGGAATTTCACCTGCAGTGTGCCTGGGGGTTGATCCTGACAGGGTCTGGACCAATTTCCACCTCACAGATTGTATGGTCCACTAGGGCCAAATCCACCCGGTCAAACGTTCAAGAGGGTACTTCTTTACCCCTAGACCGAAGCTGTGTCTGTGGGCACCTTCCAGTCCATCTTGAGGAAGGAATGCGATTGGGGTGTTGGCTTTGCCGCTGGAAGCAGAGAAACAGTCCAACAAAAAATACCAAATCTCCACCAAAAACCCACTGGGCTTGCACCCAATGTGACCGGCCACTGTGTCTCAATGATGAAAGGAATTGTTTTGTTGAGTTCCATCAGCTGTAAAGGAGTGGGGTGGGTGGTGGTGCAGAGAGAAGGGGTGGGGTGGTAGCTGGAGGGGGCAGATTTGGAGGGGCAGCAGGGTTTACAAAGCCACACTTGATGTAATTTACAATTTGTTTCAATAGAAAGTTTTATTTGCTACTAGAGAAGACTTTATTAAAAGCAGAGCCTCTGGCGATCTTTTTTGGGGTGTGGTCGTGGTGGTTGCGCGGGCGGACTGTACGGACCGGGAACCGGTTACGATCCAAGGGATAATGCTAACTCCCGCTCTCGTCCTCTGCCATACTCTTTTCATTGCCCTACTCTCAACCTCGTTCCTCATCTCAAGGCAGTAAAGTGCGCCGGACCCTACTTCTGCAATTCCAGAAGTGCAATAGCGGAGAGAGCTCGCCGCGGGACATCTTTGACATTAACACTACTCGCCATCCTCCCCGGCGTGTATTCAATATCTCTCGTTTGCAATTGGTGGAATTTTAGCTTGGTTCGATACTCAAAGCTGTCAATTTATCCTCGTCCAAAGATGAAACCCATCATTCCGAAGGTCTGCCAGAACCTCATTTGTGGGTTCAGTACTTAGCCGCACCAACCAGCACTCGCACAGCAAGTTCTGGGTCTCGGGACAGGCAATTCTTGCAATAACTTCGACTAACGCACATAAAACAGAACACAATACATATTTCATTGTCCCCCTTATACCTGTGGCATCTTCAACCCATGGTCACTTGCGCCCGCGCACTTCACAACCCCTCGTGCTTGTAGCCTTCTTCGCTTGTTGGGAGCCCTATGGGCCCCCATGGGCTTCCAAGGTTTCCACGCCTTCGCCTGCTTTATCTGCTGTTCCGGGGGGTAGGCAGCAAGGTTATCCTCGAGCCTGCTGGCGGTGGCGCAGCTTCAGTTCTGCGCTGGCGCTTGTTCTGCCATGGTTCTCTCGTTGCCACCTCATGCGCTAGGGCTGCCGCACGTACGGGGAGGCACGTGGCAGTGTGTAGTTTCATTGTGACTAGGCAAATTGTGGGGGCAATTTTCCGGTCAGACTGTTATACTGGATCCACCTTGCTTTGACACATGAGGATCCAACTGCCATTGCCCACCGTTTTAGGTGCTAGAGTCGAACTTGAATGTATGAGGACACCCTTCGCCCGAAGTTGGTAAGAAATAAGTGAGAATGGGCTTAATTGGATGCGCGCGCGGTTTTCATCCGCCGGTTATTAGGATCATGGACAATCACTCATGTAATTCAAGACTAAACTTGTTACAGATGTACATGATGTTACAGATCTGATACACGGCCGCTGCTGCTGCAGGGGCTAATGCCTCCTGTATATATCTCGAGTCATTTTCCTTCTCTCTTCTCTGTACCATAGTCTATGCACACGGTTCTCCCCATATCGTAACAAAACTGATGGAGGGACTTGAGATGTCTCGCTCCATGGTCACTTCTAGTTTTGCCAGCCTCAAGACCTAGCCCCGAGAAAGAGTCTCGAACCAACATTATGCTAGCCCGGCAAAATAACCCATTCCTTGTATGCAAGGGTTCACGGTTCGTCAATTTCGGCAATCAGACAGCTTATCCTACATCAGGGACCAATTGCTGAAGTCGAACTGCAATTGTCAGTTGTGTCGTCCACGCGTCCTAATAGCGCTCGCCAAACTGTAAATTCTGCCAAAAATCCAGGGACAGGTATTTTTATAGAGAACCTCTAGTTAGTTGATTTGAGGACATCAGAGATATCTCACTACCGTCGATATGATCTAAAAGAGCCGGCCATAAGAGCATAGTGATGACTCGCAGCACGTAACCTATACAAACAGCGTAGTAAGAAGCGTATGGATATAGATTGAGATCGTAAGTTGCTTGTTGTATCAGCTCGAGGTGGTAAGAGATTCCAAATGTCCCTCCCTAGCAGCCAGCTTATCTGGGAAGGCACCCTGCTCACCTGTAGTTGTTTTTGTTGTAATATTCGGACTCGCCTGCGGTGTTGCACACGAGTCCGCCCTCGGGGAAGTGGTGAAAAGAGTACTTATGCCATGATCAGTAATGGTCAAGTGCATTATGATTACAAACAAACACGAGTTCGCCAAAGACTAGACTTCCAAGGGAGCCCAGGACAGCCCATCTCGTCGGTCACCTCAGTTTCGTAGTCTCGGGATAAAAGAGAGGTCTTACTCGAGATCTTGGGTAAAAGAGTAAAAAGGGATAACTGTAGGTTCTAGCCTGAGGTCTTGGTGTTTACCTTTCGATCCTGCATCCCGACCACATGGTGTTTCTAGCAACATGTTTAGCCTGTTAAGCCAAGGAATTTATTGTGAATTGGATAGTTTTAGCCGTGCCCATGCAAAGCTCATAGCTTTCATCCGCAGCTGCTTTGTGACCCGAGTCATGGTTCATCATTCACAGATTCGAGCGCTCTCGATGTTACTTTATGGGAGGAACCGTGTGCGTGTACATTGTGATGCATCGATGGGATAAATAAGAGAGGACTTAAGACTATCCACAGTGTATATGTGTGTATGTGGGGGCAGAAGCAGTCATAGATGTAAGTTTCCTCGCCAACAGAAGAATCCCCTTGAGAACTCTTTGGTGCAGCGTTGTTTGGTTACTATCCAAATAATCTATTGAGATCACTGGATTGGATCAGATCGTGGTAAGCCGGGCATGAGTCGCTCAGTCTTGGGAGGAAGAGACTTTCATCACGGGATGTCTGGCTCTGTCTCTTCTGCCTCATACGCGGCGTCTGCAGTAGACTTAGTTGCCTTTAAGACGCTGGCTTAGGTCCTCCACAACGTGGGGGGATCTTCTCATATACAGGAACTGATCATTTGGCTTAGCTAGTGCTCTGAACATCAGGTACTGCAAACACCAAGGTTCGAAACCTCTTGAAGCTAGAAACTCCCGGCCATGAGTTTTCAGGGTTCTAAACCTCAAGACGCTATAAGCGTCAGGCTAGGTATTGTAAACACTCGGTTCAAAACCTACGGCGCCTGCTCTTTTGTCGGCCCTGCTTTTTGTACTTCGACATCTTAGCATAGCTGCTGTGTAGGGTGGTAGAAATCATCGCATATGTTCCGTTCGGTTGGCGAACCTGCCAGTTTGCGAACTGCCTACTTTTTATGCACATTTGGACGAGATGGTATGGGACTTGATTAAAGCGTAGAATATCTCGTCCCGCGGCCACTCTAGCCCCATCATCTCAGGACTACAGCATGGTCTTGCCCGGGATTCTAGGACTTTTGAGTGTACTTAGAGTTAAGACACCGTCGTAGCCTCACGGATTACCTAAAATGTTCTGGTACTCATCCGTTCAGGGGGTTTAACGGTACTTAAGGGCTTTCACTCTGTGCCATTGTTTTGCTGCGTTGTTTGTCATTGCTGGCTTGCCTTTTAGGGGAATACAGTAACTGGGGGAGTATTTGAGTATAAACTAATGTGGTGCCACGCCGCAATCCTGTACAGAGGAACCTCCGCCCACTCTCTTTTTATCTGCTTAATCCTTAATTGTTTTGGCGCATTTTTTTGGTATCTCACGTGTTAGCGAACTTCCTTGCTTCTGCGCAGATGAATATATATATTGCAAATGTAACGCCTTTTCTACCATACAATCGCCCTGCAACCGCCTCAACGCTCACTTATGAGTAGTCTAGACAGCTATCGCGTCCAATCCGTATATAATCAACTAACAAAATCGCCTTTCTCGCTTCTATCACTCATATTTCCCCTCAGGACCTTACATTTGAGAAGACACCGGCGTCTGATAAATTCTGATGCGTTGCGAAGCACGGTACCAAAACGTGCAAGGAGTGAGGGGTTTCCGATGTTGCGGGATTTAGGGGTGAAAAGAAGGATGGATCGGCCGGTGGGGGTGGTTAGTGTTATGGATGGGATCTTAGGTTTGGATGCCATGGTAGGGGGTTTTGTGGGGTGCGTGGCCAGCGGGATTTATAGACTGTTTCGAAGTGTTCGTGATGAAGGGATATCCGAGGGTGCGCGCATGACGTTTTTGGGAGCGAGATCCGTTTGGCCGTTTAGATTATTGCTTTCGGATGAAATCGGTTCTGTCAACGGTTGAAGCTGGTCGGAAAACCAACCATGGACGGCTTGCAAACGTTTTGGGCAGATAGTGAGGGCGAGTGATATTCCATGTAGTGTCCTGACGAGTGAGAGGATGTGACAGAAAAGAGTGGTATTCTTTCAATTGATCTCTAGATCTAAGTATATAAAATATATACAGCTATCATACACGGGCCCTCTGTCTATCTGCCACAGAGTATAGTAAAGTACATTCCCTCTAATCCTTTCCTACCTCCTGCACTAATCCTTCCATCGCCTCTGCAACCTCGCCCAGCGCTTCCGCGACGACATCAACCCCAGCTTCGACCGCCTCAAGGGGTAAGGATAACGGCGCTTCTTGCGGGATTGAGGATGTCGTTTCTTCTTTTGCTTTTGGTTGCTCTTCTGCCGGGGCTGGCGGTGATGCAGGGGCTTCAACTGCCTCCATAGGCTGTGCTAAAATTTCTTCCTCATTCACGGCTTTCGGTGTCTCCACAGTCTCGCCCGGCACCTCGGCAGTTTTCTCCAATCCTTCCTCGGCCGGCGCCTCCTGGTTGCCTTCAGATTCATTCACAGCCTCCCCCTCTCTCCACACCGCTGAGTCCACAAGTTTGGCAATTTCCTCCATTGATTTCTCGGTCGGTGCCTCTTGAGTGTCTTCAGGTTCTTTCACCACCACCTCCTCCCTCGCCATCTCTTCTAAAAGCTTAGCAACTTCCTCAATTTCTTCATGAATTGGCGGCGGCCCGTTGACAGATTCCTTCTCCTCACTCGCTGCCGCCTCGCCTTCCTGGCCCAGCCCCGCCAGCTTCTCGCTCAAACTCTCCGCCAGCTCCCCGACCAACTCGTTAAGTTCCTGTACATCTACCTCTGCGCCCCTATTCCACTTCTCCTGCTCCTTCTCCTTCTGCTTCTTCTGCTTCTTCTTCCCCTCATCTTTCGCTTTACTCTGTTCCACAGCTGTCTGTTCCTCCTCCTTCTTCACCGGTTTCTCGATACCCTGGTTTACCGCCCCCCGCAACCCACCAAACGCCATCACGTCCGCGATCCGGTCCTGACCCGAGAACAACATGACCATACGGTCCACGCCTAGTCCCCAGCCAGCAGTCGGGGGCATTCCCCACTCAAGCGTAGAACAGTAAGATTCGTCGATACCTTCTTCCAGTCCTCCCTCCTCCGTAGGGGTATCTTCAGTACTCGCCGGACGCTCGCTCTGCTCGTTCGCCAGCTGGAGTTTAAACTTCCTCCTCTGTTCCCGCGGCGAGTTTTCTTCTTCATACGCATTCACCAGCTCCTGTTCTTGTATAAATAACTCGACCCTCTCACTAACCACCCTTCCACGCCTGACACGGCTCTTTGCAAGCGGGCTCATGCATGCAGGATGGTGCGTGATGAACGTTGGGACATGACACAAGGGTTCCAAAAAGTGCTGCGCAAGCTTGTCGAGGATCTTGGCGGGGGTGTTACTTTCCACGGGGACCTTGTGGCGCTCACACAGTGCTCTCAGCTCCTCTCCTGCGTGCTTCCCCTCTAGATCAGGAAGGGGCTCTCCCAATTCTGCTTCGAGCGTGGGGATGAACTCAAGCTGTTTGAAAGGATGGTTCAACGCCTCGGCGATATCGGCGTCGAGCGGAGACAGCGCATGACACATCCCCAATGGCTCCTTAAGTTGTGCTACCATCCGCGCGACGTCGCGAAAGAGATTCTCGGTTAGCCGGATTACGTCCGCAAGCCGCCCGTAGCTGATGTATGCTTCGCAGGTGGTGAACTCGGGATTGTGAGTGTTATCGATGCCTTCGTTTCTGAACTGTGGGCCAAGCTCGAAGACGCGGTCGAGGCCGCCGACGAGGAGACGTTTCAGCCAGAGTTCTGGGGCGATGCGGAGGGCGAGTGTGCGGCTGGTGCTTGATGCTGTGGTGAGGAAAGGTTTTGCGATTGCCCCACCGGCGGAGGAGGACAGGATTGGTGTTTGGACTTCGGTGAAGTCCTGGTTTGTGAGGGTGTTGCGGATCATCTTCAGGATCCGCGAGCGGAGTTTCAAGGTTTGTGCTGCCTCGGAGTTTACGAGGAGGTCGAGGTGGCGGTGATGTTTTATTTTTTCCGGGTTTTCGAGGGAGTCCGGGATTGGGTGGAGACATGGGGCGAGGAGCTTCGGGTGTTCTGTGGCGTAGATGGAGAGCTCACCAGTATTGCTGCGTCCCGGGAAGCCAGTGACGCTGACGATATCGCCGATACGCAGCGCAGTGGTGAGTTCGTAGAAATCTTCTTTTGTGCCGCCGATGAGGGCATGGCTAGAGACGCCCTGCAGCTTGCGGCCGTCCTGGATGATGTCGTAGAAGATGAGTTTCGCCGAGAGGTCGCGGTAAGAGCGGATTCGGCCTCAATTACAAACTGCTACTCAGCACGTGTATAAAAGGAATATGTTTCTATTGCAACTACGGATACAGGCGCACACCTCGGATCGTAACCACCTCATTCTTCCGCTTGTCATTCTTTTCCAGCGCTGGGCCATACTCTGCCAGATAATCTATATGCCGCAAGAAACGGCCGTCATGCTCCCGGTCGTACGTGAGCCGAGGGTACAGCTCTGGGTGGGTGATGAGCAAGGTATCTCGCCGCTTCAGTGCATCTTCTGGCGGCCGTCTTGCAACTGACTTCTTTGAACTGTAGAATCGACATCCCGGATGTAGTCCTAACCGCGGCAGTCGGCGGAGGAGAGTTGCAGACATGGTTTCTAATCTACCTCCAATGCAGGGTTAGCATTGACTCACGCGTCAGGAATACATGCAAATGTAGAGAAAAGGGAACGATCAGAGAGAAGATTTAGGCGGTTGTAGTCATTGGTGCGGCGCTCCAAGGAGCCCGCATCCTCATACGCAGCGGTTCGATACAACTGGTTCTCATCATATCTGGGACGTGGGAAGGGTAGGGGACGTGGGGTATCATTACCTGTTATAGCAGCACTATCATTCTGTCGTTACTGTTCGTGTTGATCGTTAGTACCTGCGTTGTGAGAACCTCAAGGAGAGAGCAAATGAAGGTTTGGAGATGACATGACGTTGAATGAAAGTGATCAGAAAATTTAAGCCTCCGCATTGCCAAGCCTCCAATCAATTCAACCGACGACCTTGCTTCACATCAGCCGTCACCAGCTCACCTACTGCCATCACCCACTACCACCTCTCCCACAACAAACCTACCGTACCACATACATAATGTCCTTCCTCGGCTTCGGCGGCGCGCCGCAACCTACATCCGCACAAAAAATCGCTGCTGCAGAAACGGAGCTCGAAATGGTCACCGACATGTTCAACCGGCTCTCTAACTCGTGCACTAAGAAGTGCATCCCAATGGATTACAAGGAGGGAGAGCTTAACAAGGGCGAGTCGGTGTGCTTAGACCGCTGCGTTTCTAAGTTCTTCGAAGTAAACATCAAGGTATCTACATCACATTGCGGGGGAGAGGCGGGACTGATGCATTGCAGGTCTCGGAGCAGATGCAGAATATGCAGCAGCAGGCGCGAGGCGGCGGAATGGGTGCTAGTGGTTTTGGCGGGTTTGGACAATAGTCAGCCTGTTGCTCTGTTCTGTGGTGGATTCATTTTTGGGGAAAGGGTCTGTACGATTTACGAGGGATGGATACGAAAGAACGGCACATTGTACATTACTATACTCAACGGCTACAGTGCGATCTATCGCTATGAAACCCGCAATTGAAATAAATTGCGGAAGTCAAGGCTTAGATATCTATACAAAATTTATCCACATCTATTCCACGACTAGCTAAATAACGGAACTATGAGCAAGGATATGCAAATGAAACGCCAACTTCAAGAGGGTCGACGCACGCCGACAGAAAAAGAGTGCATACAAGAAAGAAAATAAGAACATATCCGACGCCTGATTGTGTATATGCTACCTCCCCCAAATCCATGAAAACCATCCCCTTTTCTTTACATCTTCCTCGTCATCAAGTGCCTGTACCTCACTCTCGACCTCATGCACAAACTTTGCCAAATTCGCCACTGATTCCTCAAGATCCACCAACTTACTTTGCACAACACCCATCTCGTATTGCATCCTAGCACGTAACACCTCCGCCTCCCTAATCGCATCCCGCACTTTTTCTCGTTCTGTATCGAGCACCGAATGCCCATCTCGCTTGGTTCGTCCTACTTCTAACCTCTTGGCATCGAGTACAGATTGGATTTGCGCTACATTTGTGTCGAGTGTTATGAACGAGTTATCCAGGCGGGAAAATTGGGTTTTATTCCATTCAATAGCCTCGTTGCACGATTGCTGTACTGGGTCCGCAAGAAGTGTTCGGTCTGGAGGCTCAAAGGGAAGATTCCATGTTAAAACTGCCTCCGAGGCGAGAGAAAATGAAAGTCGATTAGGGAAGAAGGCATCATGATGGTGGCGTCGGGTTTGTAGATCGTTAAATGACCTCCTACGGGTGGGCCTGGGGGATTCATTGGGATCAACCCTGGTCGAATTTGACTCCACCGATCCAAGATCCCCCACGGAAGACCCGGCTGAGGTTCCCGCTGTTGCGACCCCTAACGAGCCTGGTGTTTGTGACATATCTGTGACGATTCTCTCGTTCAATGGTGAGATGCGGACGAGCAGGGTAGGAGGGCTTCCCGATGTAGCACTCTCCGTATGCATCCCACTAACACCTCCATCCCTCTTTGGGCTCGGCGGTACGGTAGTAGCTTTCCCTTCTACCTTCGCGGATCCTGAATTACTGGCTAGGGCTGGGGAGGAGTGAAACGGAGGCTGCTGCTGCTGCTGCTGCTGCTGCTGCTGTTGCTGTTGATAGACGATTGGGGATACAGATATCGAGGAATCATCCTCCCCGATGGTGATGTTGAAGTCCTTTGTAAACATCCTTTGGTGTCCACCACGTCCTCTCATATAGTCCGCACCTGCACTAATGTTCGACGCCACATCCTTCATTTTCCCAGTCATGGATTTAAAAACAGTTTTTCGAAGATCTGAGACGGTAGCATCTCTGCTGGTTTCAACGGAGGAGAACGTGCTGCTTGATCCGAGGTTCTGAAAATGGTGTCCCATGGATCCAGTTATGCCTGTGGCAGTTGGAGATTCAAAGTCTTGGGTCGTCCTACTGACTATCCCTGAAATGACTGATGATTCTTCGTCTCCACTCAAAGATCCTCTTCGTGCATCAAAGCTGTTTCTTCGAGAAGGTGTATTTGAATGTGCAGTGGCTGCGGCAAGACTGGTAGGTTTCCGTGATTTGCCCTGCCAAAGAAATTTGCAACTCTCTCCCGAAAGGTGCCGAGCAAACCGTTCAATGTCAACTGTTTCGACTGCAGCAACATCGTTTGATCCAGAGGAACTTCCAACTGCGCGAGCGGAGAGGTCGACAACAGTGGATTTGATAGCTCTAGGAACGGCAAAAATATCCGCACCCTGCCCCGATTTCATCGTACACCGTTGTAATCGATCCATTGTAGTACGATCTAGGCGTCCCATCCGTTCCAAGTGCCCACTTCGGTCCAGGCGTTGCTGACGCTGGAAGTGCGCGATTGCTTTTTCGAGCTGCTGAATATCGAATGCATCTTTCGGCACTGGAGCGCCACAAAGACCCAATCTACTCCTCGTACCCAAAACCATACCCAACAGCGCAGCAACAGTAGTAGGTCCTAGGATTCCATCATTTGGCTCGATATTGTAAAAATCCGTTCCAAACTCAGCCCACCAATCCCGGATTCCCTTCTCCGTCACATCACACAGAAGCCCATCCGCATAATTCAGTTTTAGCTTATCGAAGACTATCAGCGCGAGCTGACATAGTCGCACAAGCTTAACCACAGCATCGCAAAAGTTAATACGGTCGCTCGTTCGGAAAAGTTGCTGAAATTTTGCCTGGCTTGCATCTGTAGGCGTAGTTAACGACAATCCGCTGCGGCCAGAGCATCCCATTCGTTTCAAATCCTCATTAACGATGAAATTTGTCCTGTGATGTGTCACGTCACCCCCGGGTACAGACACCACTGTCAGCGCTGACGGAAAGCTGGAAAGATTCGTAACCATCATCGTTCCTAATTCTGTTTCCTTTCGCCGGGCATTATCCATAACCTCTTTGAAGTAAATGGACAGCTTCATCGACCACAACTTTACATCTTTGGGAATGCGGAGAACTGAAACAGTGATACGATGCGAGCTATCACCTGTGTAGGTGCAGATAACAAATGTGGGGTAGGTACGTGAGCACGCCCATTGCTCAACCAGATAGATCTCGTAGCCGCAGAGGTAACGCCGTCGATCAATTACAGAAACACAAGGATCTTCTTCGAGATATCGAAAGGCTACCTATGCAACATCCTTATTAGAAACTGGTCCTGGCGAATTCTCACGAGGAACGGAGAGCTACCAGATCAAAGAAAACATAGTCCTCATGGTCTGCAGGTAACAATGAAGACGTAACTGAAGCTCCTGCTACTGAAGGCGAATCGACGATATACTCTCCATATTGTGGGAGGGCCGAAGCATGAGGGCCTCGCGGGATTGCGACAGATGGCTTACGCGACTGTGGAGTTGAGATGTGTCTGGCTGGTGTAGCTGAGGTATGGGAGGAGGTTGCAGATTCAGGCATCGCCAGCCAAACGCGGGGAGGCGCGAAGTACGACTACTAGCGGTAGTTTCCTCCAGGCTGTGGTTGTTTGTGAAGGATTGGATTGGATGACGGGTTGAGATGTTTAGTTGCTACCGGCTAATGAGCTGACGTGTCGAGCCGTTCCTAACCAAGATCTGGAGAGATGGGACTGACATTCGATCGGAGGCAACAGTTGTTTTGCAGGAACACTTGCATTGCCGACAAGGGTGAAGACGATGATTGCGACTGTGGGGAGGGGGAGCGAGGCTAAGATTGTCTCGCGCCCATTCTTCCTTGTAGTTCGTTTGCATGTGCCCGAGCGCAAAGCTTCTTCTAGCTTCTGGAACTGTGCGACGCTGGGCACTCAAACGCGTAGCTAGAGCAGCCTTGGGTAAACTGTAGCCAATCAAATATCCTACCCTCCGGCAATAGGAGTCCCCAACCATATTTTCCCAGATTTACTTCCAGCATTCCGCATTCCAGACAGAATCTTACCTGGTGCTTCGCCCAGGTCTTTATGGTTGGGGACACCTTAACTCGATGTATTTTTAAGCCTCAACTTTAGCCCGCCTTTACTCCACCAAAAAAAGTCGAAAAATTCAAAACTCTCTGTCATGTGCTTCCTTTTGATGTTCTCTACAACCTGACAGAGCCCGATTATTTTTCCT
>Ga0307515_10006399_pt1 | contig 23569 bp, 34 predicted proteins | sample 17_EM_MG_FD_194513 | JGI IMG/M metagenome (GOLD analysis project Ga0307515, IMG submission 194513) | Populus trichocarpa ectomycorrhiza microbial communities from riparian zone in the Pacific Northwest, United States - 17_EM | ecosystem: Host-associated > Plants > Roots > Unclassified | place... | reverse complement strand
CGCAGAGTGGTTCAATTACTGAGGCCTCAAGCTCAAGGCCGCAAGCCTGAGATCCGAGGGACTATCCATAGATGCATCTATGGTGTTTGTCGCTTATCTAGGAATGCTGGTCGATTCCAACGGCGATTAATTGATCACTGGGGTGAAAAGGGAAATTTTCAGGACGAATCCCATGAAACCAAGATAACCAAGGCGATCGCCGCTCGCACAAGTTCAGTGCTTGTTGCCCCGCTGTCCTGTTCTCCATGAGCGGTCCTTGGGTGATTCAAACAAAGGTAAACAAGCGATCCATTGTCGATCGGGACGCTACCCGATCCCCAAAACCTTAATCCCTTAAGTTCCACGGACATGCTACCCTCCGCTCCCGCAATCCTTCGATTCTCCGTCTCACACTCTCTTAGAACAGGGCTCTCAAGCACTCTTCTCATTCGTGCTCTCAGCAACACCCCGCCTAGAATGTCCCAGCAGTCCTCCAGTCCTCCTGGCTTGCCATACCAAGCCAGTGACTATCTAAAAGCCCTACAGTGGCCAGAAGAGGACCTTACATCAACCGCTGACGAAGGCGCTGGCTTCTACCCACTGCGACTTGGCGAGACTTTTGATGATGAGCGGTTTGTCATCACCAGAAAGCTCGGGTGGGGCGGATATTCGACCGTGTGGTTGGCGAGAGACCGCAAGTATGTTCGGAAAATACCGGTTCCCTCTCGATAAATAGCTGATCCGAGTGATCAGAGACGACCGCCACGTTGCTCTCAAGGTTCTATCGGCCCACGCATCAAGGGAGATTGAAGCAGGACGACTTAGAGAACGTGACCTTCTTCGAAAGGCCACAAAGGCGTCACCTCTTCATCACGGGTTCCAACACGTCATCCATCTCTCGCATGAGTTCACATTCGAGAGTTTCGCTGGCCAGCACATTTGCTTCGTTACGGACGTGCTTAGCTACAGTGTTCCGAGTTTGCAAAGTCAACTCGACGACCCACGACTCCCCCTCGCGTTTATCTTGCGCCCAACGAAACACGTTTTGAAAGGTTTGGAATATCTGCACGATGAATGCAAGGTGGTTCATTCCGGTATGTTCTACACGCACCTTTGCTGTTGTTATTGGCCGGTATAACTACCTGACAGACTTGAAGCCCGGAAATATCCTCCTCTTGCCATCCGATGTAGACAACGTTGTCATGCACGAACTCTCTGAACAACCGGCCACGCTTTACGGGTTTCCGAGGACGATCCCGCCTGACGAGCTTCGGTTTCACCCGGTTCTGTCGGCTCCCCTTATTTTCGACCTGGACACGAACCAAGACGCTGGGCTACATTGGGTTATCGCGGATCTAGGGCATGGTTCGTTGACACCATGCTAACTGTAGGTAAATCTTCAAGGCTGAACATCCTGCAGCTCACCCCCAAGGGGGACACCTGAGCAGCATTGTACAGCCCTACGCTCTGCGTGCACCCGAGGTTATTCTTGGTCTTGGGGTCCTGCTATCGATATATGGAGTCTCGGGTGCATGGTATTGATCTTTCCTCACGCTCGCCTCCTACGCGCTTTGCTGACAACATTTCCCCAAGATGTATGAGTTTGCAACTGGTCGTTGGCTTTTTAACCCCGAAGTCATGGACGATATATCTCGCGATGTCGGTCATCTTGCGCAGATGACTCAACGTACTGGTCAAGACCACGACGATGTTGCATTGAAACAATACGAAATTCGAGGGAAGCAACGTGATCTCAAAGGCAGGGAAACGTACCCTAATGTCTTCCAGTTTACTTACCTTCACCATCTCCAGGAATGTTGAAACGCACAACTTTGGGGGGCGCTGAGTTGGCACCCATTGTATCCGAGTTGAACGAATCAACAACCTACAGCGATTGTGCCGAAGAAGTTACCACCTTCGTGAGGATTATGCGGTCGTTCTTAACTCTCGATCCCGCCCAGAGGCCCCCGCGCGGCGGAAGCTCTACTTGACCCCGCGTTTAAGGATATTCTGTAGAGCCACATCCTCTTGATCCTCTTTGTAGGGCGTCGCCTGGATCTTGTTTGTTCTGTCAAGGTGCTCTTAGAATCTGACGTTCACCGTACTTGGCTGCACTACTCGTGATGTCCGATTAGCATATGGATCGCACTTCTAATCGTGAGTTCAGCGGTCGAATTTAAGCGATCGGCAAATATCATCTCACATGCAAAATCCAACGTCTCCTCGCACACCGCGCATCACAAGTCGGTGAGGTTTGTTTGTGGTCACCACCGCGCCCTTCTGAAGTTACCCGAATGGTCACGGGCGTGTCCCGGTCCTTTTCATTCTTATAGAAGAATATGTTCTTATGCCTCACCTTCGTCTTATCCATGTTTTCCCTACGTCCCAATCATGCCTTCCCCACACCCCACACGTGTCTCCCCAATATTTCACCTACGTCTTCCTTATGTCCCGGTCACGTCGAAGCCACCCCATTCATGAATCTTCTCCGTCCCGCCTACAACGGACACCCCTTCCTCCGGCGGCTGTCTCCTGGAATGGGCCTGCCAACAGGTGAGGCGCTCAGTACTCAGTGCTCGACCGCTGCTTCCTGTCGCGTGAAGATCTCTGGGCTGCAGTTGCAATATCATTTCGTTGCATTTTGAGCACACCCTCCGCACCTCTCGATCTACACCAGAAGCGAATCGGGGGACCCAGTGATAAACTTCAAAAAGTACTCAAAGAAGGGCTTCAACGACTTCCAACTCCTTCCCTGTACCCAGTGCAATACGGGAGCACCTAATGCACCGCATCGCGATCCCGTATTTGGCTCTGGCCTTCTCATGGACAATTATTCACGGCTGCAGGTTGATGCAGATCATGGCAATCCTCAAAACTGATTGTATCGCCACCAGTCCTCTTCAATGCAGAATGGAATTATTGCAATGTAAGATGCACGTGTGGCCAAAGCGTAATAACAAAAGCAGAGCACAGAATTACAGTGATGAAATATCCCCAGGTCTCCCATATCTCCCGTCTAGTCGATCTCCTCCATGGCGGAGGTGGCGACACCCTCAGCAGCGGGGGCAACATCATCGGTGGCCATCGCCTCGGATGGCTCAACGTCGTCAACATCGAGACCAAGGCTGATCATGCGGTTGATACGCTTGGCGAATGACGTTGGGTCGTCCAAGGTGAAACCGGAAGTGAGGAGGGCGGTTTCGAAGAGGAGGTAAGTCAAGTCACGGACAGACTTGTCAGCCTTGTCCTCAGCAACCTTCTTCTTGAGCTCCTTTATGATCGCGTTTGATGGGTTCAACTCAAGCGTCTTCTTGGAAGCCATGTACGATGACATAGACGAGTCACGGAGGGCCTGAGCCTTCATGATACGCTCCTGTGGGAGAGATGAGTAATTATCAAAGGGACACGGCGTCAGACACCCACCATGTTGGAAGACCAACCGTACTGGCCAGTGACGAGGACGCAGGGCGAATCGGAGATACGGTTGGAGACAACAACCTTCTCAACTTTATCACCGAGGGCATCCTTGACGGCCTTGCAAAGGTCATCGAATTGAGCAGCCTCGGCCTCACGAGCCTGCTTCTCCTCCTCAGTCTCCTCGAGCTCGAGACCCTCCTTGGAGACGCAGACCAACTTCTTATCCTCGAACTCCTTCAACTGGGTGATGGCGTACTCGTCGATGGGGTCGATAAGAAGGAGGACTTCGAAACCCTTCTTCTTGAGAACCTCGAGGAAAGGTGAATCCTTGACGGCAGAGAGGGATTCACCGGTCAAGTAGTAGATCGACTTTTGGACCTCGGGCATACGGGTAATGTAATCCTTTAGGGAAGTCTGATCATCGGTGGACTTGGTGGAGTAAAACCTGAGGTACTCGGCAAGCTTGGATCGGTTTTGAGAGTCTTCGTGGATACCGAGCTTGATGTTCTTGCCGAAAGCTTCGTAGAACTTGTGGAAGTTATCCTTGTCCTCGGCGATCTCGGAGAACAGGTCCATGCACTTCTTGACGAGGTTCTTGCGAATGACCTTCAAGATCTTGTTTTGTTGGAGGGTCTCACGGGAGATATTGAGGGGAAGATCCTCAGAGTCGACGATACCCTTGACGAAGTTGAGGTACTCGGGAATGAGGTCCTCGCAGTCGTCCATGATGAAGACACGGCGGACGTAAAGCTTGATGTTGTTCCGCTTCTTCTTGGTCTCGAAGAGATCGAAGGGAGCCCTTGGTTGACACATCAGGTTGATTCTAGCAAATGAGCGTAGGAGAATACACACCTCTTAGGGATGAAGATGATGGCCTTGAACTCGAGTTGACCCTCGACGGAGAAGTGCTTAACGGCAAGATGTTCTTCCCAGTCGTTGGTCAAGCTCTTGTAGAAAGCGCCATACTCGTCGGGAGTGATATCCTGTGGGTTCCTCGTCCAGATGGGCTTGGTCTTGTTGAGCTCCTCGTTCTCGGTGGTGACCTCCTTAATCTTCTTCATCTTCTTAGGTTTTTCTTCGTCGTCAACCTCCTCGATCTTGGGTTGCTCCTCCTCGTCCTTGACCTCTTCCTCGTCGTCTTCGACCTCCTGGAAAGTAGTCAGACTTCCGTTGTGTTGAATGTGGGACTATACTTGCTCACCTTCTCGACCTCCTTGGTAACAGCCAACTGGATGGGGTACGAGATGAATTCAGAGTGCTTTTTGACGATATCCTTGATCTTTTTCTCCTCGAGGTATTCAAGTTGATCCTCCTTGAGGTAGAGACGGATCTCGGTACCACGACCAAGAGGGGTGCCCTCGGTGTCGGGGGTAATGGTAAAAGTTCCACCAGCTGAAGACTCCCAGATGTACTGCTCGTCGTCGTTGTGCCTGGACACAACCTGGACGCGCTCAGCGACGAGGTAGGCGGAGTAGAAACCGACACCAAATTGACCAATCATGGAAATATCGGCACCGGCGCTCATGGCCTCCATGAAACCCTACAAAAACAGTTGGAAACTGGTGAGAATGGGACAGGAAATGAAATGTACCTTGGTTCCGGACTTGGCAATGGTACCAAGGTTGTTGACCATGTCAGCCTTGGTCATACCGATACCGGTATCCCGGAGACGGAGGATCTTGTTGTCCTTGTCAACGCTGATGCGGATGTAAAGGTCCTTTTCGGTGTCGAGAACGGAGGGATCGGTCAAGGACGCGTAACGGATTTTGTCGAGAGCATCAGAACCGTTGGAAATCAATTCCCGCAAAAAGATTTCCTTATTGGAGTAGAAGGTGTCTATAGAGGACAAGGATAAGGCGACGATAAAACGAAACGGAGAAGACGGCGGACTCACTGATGATCAAGTCCAAAAGCTGAGAGATCTCGGCTTGGAATCCAAAAGACTCGGACATGTTTTACTGTGCCGGTTGGGTGAGCGGTCGGATAACAGAAGAGAGGAGTAAGGCAGCACACGTTTTGGCAGGAGGAGTGGGGATGAGAGTGGGGAGGGAGGAGTGAAAACGGGTGGCAAAAACTAATCGGAAAGGCGGACGATATTTATCTCTCTGGGACCCTGGACACCGTATACCCGATTTGGCAATTTGCAAAGCTTCTTTTCCAGGACCCCGGATCGAAGGACGTGTAGCAATCCTTCGAGAACCTTCGACCACTGTCCTAGAAATGATCGCCACAGTCACAGTTCCTCTGTTTCATAGTCTCCCAAGAGACGCCGATTTCATTTTTAACGACCTGCAAAGCCTGCGAGACTTCAGAGGCAGATTCTCCAACTGTTCAATGGAGTCCGAGTGCATCTCAATTGTATTGGTACCTCTTTGCGCGAATGAGCGTACGTGGGGGGATAGGTGTTAGGGTGGAAATCAGGCAGTGTCATTGAGTTGCTGGGACGTGGCAACAACCGGCCGTTGCAGAGGCATGAAATAGTAGTGACGGGTTCTGCATGGTACCACCCAGAAATGTGCGCTCAGTAACCTCCAAAGTGTCAAGGGCAGCCTGATCGAAGTTGTTACTGAGAGGAGGAGCATTCGTGAGAATCGGATACCATAACGTGCCGAGGGGACTCGCATGAGCAGCCGCCACTTCTGTCGGTCTTGCTGCGAACCCCAGCATCCCCCCCCCCCGTATCCTTCCCCCAAGTCTACACTTCATGGTCCTTGGACGCCTGGTTCACTACGCCGCAGATGCGGTCCTTGTCTCCACTGTTTTGGCAGGAATCAAGCGTTCGACTGGGTTCGCGTGAGTGCCTGCAGTCTCCGGTGTCACATTCTAGCCCAACTGAATGGTTCACAGACCAGACACCACTATCATCACTCAGCCCACAGTACGTTCAGTTGTCGATAGCTTCCTGGGGGTTGGGGATTCCGTCTTCGCCATGTCACAGTCGGCGATCGTGAACAGTCCATACTTCAAGAAGAGTAAATAAGGTGTCATACGGTGGATAATCACACTCTTGTATTTTAAGCATGGTGAGTAGTGCTTGTGTCGCACCTTCACAGAGCAGGGACGCTTATTGCACCACGGATAGGGAATCACTAGAGCGAATGACTTCACATCTCCATCGCATCGTCTGCGGCAGCTGCTCTGGAACGACCGAGCAGTTGGTCCAATAGATGGGCTACCTTTTTTATCGTCTCTTGTTTCTCAGCATGGACGGCCTTGAGTTCTCCGTCCCTCCGACTCGCAATTTGCGACTCGTCCGATAGGAGAAGCAAGAGCTTCATGGAATGGGTGATAGATAGCAATGAATGAGATGCCTTGATCTACTCCATTTCATGAAATTCCCAGCTGAACGGGGCTCAGTTTTCGAAAGGATTCACGCACCATCGACTCTGCCCGGCATTGAGTTTGGAACGCCTCCTGTGCCATCCGGAACTTGTCCTTTTCTCGAACCTCTCGCGGTGTTCAACCTCACGCACAATGGGATTTAACGTATTTATGTAACTCACAGAGGCTAGAGAGACGATGTCAACCATTCCGTCGACAAGAGTTTCGATTTCCGTATCTACTTTCTTATTCCACTCCTCTTCAATGTCGTCCAGATATTGAGCCGAATTTTGAGCCTGGGACTGTGCCAGACGCGCCGCAGCAGACGTTCGCGACTGGAGCAGCGAGGCAGTAGGGAGAGCAGAAGGCCGTGAGACGTCTGACTGGGGTATCGGGTCGGACATGGCTGTGACTTTTTGCTTTGTTGGCTGCTTCAGGAAGCCGTGTCGATCGAACAAAGCGGTTGACCACCTGCCACCTTGCCGCCTTCCACACTCACGGCCTGCCGAATCACCCCTCTCCCGCTCTCCCTCCAACCACGACGACGACGACAAATACCCTACCCTCTGTTTTCCTGCGACTATGCCAATCTATGGCAGGAATCGGCTCTCGATAGCCGACATCGAGAGCGACCTCCACGACCTGATTGCGAGTCACCCACGCTCCCACCTGAACGACGAAGGAGAACCAGTCGTCCCAGCTGAAGCCCTCGTCGACATTCTGACCTCCTACCGCAGCGCTCATGACAACATCGAGCTGCTGTCGAAGGAGGAAGAAGAAATGTTCCTCCAGTTCATCCGAGCGAGTCCCGGACTTGAAGCCACAACCAAGGTCCTTGTCGAGTTCATCGCCTTCCGAACGGCTTCTGGAGACAATGCCCCAGAAAGTGCTCTCAGCTCCGACGAAGGTAGTGAATCCGACTCGTCACACAGGGGGAGACGTAGCCGCGGTGCCGTTTACAAGGCCACATCGCGCTCCTCCAGCTCCGAATCCATAGGCAGTTCGGGTTACCGGCCACCCAGTCGGCCACCCTCGAATGGACCCCCTGTACCACCCAAGACCCCTAGCTTGCGCGACTCGGTGTTCGACGCGTCCAAACGCCAGCGGTCCACCCCATTGGTCAACGCTCCGTCCAGTTGGGCTAAACGCCCCGCGCCTGCTTCGCGACGGAAGAGTGATGCTGGGCGCGGCGGAAGTGACTCTGAAGTGAGTGGCAGCAGCGAGCACTCCTTGAGCTCCATGAATCCTTTTACTCACAAGACTTGCACCCAGTCTGGGCCTATCACTCCGATGTGGGGCCGACGAAGGGGCAGCCAAACCCGGACATCTGACCCTACATCTCCGACAACCTCATACACCCCCCTCAATTCACCTCCTTTAGCATCACGACCACATTCCCGCTCTCAATCATACCCTCACAACATCGCTGCGCTCTATAACTTTGATGGCTTCGATGACAGCGATGACCTGACAATCTCACAATCCGTTTCTGCGGACAATTCCTTAGATGAGATGTCGTTCTTGTCTTCTATCAGCTCCCTTCCTATGCCCAAGCATGACGATGACTCCGATTCGGACGAAGAGGTCCGGAACATTCTCTCGTACGACCGGTCTGTAGCGCCGTCGAACACATCCATGGATTCCCAGGAGCGCGTCGACGTCTTGAACAAGACGATCGATGAGCTCCGCAAGAAGCTTTCCGACACAGAAAGGGGTCTGAACCGCAGAGTCAATGATTTGGAACTGGAGTTAGAGGAATCACAGGAGAAGTTGGAAGAGCTAAAAGCCGAACTAATCACAGGGAGAAAGGGAGAGAAGGATCTAAAGTCCAAGGAGGTGCGCCTTCCTCTCTTATAACCATACCGGATGTTTCGCCCTGGGCTCATAGGCGTCTCTTTCCTATAGAAACAAAACCAAAACCAGATTGCAGCTCTCGAGGCAGAGATATCCAAACTCCAGAAGGCCGTCGAAAGTTCCCGTGCATCGTACCAGAGCCTCCAAAAGCAATATCAAGAACAATGTACCGAATCTGAACGATACCGACTCAGCCTCCGCCGCCGGGATACGGAAGTTAAAGAGTACGCCGACGCGGCCGCTCTACACGCGGTTGAAACAGACAAATTGAACAAGGAGCAGCAAGTTCTTGAAGACCGGATCAACCAGCTCACCGCGGATCTCGAACTGGCTCAACAAGCGTATAGTTCCCTGGATGACCAAAAGGCGGAGAACTTATTGCTGAAGGAGACGATTGACCGTCTGAGGTTCGAGATGGATGAGATGAGGACTAATGCGGCGAATGCGCTGGAGCAATCGAAGGATGGTGTGGCCGGCAATGCTACGAGCGTTGGGAGGACACTCGGTGCTGAAATGGTCAGGGCTGGTGTCGATCCTAGTGCTGCTCCCCCGAGACGTACTCAGGAAGAGGAAGACTCGGAAGACGAGACGATCGTCGATGAAATCATCAATCAGGAAAGTGACGACGACGAATTCATCCAGACCGTTATCACGAAGACCAGGAAGCGGGTACGTTCCCTACTCTTCCCGGCTGAATATACGCTGATTGTTCTTGAGTATAGAAGGTTCACGGACGTATGTCTATCCCAACCATGACTATTGAGAGGGAGTACGCCGACGCTGAGGTTCAGCACGAACTGTCCACTTTGGATGTCGAGATTCAGGCCATCCCTGAACCGAAGCCCATTATGGCGTCTTTCTCTATCCAAACCGAGGAGGCTCTTGTCTCATCCATTTTGATCCAAACCGACCCCGAACCCTCTCCCCCGCAGAAGATCGTCGTCGATATGCAGGTCCAAACGGACGAAATCGACGCTGATGAAGCTTCTTCCAGCGGTCAACACGAGGGCGAGGAAAGCATGGCCTCGTCCTCATCCACATTACTTCCTCCCACTCCCAAGCCTTCCGTTGAGCAGCTACACCCACACGATCTGCCTCCCACATATGACCGGAGTGAGCTCGATTTCCGCATTGCCGAGGCTGTCAAGGACCTCCATCCTGGTTCAACCCGGCCGAACGAAGTGCTTAGGAGGATTGGCCTTTCCGATGATGCTCTGGAAGAATGGAGGGCATTGAAAGCCGAGCTCGGCGTCGAATGTGCGATCATTGACAAGGTGTTGACGGAATCTCCCAAGTCACGTCGCCCAAGGCCGTCCACATCGTCCGCTCTCTCTTCATCTACCTCGTCCAGCTCTTCCTCCTCGTCGAGGAAAGGCAGGTTCTACAACATCTACAACACGTACATCTACGGCGGTGAGACCGGTGGTCCGGGTGTTCTGACAAACATGATCCTCTGCGCTGGAGCCTCGGCTGTCGCTTTCGCGCTGATGGCGCACCTGGGTGGTCCCCAGTATCACATTCCTGGTGGTCCGACCTACTACGACCGTGCGGCTTGGACGAGTTTCAATACTTTGCAAGTGAGTGGAGAGGGTTTCGCGGCTGATGGCGCGAACGCGTTTTGGGATTTGGTCGGACGGCTCAGTGGAAACGCGGCAAGGATCGTTCAAGGGTGGCCGACATAATTTCCTCCACGTTTTCCAAGGCATCCATCCCTTCAACGACATATGCATATGCAATCGTATACCACTATCGCACGGATACCCCCACCCAACTTCCTGCACTTCACGGTTTTTTCCCTCATTTCCCTTGTCAGTTCGTGCATGGGGACGAGGAGTCGGTATCTTTAATCGATCTTCCGGACACGACTGCGCATACATACAGTCTTTTCTGTCTCTTTATTTTCTTCACCTTATCCTCTTGATTCCCGTTCTTCCACTCTACTGTCATTGCTTTCTGCAATTCTTGTGTACCACTATCCCCTGTCCTTTTTTTCTTGCTCTGCTGCTTTGCTTCACCGCACACATCACCGCACCATAACGACCCCACACTCCGGACATTCTTCATCGATCATAATCCCCTCTCCTATCCCCACTTCCCTTTTGTATACACTCCATCGTGCCCCATATTGGTTTCCACTCCCGACAACCTCCACTCTCCGTGCGATGTGGTTTATGGTTTGCTATATGCGTATGTCTCATGTCTTCTTTTCCACATTCACTCCCTACTATATGCCTTGTATGCCTTGCCAGTTTCCTTATTCTACCTTTTCGCTCGTTCCCTCTGTCGTTTACAAGTACGACTTTATCATTACTGTCTCTTGGTAGTTGCGGTTATTGATTATCGTCAGAATATATTACAGCAGATATCCTGCCACTAGTGTCGTAAACGCATTCGTGCGTACCTGAAGCGGTTGAAGGAACCCTGAGATCACGCTTGCAATCCCCCACCCGAGCTTGACCTGTCGAGCTTCCATGATTATTGGGAATGATTCCTGGGTGTACGGATGGTGGGATATACACGTTTCATTCATAACCTACAAATACTGCACAAAAACAGGCAGACAAAAACAAGGAGTGATGGGACTGACTACAATTCGACAGAAAAGGTCCAGCGGAAGGAGAGTACCAACGGAAAAGGTGTATGGGAGTGATGGTAAAATCGTGGATGTCAAATGAAGCGGCAACGATGCAAGGAATTACCTGAAGGATGGATGGGTCACGATCGACGTTCCCCACCTCATAACCGAGAGAAAGTGACCAAAACGACGGAAAGATCGAACGAACCGGAAAACATGGGGTGGACAAGTGGAGATGACAGGCGGATTCGCAAGAACTCTAATGAGCTTGCGCCACACCTGCCCGCCTCTCCGCAAGCGCGCGTTCGTGCTTCAACCATTCCTCGCTCTTGAACACCTTCCTGTGCATTTTCAGCGCCCTTTCCTTCGCCCTTGCGCTCCTCGTACCCTTCCTGGTCTTCTTAACCTTTCCTTGCTCCGATTCGCGGGTGGTGGTGGTAGAAGTGGCGGCCTCGATGTTAGTCATGACCATCCCAAAGAATCGTTCCCCGATCTCCACAATGGTCTTAGCGTTCTTCTTCGCCTGCTTATTTCCCATCGTTAACTTCTTCTTCAGGTTCTTCATCGCTTTCTTGGGGTCCTCCAAGAAGTAGGTGCCATGGGATTTGACTTCCTGAACGAAGTGGTCGAGGAGGGCGAGGATCTCTGAGACTTCGCGGTTGAACGAGTGGGCCAGAGCACGAATGAAGTCCATATCAAAGGTTTGGGAAATAGAGGAGAAAGAGGAGGTAAGTTGGAGCGAGAGATCGCATAGGACGTCTTCGACCGTTTCACGGCCCTTGCCTTTTCCGTGACTCTCGGAGAACCTCGCTTGGGGTTTGGTATTGGGCTTGGGGGTCGGAGTGGTAGAAGAGGAGGGTGGGACAGGGACGGAGGAATAGGAGTCATAGCTGATAGAGAGAACATCTTGGGTCTGTCGATTGACGACATCCAGATTGTTCTTGAGATTGTGCTCAGCACAAGAACTCGAACTAGAACTGCTTGCGCTATCGGGGGATGAAGGCTGTGGAGTCTGTGGTGGTGGAGACTCAACAACGGAGAGTGAACCTGGAGGACTGAAAATGGTGAGACCGAGGTCACTGCTGGTGGCCGGCACAATGGAGGAGATGACCGTAGAGGTTGGGACGGCAACAAACGTGGCAGATTGGCTGGTCGTGTCGTCACCCACCCAGGATCCGCGGTTCCCAGTGCTTGGCGGGAGAGTGAGAGTCGGGGTAGGGACGAGGGTTGCAGAGAGGTCTGTCCTGCCGGTGGCGATGTACCCCACCAGGGCACACATCAATCCAAAACTGTGAAAATTTCAGTAAATTGACGGATCAAGATATGACACCAAAACGTACAAGATTTGCATGACGAGAGGTTCGGATAGATAAGTCCTGGCGATGAAGCGGCCCCAGCGGCTGCTGTGCTCCACGCAGAGCGTCGTCTGGTCCTTGACAGGCTCGAGGGGTGGGACGAGCTTCTTGAAAGCAGCAGAAACCAACTGGGGCTCAAACTCCATTGCGGTTTCCATCTCGAAAACAGGACTCGCCGGGAGGTCGAACAGCAGCTTTTCGTGAGGAACACCCAGGTCCTTCCAGTTAGATTCTGCAGAGCTCCTTACACTGTCTATACCTCCAGGGGTGTCCTTCGTATACGAAGTGGACGCGACCAAGGGTAAGTAGCATGTGTGATCGGGTACAACGGAGAATGCTCGTTGCGGGAAGAAGATGATGCCTAGAGATGGAGTGTCGTAGGATAACTCAGAGATTGACTGCAAAGGCATTGAGGTTAGTCGTTCGGATGAAAGAGGAAACGAGCCTACGCGGAAATCAAGAGATTGGGTCTTGTCGATGATTGTGATAACACGGGGCGGAATTCCACTGAACTTGGCAGGAGATCTCAGTTCGCGAATGGCCAGCACCTGGGCGCATGGTGGTTTAACTTGAATGTCTTCTACCAATTCAAGTCCAGAGCCTCGCGAATAACTTCGCAACAATTTGTCGACGAGGCTCAACTTGTCGCTGATGGAGAATCCGTAAAGGACGATGAATAAGTCAGCTGCGTTCACGATCTCGGGCGGGATTGAGTCTCGTGGGGAGAGTTCCTGCGTGGAGGACACGCCCAAATCGGTGATCGATTCTGACTCGGGAGCAGCCTCCGCGGCACCCTGATCATCGTGGGAGTTGCGCCGAGAACGGGAGCGACGGCTGGCGTTTGCATCGAGCTCCTCGTATGACCTACGTATATCATCGGTGGTACTCGCGATGGGGTCTGGGAACGACAATCTGATATCCTTGCGAGGTCGGGGTGAAGTCATGGAGGACCGGCCAAAAGATCCAGAGCGCGAGGTACTCAGCGTGCTGACCATGCTTTGGTCTAGAGCTTCTTTGACCTTCTGATCGTCCATGCTGTCTTCCTCCACGGGTGCTACCTCTTGAGCGAGGTCGTTGCCACTGTCGGAGGGCAGGACAAAGGGGTGGTCGAGTGGCTCGTCATCATCGGTTGGGTGGGGATCGATCCAAGGACCGGTGGCGTCGCTGTCCCTGGAACTGAGATGACTATTAGAGGACTGTAGTGAAAGAGAGACAGCATACGAGTGGTTGTAGTCTGTGGACCCATTCTCGTCCTCGGAGTGCTCGCTGAAGTCTGTGTCTACGAGAGACTCTGAGCTGGAGATGCATTCGTACTCTGAATCGAGGGTGTTGTCCGAGATGTCCATGCAGGGGACAGCAGATGCGCAGATAGATAAGTAGATGGAGGGCAGAGGAGGAAACTAGTTACTTGGCCGCATCATCCCTTTATATGGCAGCCCCGGCAACTAGACGCCCCTCTGAATCAGATCGGTCCGGTAGATGCCAATCACGTGAGGCCCACTTCAGCTGCCAGCTGTCTCCGCCATCCTAGGTAACTGCGGACATGGGGGGTCCCGGTCAAGGAGCGAACATGGCCAGCAACATCGATTCAGCACCAGAGGACGTTTTGTTGGAGGTATTTCTCCGTTGTTCTGTCCTCGACATCCTTTCCCTAAAGCAGGTGAGATTCTCAGTCAACTTTACTAAATGGCCGCAGTGGGCTGATTCCATATTGCCACGCAGACCTGTCGCGTGTTGCACGCTCTTGGGTCCACGGATTATCTCTGGCATAGGATTGTGCCCACGATCAAAATCCCTCTTGAAATTCCCGCTGACGTGGACACCAATTCTCTCTCTGGCGCCGAACTCCAGAAGCTCATTATCAAAGCGATCAGGCTAGAGCATAACTGGAGGAAACCGGCATCCCGCATCACACGAGTGACTCCGGTATTACAAGAAACGACTGGCGTCCCCATTGATGAGATACGTTTGTTACCTGGAGCGCGCTGGTTGGTTACGGCAAAGCGCAACCGCCCATTGGGGCGTCTCAGTACCACCATCTCCCTTTGGTGTCTCGAAGACATAAATGCCACGTATCGATCCGCACAGATCGAAATCACTGGGACCTACCGAGATTTCGCCATCATCTCCCACCCTGATTGTTCCTGGGTATCACTTGCGATTGGAATGTGTATAGGAAGCCACGAGTGAGTCGGGATGACACAAACAGTGCTCATCCACCACTGACACACGCTGTGAGAGTGATCCAAGTTTATAGGCTCCCGATGCTTGACCGTCATGACTTTACACATGTCGCGCCGTCGTTGATCAGGAGCATACCGCGACCACGCGATCTGCCAGGCGTGATCCACGAGGTTTCGATCCACGGGGACATCGTAGCAGCCAGTTTCGTTATAGCAGATGATGCGGTTAACCACCACCATCAACTCCTCCTCATCAACCACGCCACAGGTGCCCAGCAGTTGGTTGATCCGAAGTTTGTCGAGGTGCGGTAATCTCGCCTATGCCGCACCGACTCCATCTGACTAGGATTCTATTAAAGCGGTTTACTAACTTTAGCATCCGGTTAACGCATGGCCAGATAATCTTGGTCGGCATCTTGAATCAAAGCTTCGCCATGCGAATATACGGCCTCCCTGATTCAATCTTCCCTGGGAAATATCCACACCCGGAGTCACAGGATGACATCGATGAAGGACTGGGACTAATCGCATCCAGTTTCAATGTCGCCCCAATTCCCAACCTCTCTTTCCCCGATTTCGCGATCTCCGATAGCATTAACATACCCCCTGTGGGTCGGTGCTCTCGACTTTCGATGGTTGTCTTTGATGTACGTGGCTCTCGCGCCGGAGGTGGTCATCTCGTCCACTTCTGCACGGAAGGCGCCAATGAGGATGGCCAGCCGCCCAGCCAGCTGCGGATAATCGAGCCTCGAAAATTCACGGTCCCTGGGTCCACGTCTATCGAAGTTGTCAAGATTGGGACGCGAGGACATCGTGCGGTGTGGTTGGAGCACAATTGGGAACTGCAGCAGTTCCGATTGATGAAGCTTTCTGCGCCTGTTGGACACGGTAAGCCATCGGTGAGTGTGCTCCTGCCTCCCGATCCGGAGTTGCCGTTTTCCCCACGAGAATGCCAATCACTGGCGTTCGACGAAGTTACTGGTAGAGTGTGTTTGGGACTCTATACGGGCGATTTATACATACTGGACTTCGTATAAGTAATCTTGACTTTTTTTTCTACCTTACCCATTACGGACAATTCCACCTCTGACGCCATCCATCCCCTTCTAACTCGGGAGGCTGATCTTAAGTTTGGTGTACACGTAGAATATTTTCGATAGAATCACCCTAGACTCAGTGCCTGTGTATCCCGTCGTTTCTGATAGAAGTTCCTCCTCTCTCTCGACGCGTAACCGAACGTTGTAAATACACTCCTCACGCGGCTGAGTCAAAATATTGGACAGGCCACACGATCGATCTTCTCAATTCTATCCGCCACTTCAGAAGACTTTTGACACGTCCACCATCTGCAGAGTCGCCGACCTCCTAGACGGCGCAAGGGTGCCATATCTCGCTTCTAACGTGCCAGCTCTCCCCTTCGTCTCGTAAACCCTATGGATCCAGAACTTGATCAGATAACCCAAGCCATTCTAATCGCATCGGATCCCTCCCAGACTTCCTTACATGCGCAGGCCCTCGAATACCTCTCTTCCATCCAACAAAATGCCCAGATGACCTGGCGGTGGGCTTTGGCCCTCTTTGTTGAACCAGGCACGGACGGAAGTGAACGGAAGTATCCCCCACAAGCTAGATTCTTCGCCCTAAGAGTCCTAGAAGATTTTCTGGATAATAGGTTGGTGGGGTTACCTGCCCGTGGTGGTTTGTTGAATTTTTTGACGATAGATAGGTTCGATTCTCTAGAGCCTGAAGCGTTCAATATCGTCCAAGAATCTCTTGTGAAATACATCCAATCAGAGTACATTTATGGGCCAGCTGAAGCTAGTTCGCCATGTGCGTCGTATTCGCGGTCGTCCTAGCATTGATATTGACGAGGAATATCCAGTTTTGAGGAACAAGTTCTCTCATACACTATCTTTATTCTTCCTCCGAACCTATGTAGAACAATGGCCAACCTTCTTCACCGATTTTTTCACCCTTATCGGCCCGCCAGAACCCTCCTCTTCCTCCAGCTTCAACCCCCATGTCTCACTCTTACTATTCCACCTAATTTTGGAGATATCCGGAGAGGTGGCTGACCAAATGCTCAAAGCGGCGCGCATACACAACCCAGCCCGACATGCAAGGGATGGACGGGTGCGTGACGCCGTTCGGGAACGGGATGCTGCAAGGATCAACGAAGCAGTTTTGACCATTATTGCCGCCAATGTGGAAAAGTTGAGCGAGCTCAGATCGGCCTCCAGCTCAGAATCACGAAAAGAGCTTGAACAAGCGGAAGAAGTGGTGGATTGGGGTATCAGGACATTTGGGTCGTATGTCGGGTGGGTGGACATCAACCTTACGGTCACGCCCACCACGGTCCCGTTGCTATTCACTTTGATCTCCGACGGTGCTCTACCCATCCGACTCGCCACCTGCGCCTCTCTGTCCCGGATCGTCTCAAAGGGTCTCAAAGAACCGGGGGACAAGTTGCAGCTGATCAAGGTCCTCTCGTTGGCGGATGTTTTGGCGACCTTAGAGGAGCGGACACGGGAAGAGCAGATTGCCCGCGGAGAGGACACGGACGAGGGAGAGGAGTCTTATCGCGAGGCGCTGGGGAAGTTACTCAATGTCCTTGGCCTGGAATTGTGCAAACTCTCGGAGGTACGTGTCACGTCGGGGGCTCCCTGTCTTGGAGATATCTCACATAACATCTCCAGGATGCCCAAGATGATGTGCGAACGGAGGCCACATGTCTTACCGACCAGATCCTCTCGGTGATGTTGCGATTCTTGGCTGACACCTACGATGATACGTCATCCACCGTGTTCCCTTTCCTATCAACCGTGCTTCTTGCCGTAAGTCTCTGGTTCCTACACTCATGAATCGCCCATCAAACGACACCTAGCACAAAAAAGCCAGGAAAACGTCGGCAGAACCAATTTCCGAGACGACGCGGGCATTCCTTACCTCTTTACTGAAGGTTTTGCTGGAGAAATTACGGTGGGACGGTGATGAGGACCCAGCCGATTTGGATGAGGATGATAGAACTGCATTTGAGGTCCTACGAAAGGTATCCCCGAGGGGTTTTTGGGGCGATGCAAATTAACTGACTCATTTCTTAAGGACCTGCGTACTTTCATGGACTCCGTTCTGGTCATCGACCCTTCGCTAGTGACGGGCGATGTTCAAACGCTTGCCATGAACACCTTGAATGCGTATCAAAACGGAGTCGCCGTCAAATGGAACGACGCTGAGCTTGCGGTGTACCTGGTTTACATTTTTGGGGAAATCAACAAATGTGAACTTACTTCCATCGTGAACCGAACGTTGGCTCATCATTTCCTCGTCAGCCGGTGGCGGTAAAGGGCGGGCAGCGTTCTGCGAAACCCCAGCAGTGATCGACAAAGACAAGAGGAAACTCACGGATTACTCAGAGTTTGCTCTCACTGCCCACGGACAAATGCTCTATACTCTTGTTCAGTCCCGTATCTCTGCGTATCCGCACCACACTGTCACCCTACAATTCTTCGAAACGACCACCCGGTATACCGACTTCTTCAAGGTCCGGAAGGAGTGCATCATGCCCACCCTACATGCGATGATCGATCAGAGGTTCGTGGTCAGGACATACCGGCTTACGCATGATAGTGACGAGCACTTCAACAGGGGTTTGCATAATCAAGATTCTAGCGTCAGGGCACGAGTGTTCTACCTCTTCCACAGGTTCATCAAGGAACTTAGGAACGAGATATCACCAGATATCACCGCCTCGCTGTTAGACAGCATCAGCGACCTCCTTTCCATCCAAGTAGACCTACCAGAACTCGACAGCCCCGAAACTCAGGATCTCCTCACCGAAGCGATAAAAAACCCAGGAATATTCGACTCCCAGATTTATCTCTTCGAAACTGCGGGTATCCTTAACTCGTTGTTCTTCAAAGACCCGACTCAGTCAGAGACCCTTCTGAGGTCGATCGTGAAACCGCTTATGGGCGAGTTGCCCGGCCATTTACAAGCGGCGAAGGTCTCAAACGATGTAACGGCGATCCTGAAAATCCACCATATCATTATGGCGCTGGGGAATGTGGCGAAAGGATTCCCTGATCTTCCTTCCCCATTGCCGGAGGGGTATATCCTCCCACCACTGGAAGTATTCCGTGAGATTGGGCAGACGATAATAGTGTGCTTGGAACAACTGAACGTAGTGAAGGGCGTGCGGGATGCGGTGCGCCTCGCCAGTTCTTGATCCTTTGTTCCGACGCTAACAACTCCGCCTACTACAGACACGTTTCGCTTTTGCGAGGATCGTCGCTCCAACTGGAAGCAGCATCACGTACCTGATCCCTCCGCTGATGGTGAACCTCTTGGCGCACTCTGAACCTTCGGAACTTGCGGACTTCATGAACTTTATCGGATTGCTTGTGCACCGTCTCAAGGTACGTGAATACAAGCTTGGCGAGATCATGACGGCACGTTTACCGCCTCTCAGGAAGCCATGTTCCAGGTTTTAGATGAGCTCATAACCCCGTTGACCACCCACATCTCCCAACTTCTAGCGCAACCCGCTAGCGGGACGGATGATGCGCTTACCCACGGAGAATCGAAAAAGGGGTACTTGAACCTGTTGAGCAGTATCATGACTTCAAAATTGCAAGGGGTGTTTCTGTCAGAACGTGCGTGTCTATACTGCTGTCGCTTTTCGATAAACTTTTGATCCTCCTGCCCGTACTCGCAGGCAACAAGGGACAGTTAGAGGGGCTGCTTGAGATGATGGAGCGGGTGGTTATAGATCTCACGGATCCAGCGGGCCAACGTTCAGCACTTCAGTTCCTCGCGCGTTGCGTAAACGCTTGGGCGGTGCCACTACCTGATGGTGTCCCCCAAGCGTTGCCTGGCTTTGAGCGATTCGTATATGAGAGGCTCGTCCCCGCCACCTTTCGAGTGCTCTCGTTGCCAGAGTTCAACACCAAGGACGGGCAGGTGATGATGGTGAGCGGGTTTTCTACTCCTATAAATAGCAACTACTAGCAACTCTCCCACGCTAACAACCTGCAAGGTCTCGTATGAAATTGCCTCCTTCTACCAAACTGTTGCCAAAGCCAGGGGACAAGAAACGCTGGATTTCTTCGTTTCCGCGTTTTTACCCTCTCAGGGATGGCCGCAAGAGATGGCTCTTGATTTCGTCACAAAACTCCGAGACCTAGACAACAAGACGTTCAAAAGGTACTTCACGGATATCGTTCGCTCTGCTCATGGGGGCTCATAATCCATGTTTGTGGTTCTCCTTTCCGAACCCCCCACCCTGCCATTCATGCTTTTTGCTACTCATCCTTTCTACATCACACTGCACTTTCCTCTCGCGTTAGCCCAGTTTTATACCGTAATACCTCGTCGTTTTCGTTACGTTCCGCATAGCATTCATTTTCGATGTCGATGTAAACGAAGATTTTTCGTAATGGGAATTGTCTGGCAGACGCCCACCGGGACCAAAAGAGGCAGCCACACGGAAGCCCATGTGCGATCACCCTCTAAGCGCGCGCACCCACCCCCAACCATGTCCACCGTCGGTCAGTCTCCAAGTTTATCCTCGATAACGGAACCAAGCTGAATGGGTAAACCGGGTCCTCAGCAACCCAGAAGAAAAAAACGAGAATAGTGAGTTACGACCGATAACCCTTGGCTTACAATCACGTCCTCATCGACATGGCTTCCCCAGAGACCTCCAAGGGTAGATATAACTTGCTTCACATCGTTTGGAGTAAATCTGACCATCGGTTGCTCAGCATTCCTCGGATATGTCGTTGGATGAAACTTGGAGGAGGCTCTCGAACAACATTCGAGAGATCTTTGCGCAAAACGCGGCGAACCTATCCTTCGAAGAGAACCACCGGTTCAGTTATAACTTGGTCCTCGGGAAGCAGTCAGAAAAGCTCTACGAAGGCGTCAAGACTCTCATCGTCGAGAATTTGCAAAAGATGGTCAAGGAAAAACTAATTCCCGCCTTCCCTACCGGCGTCCGGAGCGACATGATATCTCGGGCGAAGGAAGGGGAAGAACTCCTCAAGGCGTTCAGATACGTTTGGGATGATCACGAATCTGGTCTGTGTAAACTTCGAGACATCCTCAAGTACTTGGTACGTCTCTCCTTCCCGAGTCTAAGTGTGGCGGAGGCGCTTATCTGCCCTAGGACCGAGTGTATGCGCCAGCACAACGCCTCCCCGTCATATACGATGCCGGTGTCCTGTTATTCTACAAGCACATAATCGAACCCCCGATAGAAGGGCACCTCGTTGACGCCGTCCTTGATGAAATACGCGTAGAACGGGATGGGTTCGCGATCGGCCAGTCCGCCGTTCGGGGATGTGTCGAGGTTCTGTGTTTATTGCGGGAGGACCCGCGGACTCCATCAGTCTACCTCGAGAAATTGGAACCGCCACTACTCGATGAGAGCCGGAAATTCTATGAGGTCGAGGGAAAGCAGAAGCTGGAGTCCTCTAGTGCGCCTGAATACCTCACTCATGTGGGTACTTGGTACAGGATCCGTACAAATGTGGTTTAACTCGTGGACTGTTTGTAGGTGGATAAACGGTTTACCGAGGAGACTCTTCGTGCCCAGCGCTACCTCACATCACAAATCACCCCACTACTGGAGGAGATCCTGGAGGAGACGTTGCTCACCCCGCACCTCACGACCGTCATTCATATGCCGAATTCCGGGATGGACACCATGCTTGACACGGACAAGATACAGTCCCTCACCCTGATGTACAAGCTATTCAAACGGGTTGTTACGGGAATGCCGTCCATTCGCAAAGCGTTCAAGGAGTCGATCATCCGTCGGGGGGGCGAGATCAACATGAACGCGGAGTTCGACGTCGTGGATGAGCCTGCGGGGGTTGAACGTAATTCTAAGGGGAAAGGCAAGGCCAAACCACGAGCCACCGGTTCCCAGACACTTCAACAAGCTCTGAAGTGGGTCCAGGACGTGCTCGAACTGAAGGATAAGTTCTACCGTGTCTGGTCAGAGGCGTTTAATTCTGACCGAGAACTTGAAACTGCAATGGTCGAGGTGGGTTTACTTCTGGCAGATGAATGCTTCGTCTGATGGAACAATTTCAGGGTTTTGAGGGCTTCATCAACACCAACCCGAAAGCTCCCGAATTTATATCTCTGTTTATTGACGAGAACCTTAAGAAGGGAGTCAAGGATGTAAGCTCCGTGTCACCCACGAAAACGTTCACCCTAACACTATCGTAGAAAACCGAACTTGAGGTCGACATCGCATTGGACAAGACCATCACTGTGTTCCGATATCTCACCGACAAGGACGTGTTTGAGCGTTATTATAAAGGTCACCTTGCCAAACGATTACTGTTGGGACGCTCCGTCTCTTACGATGCGGAACGACAAATGTTGGGGAAGCTGAAAGTCGAGTGTGGTCACCAGTTCACGCAAAAGCTTGAGGGTATGTTCAACGACATGAAACTATCGGCGGAAACAATGGAGGGTTATAGACGCCACCTGGAGCAGACCACGGTATGCGAACGGCTCTTCCACGAAACTCGAGTTCTGACACCTCTGTAGGCACCTTCCGTTGCTATCAGCGTCACTGTCATGACTTCTACCTATTGGCCGTCCGCAGCCAACGTTCCATGTACTCTACCAGAGGTACTCGTGAGAGCAGCCAAGTCATTCGAAATGTATTACCTCTCGAAGCACACTGGTCGGAGGCTCACTTGGCAGCCGTCTATGGGCACTGCGGATGTCCGGGTCCAGTTCAAGTCAAGGAAGCACGATCTGACGGTGTCCACCATTGCACTTGTCATTCTTCTGCTATTCGAGCCTCTCAAGGAGGACGATTTCCTCACGTATGAGGTAAGCCGCACCCCGCCAATCTACGGCACGTCTGAGGTTTGACGCGTTCCCTCTTAAAGGAAATTAAAGCGGCTACCAACATTACAGACAATGAGCTCTCGCGAAACCTCCAATCACTGGCTTGCGCCAAGTACAAGATTCTGAAGAAACACCCATCGGGACGAGATGTGAACCGTGGGGATTCCTTCTCGTTCAACCTCGACTTCACGTCAAACCTTCAGAAGATCAAGATCAGTATGGTCTCATCAAAAGTCGAGAGCACCGAAGAACGGAAGGAGACCCATGACAGGATCGATGAGGAACGAAGACACCAAACAGAGGTAGAGTGTTCATCACTTGCGTTGGGAAGGGTCTGACAAGTGGTTCGCAGGCTTGCATCGTCAGGGTCATGAAGGATAGAAAGCACATAGCTCATAACGACCTCATTAATGAGGTCACGCGACAGCTCATCCCCCGATTCCAGCCGAATCCCATGGATATTAAAAAACGGGTTGAGGGTCTTATTGAGGTAAGGGGCTTCTCCTTTCTGACTTCGCCCATGATAATGCTTACTGTGTACCTCTTCAGCGAGAGTATCTTGAGCGATGTGAGGATAGGAAGTCGTACAATTACCTGGTGAGCATTTATCATGCACTCGGGAGTGCCAGTCTGACGATGAACTTCAGGCGTGAAGGGTTGTTTTCGTTTGTACTTTTGCATTATTTGTATCTCTTGTACCGTTGCATCATCATTTTCACCAAGAATCCAATCTCTGAGACCTGTTCTGATTTGGCGCCAGAAATATATTTCGTTATCAATTACAACAAGCTGTCAAGTACACAAGAGCACAGGAGAAGCACCTATCGACGGGGAGGCGTACCCAGATATATCGAAAAGCCGAACAAGGCTGCAGTCGAAAACGCCATCACCAACCCACCAATCCAAACCCCGGAAATGCTGGGTCCCAATACATAGTTTATCGTGAGAAAAACAACAGGATTCCTACCCTTATCAAAGGTAGTAGATGCACAGAAGCAGGTATTGAATGCCCC
>Ga0307515_10006398_pt1 | contig 23569 bp, 13 predicted proteins | sample 17_EM_MG_FD_194513 | JGI IMG/M metagenome (GOLD analysis project Ga0307515, IMG submission 194513) | Populus trichocarpa ectomycorrhiza microbial communities from riparian zone in the Pacific Northwest, United States - 17_EM | ecosystem: Host-associated > Plants > Roots > Unclassified | place... | reverse complement strand
CTCTGGACACTAAAAAGCATCTTTTAAATTGGAGGGGTATTTAAAAACATATTAAAATAATTTTTTTATATTTTTAAAATTTATTTTAAACCTCACATATCAAAATAATTCTTTTAAAAAAATTAATTTAAAATAAAATAAAATTAATTTTTTAAAAAACACTATTAAAATTAATTTTATTATATGTTTTTAGATATTTTGAAGAGGTTGATGTTAAAAATAGTTTTTAAAAATTAAAAAAATTATTTTAATATATTTATTTCTCCAAAGAACATTTTACTGCAAGACAATCCTTATACAAGAGCTAAAGTTCGCTTCTGGTTCAATTATATGCAGCAACAGGTGAGACTTGAGAGCATTGAAATTTGAAATTAGATAGATGGCTAGCCACTTTTACTGGCAGGCCCGCATCCACAGACGACACATGAACACGTTCGAGAACACATTCATTTGAGCTTGCTGTGACGGATTTAGCCCAGTTCACATAAAGTATTCTCCATTTTGAGCCCGCAAAGGATGTCTCGCAGATTTGACACATCCAGTGTGGGCTGACAACACTACAGTAACCGGTAGCGCCTTGCTTCTCCATGCCTCTGTGTCTCGATCTCCGAGAAGCTTTGGTGTTGCAACTAAGAGATGTCTGCTCCAAATTGATGGGTGTTACTTTTCACTTCAAATAACGAACGTTTATCACTGTTTGACACATACATACCTCTTCTGCCGTTGATTAAGAAAGTTGCTGAATTCAACTCCCAACCTTCATTTTTTTTTTTCCGAGTATTTTGAACTATTTTTTTTTATATAAAAATTAAATCCTTCTGCTAGATTCAGTCTATACGTCAATTTAACCGCACACGAGATGGTTTTTAAAACGCAAAACATGCTTTGGATTGAAAAAAGAGTCATTAAACCAAATTAAAAATTCAAAAAAATTATTTAACAATTTGTTGTATCCAAAACATGTCGTCGCTGGTGGTCGTGGTTGCTAGTCATTGCCACCGCTTCAATTTCTGGCGTAGACCAAAGGAAATCTGAAGATGATTAGGCAGAAAAGGGGGCAGTGTTGCAGGCGAAGGAGATACTGCTTTGCTAGCCGAAGTTTGGAGAAGAAAGAAGGGTCGGTCGAGTGTGGTGTTGTGAGAAGGAAAAGAGAGAGGGAGACACAGCAAGGGAGGAGGGGGGAAAACATTAAGGAAAAACTTGGGTTATTTCCACCCTTCGTTCCGTTAGATCAACCATTCCATTAGTTGACCAAATTTAACAAAAGTCGTGATTAGACAAGTTCACTTGATGCCAACACTACCCCAACATTAAGATTAAAGAAGAGAAAAACACCGACGAAAACACTTAAAATTGAAAAATAAAAAAGAATAAAGCATCAGTTGAAATTAAGAAGGAAGCAAAAAAGAAAACACAAAATCACATTCAAATCTTTCCACAACCAAAACACATTTCTCCTTCAACCTCCCCAATTGATTGCTTAATATTAAACAAATTGAGAACGTAATTAATAAGATTTACTTTCTTCGAAAGACAACAGGAAGGATGATGAATCGCACAAAAACAAAGCGAAACTTCGAAAGGAAGAAAAAGTAAATAGATATATAGATGTCTTATGTTAATTTAATCAACAATTTTAACAGGAGGAGGATACTTTCAATGCACATATCCAATTTCCAGAGGACATGCATAATGGCGCAAGCATGCACAAAGAAAATAGTAACCAAGTAGTTTAAGTTAAGTTTAGTAAATACAGAACTGGAAGTTTTTATCTTCCTACCGAGTTAACTAGGAGTACAGAATACAATCTAGTGTCCCTAGACTTGGATTTATAGCGCAGACTGCTGTTTATCCCAGAATTTTCTCAAGGATAAAACAGGTCTGGAAAGCTTGTGTTCTAATAAATCAATAATCGAAATCACTAGCAATAGAAACTATTGACAAACCAATTTTACGAAAAGAAAAGAAAAAAAACAAAGATAATCACTCTAGTGTATAAACACACAACACTACTGCTGAGGAGTGCTGCAAAAGAGAAATGTGCTGAATTGTGGATACCAAGAGAAATGTGCTGAATTGTGGATACCTTGTGAAGATAGCCTAACAGCCCGAGGGATGAATGTATCAACAAATCAATTCTGATCCTTTCCAAACATTCTGCTCCCTTTAGGCTCCAAAGGTTCAGAAGAGTGTTAAAAGAACAACTGTCTTCAGTGATTAGCAATCATCAAAACTTTTACCATAAACTGTTACCATAGTCATCATCAGAACCATTTTCGTCATAAAGAAAATCATCATATGCTTCTCCAACAGCATCATCCACATTTTCATCTAGTGGCCCCAAACCATCATTTTCATTAGTATCCTCTAATTTGTGATCTTTTCCATCTGTATGCAGCACCTTCTCAACAGGGTCAGGATGTGATTCAGTCCGCGGTCTCTTGGCATCCTTAGCCTCCTGTAAAAAAACACATCGCAATCCAGAATATTAAAAGGGAACAAAGCAGCCTTCAATACTTCTAGGGTTGCTAGGTGCTCATCCTTACAAAAGTAAAAAAATAGTAAACAGAATATAGTCCCTGTGCATAAGAAACTAGAGCATCTGAAATGACACAGGCAATGAAACTGTCACTTCCTCTAGGAGAGTGGAAGATACACTGTTCATTTGCTTATCCAAGGATAGACAACAAAATGTGTGAAACAGCTCATTCAAACTCAGGCACAGTCCATTGTAACAGAAGGGTGCTTTCAAAACCATGGATGACAAAGACCTAGCAGTCCTTCAAGTTGGTTCTTTACAGAAAAAATCAAGGGAAGATCTTTAATTCATTTATTGTTTTACTTTAACTAAAATTTGATCTTTACAGTACTAGATTTACTATTTGATGCTTAATATTCTAAGGGTTAGAGATGGTCATACATTCATTAGTAAACACTATTCCCGATTGCAACTGAACATAGTTGCAAGAAAGATTCTTGAAAATGTGATATATATATGCACCAACTGAATAGTGAAAATGGAAACGAGACATGCATCAAAATCGCAAGAAAATTTGAACTTTTCCCTTGTGATAATTTTAGATCACAAAATGGAAATGCTCATTCAAAAATATGCCACAGGAACTAAACTAAACTTGATCTATTAAAAGTAGGAAAGAAAATAGGAAAACCCCATTTAGAGACCCTGAGTTTGTATCATATTGGCAAATCAAACACTAGGTAAATAATTTTGTGAATTCAATCCTATATTCATCACTTTTAAGGCCTTTGATCCCAACTCCCCTCAATTATTAACATAAATCCATTTGCTATGTTAAAGCTAGCTAAGGTGGAGAATATTAACCATTTGGCACACAATTGACTGAGATGCTTAGTCCCAATTATGATTCATTGAAGAGTCACGAGACTCTCTTGTAAAAACCTCAAAAATGTAGATTTGTGGAAATCAGAAAGAGAAGAGCTTGTGATTCTTTTGTGTTATTTCCTTTACATTCTTTCAAATTTTTATTTTTTTAATCATTTTCAGAATTGAGTGCCACGTGGCTAATATTTTTCAATTTAGCAAGTTTTAGCATAGCAAATGTGTTTCTGTCAACATTGTAGGTAGTTAGATTGGATTGCCTAAATGTGACGAAGATGGGTTCAATTCGCAAAATTATTTACACAAGGTTCAATTTGCCAATTTGATACACACATGGGATCTCCGAAAGGGATTTTTACACAGAAAATGAATAATGTGCATATAAAGAAGAATACGATGACATACAGGTTCCTCAAATAGTTTCTCCAATACATCATAGTTGATTTTCGAACTGATTCTCTGCAAAAGAAATCATAATCAGATTCACAGTAAGCAAAAGATAAAGCATATGCCCATAAATTCTTCTTTGGGATTACAAAGAAAACTTAAATACAAGATGGAAAAAATATATTAGTTGTGACATTTACATGGAAAACATGTGTCGTGCACATACATAATACGCACTAATATTGTAAATAAGAAACCTTCAGAGAGGATTTCAATTCTACCATTTCTTTGGTTCCTGCCCCTAAAAAGTAAGAAAATTACAAGCTGAGCAAGAAATGACTTTAGCTAACCACGTGAAAGAAATCCCAAATAATTAGTCAAACAAAAGCAGCAAGCTATGGTAATAGTTATGTTATATCCTTTTGTTTCTTCTTCAGCATGAGCTACAAGAGGAAAATATAATTATATAACAGCCCTTCTGGTTATGGAGTAGCAGAAGGCAGGTGTTGTTTTTGCTAATATCCCACTCCACCTGGATATTTGTTTGAATTGTTTGTCATCTATCCAGGAAATGGTCTTTAGTGGGACCATTTAGGATGTTCAGGCTGTAGATCCCATGTGATGATGCTTTTTGGTTGGATACACTTAAGAGTATTGATAAACAGACACCCAACTGTGACATGTCACTGTTAACAACCCTAGAGTCTGATTTCCAAATTCTGTCATTCAAATGGTTAGTCAACTAATCTTCAATGGTTAAAACTTAAAACTTCACAGCTAAATGCTGCCCCAACAGTGAAATTAATTAGCAGCTTTTGTTATTGCAAATCAAAATAACAGTAACTTGCAGAGACTTCCTTTATTATCCATGTCAATTACCTTCTTAGTCAGCATTCGATGGACAGCTTCTGCAGCAGATTTAGCAGGAACTGAGTTCCTAGCTTCTGCAGCTCGCTTTTGTTGCATTTCCTGCAAATAAATATTCACAGAAAATTAGTCAAAAAAGTTAAGACAGAAAAAAATAAACATTAAACATCATTAAATTCTAGACTTGAAAATAAAGAATTTAAAAGAAGTTTATAACAGCAATGCTAATAGGCTCAGTATTGCAACAATTTCTGTATTTTATACAAAGTCAATATTCAATAATCACAATTCACATTCAATTTTCTGAACAAAATTTATTGTAACATTATGAATGGCTGCAAGATGAACAAAAAGTTGGACAGAAATACTGAATAGCGATTCACACTCTATTTTTGGCTTTTAATGAAGATTTACTTTAGAAATTTGTTTGGCAATCCCTGATTGCTATGGGCATTTGGATAAAAAAAGGGGCATTATTATACAAATAATTTACCTCAACCAATAAAACGTGTTAGAACTCAGCACACAGGTTGCTATCTCCTAATGGGTAACAGGCAATACTTCAAATGAACAGCGGTAATTAGTTGAAAAGATTAGAACATGAAACATTTTGTGAGTTAGCTGTTGTTCCTAAACCAATATTAATCTAGGAGGTCTTTTTCTTCCTTTCTCATATTGCGCTGTTACCTATTTATGAATCTCATTTAAGTGCATCAGCAGTTACTACTTAAAGATCCAATACTTTCTTCACCAACCTTATCTGACTGATCGTCCTGTTGTTCTCGTATATTCTCTATTCATTTCATATTCTAGCAATGATCCAAGAAAATCAGTTTAATTGCTGTCAACATAATCTGAATGATTGTTCAGTAGGCTAATCAGACTCAAAGACATTCCATTCAGAAAGTTACTGCAGGTTCTAGCACCTAACCAGACCTACAGTTGGCCTTTATCGCAGCATATCTCAACTTATAACCAGAGACTCTGAATATCCTCACCAAAATTGCCAGAATGGAATTGAGTGAAAAATGGATGCAATCATGTAATTCAAAACAAAGTGGATTACTTGGATACAAGTTTGACGTTGACACTGAAGAACATAATGACATCCATAAACATGGGACATAATTATGGGGAAAAAACATCTGAATTGCCCCTCATAATTCAAAAATATTGCATGCAGAACAATAGGTGGGTAACACGGGTGCATTAATATTGATGAATTTAACAACATGAAAAGTGTAGAATTCAGAGAAATAAGATATAATTGATTTGGAGAAATAATAGAAAATAATTGCAAATGCTGGAAAAACAAAACGACACTTTAGAAATTCTAACTGATCCATTCATGAAGTTTTGAACATTATAATATTATAAATCAAACAATCCAATGACAATACTATCCGAAAATATAGATGCTAAACTCCAAGATGCATGAAAACACAAATACCATTTCCATGAAAATTGTATTGATCTGAACATAATTGAATACTAACTATAAAATCACCTTAACAATGGAAGTGGCTCACTATCTCTTAGTTTCTAATGTCATAAGTTTTATTCTTCTAAAACATTCCAGTAAAAGTAGAAGTAACAGAAACCACAGTTTGATTGATACAAGAGTGTATGAAAAGATAATGATCAGCAGCATTCAAAAAGAAATATAGTTTGATACTGTCTACCAAATCAATTCCAGAGAGGTACTCACTGAGCAAAGTCAACTTATTGATATAGGCCAAGATCAAAATTTCATTTCCATTGAGTCTTTTTATTGTTTGGTGATATATATTTCGTTAGGAGGAAGGATATTGAAAAGTGCCAAGTATGCACACAGGAAGCTCAGAGGTTTGCTGAAAAGATGTTGGCCACAGTTCCTCCCATTCATTACAAGAAAATAAAAGGTAAAACAGCATAAAGAGAGATTTTAACAATAGATGAAACAGCTCAAGTCACAAACTTGAACTTGTGGTGAGTATTATGAAACAAAAATATTTTCACAATATTTTATGGTTTCGAGGATATCTTGGGTTATTGAAACAGTCTCACAAGATGGTGTAGAAAAAAAATAAAATTTAGACTACACCCTTGGAGCCAATCAGCTACATATATTAAAAACCTTCACAAAATTTGTTAAGTGTTCAAGAAAGAGAAAAATAAAGCATATAGTTATATAGACATTTTATGCACTTATTTTTCACACTTAATTGAAGAAAATCAAAGAGCATAAACCCTAGCATTTTATGTCACTTAGTGACAAACCATAAATAAATTAAAACATGGGCATGCTTTCTAAGCTATTTGAAACTTTCAGGAATTTTTTTATTCTATGAGTTGGAAAGTTGAATGGAAACAAGGGCTCAAATCTAGTTGAGGATTCACAATCACCTATGTCTAAGTTCTACAAATTAAATACAGAACTGTTGAACAAAAAACATCAGCAACAAAATAAAATGGTCGGGTATTTATATTGTTGTTCTGCAAGAAAAAATCCAAGGAATATTATACAATAAGCAAAAGAGTGAACATATTACAAAACAATAGTTGAAATAATCCAATGATACAAAGTGCCTCAAAATTCTCCTAGTAAACCAGAAATTTACCTTTTTAGATTTTGCTAAATCAGCTTTTACAGCAGCATCAAGCTTCCTTGCTGCCTGCAAGTCCTCTGGGCAATTCTTGAAATTCTCCTCCCAAGCTTCCTTATGAGTCGCTGTGGCTGCTTCTTTGGCCTCCTGTTCCTGTAAATGGCAATCACCATTGAATTGCAGGCTGAATCCATAGAACTAGAACAAGAACAACAACTGCACGGAAAGCATTTTATCATGCAAAGCCAATCAAATATATACCAGGCAATTTCCCAGGCACCAGCTAAGCAGATAAAGAAATGGGAAAATGGCCATATAATAAGCTCAAGAAAAACCACCTAATGATTTTAAATGGTCCAAGATATGACATTATTGGTTGCATACAGACAATTATCCATAGCAGCACATTCTTAAGTTATGAGAATATGAATCCTAGGGTATATGTTTTGGATTAAAGTTCGTATCACAGTTTGTTAGAAAATATAGTGGTAATAGTTGTAACACCAGCACAAACTCATTAACCAGTTGTGAGGTCGCTGATCAACCAAGAAGTGACTGCTATAAAGACTTGAATTTGCTAGCCCAAGTGTTACCATTTGACCAAGAAATGGCCCCTGGCATGTGATGTAGATAAAGGAAATTTGACCTCAGAAGATTAAATTACCTGAAGATACTCTCGGTTCATTTCTTCCCAAATGATTTTCTTGTAACGTTTTTCCTCCTCGTTGTGAAGGTAGCTATCAACCTATAAAATATCAAAACAATGGAATCAACAAAATAAAATGAAACATCTGATTGAATGGATATAGATGAATAGAAATACAAACTCGTTCATGAAAATACAAGGCAAAGCAGAATGAATTGGCTAAATAGCTACCTTTTCAATTTCAATAGCATATGTTCAATACACCAAATTAGTATAAGAACAAAATCATGAGAATTACAATCTTATTATTTCTCCCAAAAAAAATCCAGGAAAAAGAGAAGTGAAACAGTGATTGGTGCCAGATTTGTCAAAATCCAGCATTGCCAAAGAAATCTTTTTTTCCTTCTCCATTTTTCTGAGCTAAGGAAAGAGGGGAAGTTTGGTTTCTATTAGGACACTTTTAATAGTACTCATGCACATGAGTGAATGCATGCAAGGACAAGGATGCGAGCGCGCGCACATACATATATACTTAGAAGGATGATCATAGAAGATGTGAAATGTCTACGAGAATCCATTTCAGGAACATGAAATGTAAGAGAAATTCAAATGTTACGACTCCAGTTTGTCTGGAAAGATATGACATTTAATGAAGAAGGTATTACAAGACTACCAGAATGAAGTTTAAACAATTTGAATCAAGAATGACAAATAATGTCCAAATAATACAAGAAAATGAAATTCAGAGCCCAATTACTGTTCTGATTAATTACATTAACATAGAACAAGAAGCGAAGGCAATGAGATAGGTTTGGGATGATGAAGGTGATTTAAAGCTCCTGAAAATCACAGAACACAGAATGTTTTGGTTTCTGAAATTCAGTGTTGCAACTCATGCTTAAAAATGTTTCTGGAACATGATAAAAGCAAGATTTATGAAAATTTGGCTGTGTAAATGTTACTGGCGGGCTTATGATTTATTTTACTTGAAATTTATTACTCCATGATATTTTTGGCAAGAGAGCATGAAAGCAACCATAAGAAAAGCAAATCAAACCATTACTCGTTTGAAGTTTTTTTTTAGATCCCATCCATGAACCTTAATTTTCATGTTTATCACATATGCTGAAGAGTAGAAGATGGGATACATAGGAGTAGTGATATGCCTAAGAGAAAAACAAATTGTTAGACTCCTTAGTTCTCACCTCAGCATCATCAATATCAGAAAAGCCATCTGACTCGTAAAAATCTTTAGAGCTCATATCACCCACACCATCATCTTGCAGTTTATCAGGATCACTGGCTAAATTCCCCATGGAAGCTTCTGAAACATTTTAGTTTCAAATAAATATTTTCAAGTATTTTGGCAGAAGACCATGCCAGTTCCAAACCAAGGATAAAGAGAGTAAACTTACCAACACTTTTGGGATCCTGTACTGGCCTTTCTTCATCTCTGCTCTCACATTGGCTGTTCGATTCTTTTGAAAGCTAAAGGAAAATGGGGATAAAAGACAATAACAACTTACAATTAAAAAGCTGAAAATCAAAGATAAGTTTAAAGTTCATCAGAAATTCATATCATAAACATCAGAAACATGTAATCAATTGCTTGATTCTGTAATGTTATCATGTGTACTGTTTCCTAGTAAAGAGCATTTGGTGTTAAAATAATTTCATACGAACATTCATAACTGATTCTAATGTCCTTGCAAATCATATGTTCATTGATTCCATGGAAAAATACACGAAACACCATGCATGGCTGTGTGTGCAGGCATGCGCAATGGTGAAAGATATTTAACAAAAACAGAGAGAGAGATAAGTAAAAACACTTATTGACTATTGAGGAAAAACCGACACCTCACAGTGCAAGTTCCGTCTCAAGTTTGTTGTCCTCTACATATAATTTTATATGCTTAATACAGGAAAGACATTGCCCTATTACGGTCCCACAAAAGCAGGGTATAAGGGTATAAGAGACAGGAATGGTAAAGAGTGTCCATGGGTCGGGTTTCTATTATATCCATATCCTACCCTTTACTCGTCGGGTAAGAAAATTAGATATTCATAACCTATCCATCAGTTTATGATACAAATGTATATATATCTCAGGTTAGGTTTGGGTCGGGTTTGACAATATATGTACCCTATCCATTGTCAATCGGGTAAAGTAACTATCCAAAAAAAAATCACCCTTTCATGTCAAGTCAGTATTCATCAAGTTCAGGATAAATTGCCATCCTTAATAAGAGATCTGCATTTCTACATAAAGTAGCTCCTCTATCCATTATTGCAAGATGCTAACTATTACACATGTGAAATACCTTTCAGATGTTTGAATCACATGTTTCACAATACATAAAAACCGCTGTTGCTTGGACTTGAAATTTCACCCTATAATACCTGTGACGACACAGGCAAAGGAGTGCAAAATGTGTCTGACACTTCAATGTGCCCTCAAGATGCTACATGTCCCATCCAAACCACACAAGCAACAAGATTGATAATAATGGTGGTTTGAAATTGAAGACAACAAAAAATGAGAGAAATTTCAAATATAATTAGCGATACCTGTTTCTAATAATTTGTAGATTCACATAAGCCTAGTAAATATTAATTTGCATAACCATAGACTAATTTGACTGGTTAGACTAGTTTTTAGGCCATACTTGTATGGCATATCTTGTTACCCATATTCAACATTTTAGATTTATGAGTTGAGTCCCTGTATCCTAGAATTTGGAATTTAACATGCCTGACAGCTCAATTCAGAATCACACGAAACCCTATAAGCAAATCTGAGCAACATTGCATATAACTAGTACTTGTAGAAGCTCATGAAGCTTGGTACGAAATACAAACGACGTTGCAGCAGATTGCCTATTGACTCGGAAAAACCACAAAATTGCAGCCCAAACAAAAGACATTTTCAATACTAACATTTTTATTACGTCAAACAAAATTTTTAGCTAGTGTTTTCCATCTTGACCAACAAACCGGAAGACAATTTACTCATCAGAATTGATAAAAACACAATTTTTTCAACAGCGACAAAGCCAATGGAGAAACAAAATGTAAGTATAAGTTTAAGAGTACTCTAGCTTTAAGAAAGATGTAATAACTAAATTTGAGTCACTCACATTATGCGTAACAGATGATAGTTTCATTCTTTGCCTCTCAGCATTCTGGAAAGCTGGAGGATCTGATCCTCCCTCAAATCCTATAACCTGCATTAGAATAGGAAAGTGGATTATAACATCTTTTTCTGGGTCAAAAAAACCATGTAATTTTCATTAAAGGGAGCATCACTCACTATTGCATAGCAATCTTTACAAAGTCCAAATCCAAAAGGAGGTTTATTTGTACCCTTATGTTGACAAAGCAACTCTTTTGAACTAGATGGCTCCCCAAAAAATTTCTGTGGCATTGAACTCTCTTTCAACTCCTCTGCCTTCGCATTCAGTTCCTCAATCTAATGGTATAGGAAGATACAGAACTTCAAAAGTTTCACACAGCATAATTTTGTAGAGAAAATAAGACACAAATTTAAAAACAATCAATAACACAAGCAGCTTAGATGATGAATAATGATGTTGGCTTATTTTATTTTATTAAAATTATAAAGAACAAATAATTTTTTAGCTTATGCCTGAAGCAAGATCAGAAAAATAATTTGCAAATCTTTATCTTGGCAGTAATTTTCAACTATAACAAATGTTTTTTAAGACCTACAGTTGTCGTAAATCTTTTAGATAATTGTAGAATGGTTAGGATACCCTTGAGAGAAACAAGTATATGTCAGCAAACCTCATGGGTGAGCTTGAACTGAATTAATAAATAGATTTGATGCTACTAAGAAAGAATACAACTGATGAGCTAGCATTAGCTCAAATAGTTATTCTAAGGGAGAGTCATTCAAGTAGAAGAAAAGGCAATAAAAAATACAGAAGGCAAGCCCCAGGAGCAGCAGCAGAAATGGATATGGCTGATCCACTACAAGATAAATATATTTTTTTTAACTTCAAACCCTTACTATCTATTGCACTCTGTTTTGTATGCTTCAAATCTCCATCCAGTTAATGATTGCGATCAAGGTACATGTTGACTTGCCAATTCTTGCTAATGTTAATATAGTTTGCTTATTATCAAGCACAACATTTACTATAGCCTCACTTGTGGTATTAGGCAACAGTTAGTTTAGCTTTCGGGTAGTTTTGTTCAGTGGATTCTAAATAGTAAGATAGGGCTCAGGGTAGCATCCTTCATAACCTTCTTGTTTTGTGACTTTTTTTATTCAAGTTTTTTTATCCCAGTTTCCCCCACTCGGGCTTCTATCTTGGAGCCAAGAGTGGTTTTGCCAACTAAGCTAGAAAGCCCTAATGATTTTCATGCACTGTTTTCTTTTTGCAGCACCAAATGACCATATCTATGCTCTACTTACAACAGCCTTTACATCAATTCATCTTTTTTTTTCCTTCTTGTTTTCAGAATTTTTAGATAAGAGAAGATTATGTTCACTGACAAAAATTACAACATGTTGGAGAATAAATTGTCTTCCAAAATATAAAAGCAAAAGGGAATATCATCAAAGAGCAGCCCAATCCCACCAAATGTCAGCTAAAGAAACCTCCCTTAAAGCACCTGATGCATAATACCACAAAGAAAAAAGGAAAATAATCCCACCCACAACTGTCTCGAATGGTACTGCTTTTTTCTCTTCTTTCTTCTTTTTCTGAGTTACATCAATTTACCTATGAATTAACACTTACTAATTAAACAGTAAGTTATAAAGAGAATCCTTCAAGTCAAATTTATCATCCCAACACGAGTCATTAGAAATGATAAAATTCTCCACAAGGGAGAGAACAAAAGGGAAACTAATCTCGGCCCTGTGGAGTAATGCCTCTTCCTTAGTTGCCAACCTCCCTTAGAGTTCACAAAATAGAATTTCAGCTCCAGACTTTTATTCCATTAACCATGCTTGACAGAATATACAACTAGAGTAGACCTAGTACTCATTTTCCTCTAAGTAATCCTATCTGGAATGCCACCCCCCCTTACAGTTTGCAAAATAGAATTTCAGTTCAAGATGTTTAATCCATTAACCATGCCTAACAGAACATACAAGTAGAGTAACTAAATTTCCCCCTAAATAATCCTATCTGGAAGGCAACCCTCCCCAACACACACACACCCAAAAAAAAGAAGAAGCACCTTGTTTAGGTATGCTTCCCTAAACAAGTTTTGGGAACCATGGATCTAGAAGGTGTGCTACCCCCTGATACAAGTTTCTTATGTGCTAGCAGCAGTAAAACCTCAGAGCAGTATTTCTTGCATTGTGAAAGGCATGAAAACTTTGGACTGGGCTTTTCTCAATATATAGAGAACCATGGATCTGACCAAAAAAACTTAAGGAGTTATTGCTGATCTGATTTGTGGGCTTTGGCAGTAAAGTTGTGACATGTCTTCTATTATATCATGCATCTACTGTGAGAACAATGCCATAATTTTTCAGGAAAAGCAGTTTATATAAATATATGGTAGTGCTTGTGGCTTCTCTCTGATGCTTCACTACTGGAGATTTTACTGGTACCTCCTTAGCAGGCATCCAGAAAGACTGGAGCACTCTTTTGCTATAGTTTCCTGTTATTCCGTTTTCACTTTCTAGGAGATGGTTTATCTGCTTTGCACATTATTTTAGTCTTAGAGAAATTTTTATTTCTACCCGAAAAACACGGAAGAAAATCTGCCTTCTTTGGAGATCAGATGACAAAATAAGAATAACCTACCAACTAGATGGGGTTAAGTGTAATTTGTTGATCTTCAAATAAATCTTGGTGGAGGTATAGAAAGAATGCAACTTGGTAAAGAAAAAGACAACTTTCCAGTCAAAAGTGAGCAAAATGGAAATTGGCCCACTCAAATGGACAAAGAATATGTCACCTTTCAAAAGAGGCAGCTTGTCTGCCAAAGAGAAATCCAACTTCTTAATTCCAATTAACAAATTTTTGTTTACTATGAAATCCACGTGAACTGTCATGGAATTTCAGAGTATCACTACCATGCTCACCAGCTGTAGTGTAAGTTCTACTGATACTTATGCAGGAAGGGGGCTGGCAAGTGGAGATGTTGTGGTTTATGTTTTTCCTCAGGTTATTTTCTCAATGTTGATCATGAAAGACATCTTATCGTATCTGGCCAACAACACACTGAATATTATTACCCACACACTACAGCATTTGCCCGTATGCAGGCAAGATACTGGTAGAGAAAGGAGAGGTTGAAGTGTCCCTGTAGCTTCTCGGAGTCGATGATGACAGAGAAACCTTTTTAATTTTTGGCCCACAAGACAGTTAAGAGTATTATCACTTATAGATTTGTTATTTCAAGACACTACGCACTATACTTTCATGTTTTGAATAGCTGGAGCCAAAAAAGTCACGAAATGCTTCCGGAAACATACCGTTAAGCTTCCAGACTCTGTATTCTCGAATTCAATCAATCTCTTTGACAGTGTTTTTCCACAAACATGCACCAGCCTTAACTGCAAAAGATTTAAAGCAAACATCAAGTAACCGCAACATGGACAAAATACCAATCTTAGCAGAACTCAAGTAGGGCTAATAGGTTCTCTGACAGAAAAAAGGTAGGCTCATAGGCTGGTAAAATTCATATAATACAAGACAAAAGTATATTTGAAACAAAAATTAATGTAGCTGACTCATAAATCAAGTATAATATGTTGCTTTGTAATATACAGGTTCAAGAACTGGTACATAAGATCCAAATCTAGAAATAATAAAGTAACCAGTAAACAACATAAATATCAATTGAGAAAAGCTCAATTGAAGCTTCATGGATAATTAAACAAAGCAATCTGAACTATAATTTGTCTAGAAGCTCTTCGCACACCTCACAGTCACCTCTCAAAGACGCCCTTTCCCCACCTTACACCCTTGTCTCAACACTCCCCTTGGTCAATTTTTCTCACCAGTTTCAAATATGAGCATATTGATTCTCATACAGCCAAATATCTACTTGGCGCTTCAATCTATGAAGAATGAATTCAAAAATTATTCAGTAAAGTAATTAAACAATTATTCCAATTCTTATGACTTTCACCACAATTCACTTCTTTCATAGTGATTCCAATGACATGGATTCAACAGCAATGTACTGATGACTTTAATCCACCAATATCACAAGAACTCTAAATTGAATAGTGACTAGGTTATGCTGCAGAGAGGTACCAGCACAACTAAAGTGTTCGTAGATGCCTTCAAGACAGAAAAGTATTATTTCTAAGCCTAGACATATGCTCATAGTCTGACACAAGTGGGTCCACTCTAATCAAGATCACAACTTCCAAGTCATTATTTGAATTCACCTGCCTCTGCAACTAAAAACTTCTACTGATCTTTTCTTTTCTTCTGACCTCTTTGGTCAGGAACTACTCTGCTCGTTCGAGGAAAAACATACCCCACTAAACAATTACTAGTTAGGTGCAGCACTCAAGTAGCCCTATAGACGAGCTTACATCAATCAAATGAATGTGACATAATTGGGGTGACTTTTCAATGCATTTCATATTTGTCCATCGTCGAATTAATCACTGCACATCAACAAATATTTCACACATGACTTACAATGTCAGATTTGGAACAGTTGAGACCATGTGAAATTGCAGATATATATAATGCTGCACCCCATAACGCACTGGGTCTTCTCCCTGTCTGTGAGTAATATAAAATCAGACAGAAAACAGTATAAGACTTTGGATAGCTCATAAAGTATCCGATAAAATGACTGAAACTAAGTTCATCTTTCCCATAGTATCAGAAGAGAATTTCACACCTGCATCCAGTGATGATTCATGCTTGCAATAATGGTCAGTGCATCATCAGAAATTTCCCTGTTTTTTCCTCCTGATAAACCTTAAAAAACAAACAATGGTTATTACAATCCCCTACTTGAAAACAATATCTATCACATACATTCGGTTCCAAAAGGAAGGATTTAAAGTCTTCCAAATAAAATTAAATAGAGAGGGGCATCATGATACTCCCTAAGCTTCTAAGAATACAACTCAAGAAGCAGATCACACTTACTTCTTGGATTCAGGAAAGCAAAACCAAAGAGTGGTGGGAATGCCAACACAAGATAGAACCAGAAAAGTAAAAGTTTACACAATAGATAGAGATGGAGTTCTTTTGTGGGAGGGGAGGAGAGAAAGTTCGATGAGGTATCATTGTACACTCACATAAAATAAACATAATATGCTGCTTAAATAAATGGAAGGTTTTAGTATGGAAGGGGATAGGATATTTGTATTGCTTGATAGACCTCCAATCCTTGTACTCCAAAAGTTTCCATTAATTGACAAGAGAACATATTTAATAACCTCGAAATTTAATTACTGAAATACAATCACTAATCAATATGCGAGTGATTGTAGAAACTTACTAGCAGTATATTTGTGTATAAAAATGGAAGGATCGAGAAGTTTCTGACAAATGGCATGCTCAGTAAGATTTAAAACTTTGCAGAGCTGCAAAAATACAGCACCTAGTACATAACTGTAAACAATTTCGAGAAAACATTATGTTATTCACATGTAAGCAAGGGATAATCGTGATGACAACAGCTTAAATTTGGCTGTAAAATTACAAGCCTCCTCACATATTTATCTGCAAGTAATTAGAAAAATCAATAAGAAGATACGGTTTCCTGTTTTCCCTGGAAAAAAAAAAAGTCCAAGAGTAGTATCAGAAAATGCCAAAGTTGCTAAATCCAAGTATGACTGTACATAGAAGATATTCATGAATAAACTTAAGAGTAAAAATAAACAACTTCCCTACACTAGATGCTACATAGTTGTCAATTACCCAATAATTAGTAAGTTAAATTTGGAAAAGTGTCTCACAGTATTAGTGAAGGTTAGTTCAATTTTTTTTTTTTGGAGTGTCTTTCTGTTCAAAAACAAACACAACGCAAAAGAAGGTAAAGGAAAATGAAAAAAGAATGAGGCAGCCCCAACAACAACTATGAGTTTCATCTGATAATACCAACAATGATGATGCCAATCAAAACTCCCTCATTTCCCACTATCTTCTATTTTTCCTTGGTGAACACCATCTAGTCAAGCCCTAGTTGACTTTAGCTTTCTCGTTCAACAAAAGATTGCAATGAGCAAAATATATTAAGAAAAAGAAGAGACGAAAGGGAACCTTAACTACAAAAACAGTAATGGGAATCAAGGTTCTTAAAATCATGAGTTAGCTCATAAAATCTTTTTACGAGTCAACATGTATCTAACATGCTAAATTGGACTAAAAACTCGAAACCAGTAAAATCGGACTAACTCGTGCAAAATCGGTAAACTCGGTCCGATTTTACGAGTTTACTAAATTTGTGATATGAACCAAGTCAGGTCTAAATTTGGCCTTAAAATGTCTGCTGACTAGTTTTGCGAGATTGAGCATATCTTTCAAACCGTATATTGGATAAAGCTGAAATTTTACAAGGAAATATTAGATACATGAAAACATATTGTGGTAAATTTTTAAGTCAAATAAAGGTCAGGGAACATAATATTTCAGAGGGTCAAATTAGTAAACTAATATTGTCAAATATGTCAAACAACACCTTCGTGTACTGTTTGGGACATATCTAGAGCTACCAGTGGAATTTTGCTTCGATTAAAGTTGGGATAGAAACTAGACATTTGAAACTTTCCAACTATATATCGTAAGCCCAATAATTCATCCAACACAAAAGAGAATGACATATTGGAAATCAGGACTCAAATCTGTCAAGAATATACAAAAATTGGAGATTCAGGCTACATGAAGGAATTTTAACATGAAGACTTTTTTTATTATTCTATTTTATTTATTTATTTAATTTTAAATAATTGTTTTTAATTTGAATTTTTTCTAACGCAATAAACATTGTTTAGGAGTTTATTTCATTATTGAATTTATGTAGTTAATTACTAATTTAAACTCAATTAGCTTGCAACCCAAAAAGGGTCTATCAAGACTTATTGTAATGAGAACAACCAGATTGTCACTAGATTTATGTGTGCTTCCTACCTTTCAGTGATTCTCCTGTATTGAGAAATTTTGTTCTAAGACTTTATTTCTCTATATCATTCATTTTTTAATTCATACTATGTATCTCTCTCATTTTATTTAGATCACTCATTGATTATAATATTGTTGACTCATTTTATCAGATTTTAATGTAATTTAATTTATTGACTAGAATTATCAATATATAATTAGTTAAAGAAAATTACTTACAATTTTACGATTCGAGTTTACGATCTGAGTTTATATTGTATTTTTCATGTCGTGTCAAAAAAGTGTTTTTGACAACCTTGATGGGAATAACAAAACAAATGAAACAAAAAGTAGTTCTCCAATCCTGTATTTAGTGGTCCGCATTCTATAATGGAAAATAGAAAACTGTTTGTTCAGGTCTTTTTCAAATTAAAATGTTTGTGAAGAGTTAAAAACTACCTTTCTTAAGTGTGATTAGGAGAATCAACAAGGGTGCTTTCAGAAGATTAAGAAACCTTTGCTCACTCTTAAATGAATAGGAACACATACATAGCATGTTTCCTAAAAAAGATGGGGTAATGGAGGCACAAAGGAATCAGAGATATGTATTCCTTACCGACATGCAATGTAAAGACAAGCAGCCTGTACTTGATCTGTCCTGCGGCCCTTAGTGAAATTCCGTTCTACTGCTATCTTCACATAACAGATTAAGAGAATTCAATAAATTGATCAGAACATGCATGTGATATTGAGGCTTAGGTGGCAAGTAAACATACTCTATAATACACCATAGCTTGGTCAACTATGGCAAGATGTGGACCCATGTCTAAGCCATTTTTTATGTTTAGCATGTCATCACGTGCTGCAAGATAAAAGGGAATTAAACAATACCAAAAAAATTACACAAGAGTTCATGATATTCATGCAATTCCACTGTAGATGTTCAAAATGGAATGAAAATGCATAGATCCTTAGACATCAAACAGTTTTTCTGGTCATGAACAGTGAGTGGTAGTAAGGGAGGAAAGCTAGGTGATAAAACAAATAGGGCAGGCTACTAGTTGAGTTTTTCTTTTCCAATCAAGGCTTATCCTGTCTTATCTCTTTTACTGGTTATTTTACTGTGGTCCTTTTGACAGTTAAGATTAAATTATTTTAAGAGGTAGAATTACTTCTTGCTGGGGCTTCTCACTCTACAGAGGCAGCTATTGCAGTAAATACAAGGATTATTGTTCATATCTAAAAAACTTGAAAATAGCTTCTTTGCTTGTGATTTCTTCTCTTTTTCTCACTTTAATACAGAGCTCTAGATCACTTTAAGATATCTTCATTACCAGTTTAATTAACCCAGAAAAGAACACATATCAGAAATCAGGAACCTTACAAAATTTGATAGAAAAACCTCGTTATTCATCAACAGAATTTTCATCTTCTGACTAGTAACTAATTTCTTTCAAAGTTTTCTATCTGCCTGGAAAAAATTAAACAAGCACAACCACTAGAAACGCATGTGAGGGAAAGAAATCTACAACAAAATTAAGCAGGAAAACAAACAAAGCATACCTCTCTCAAACAACCTCTCTCGAGAAGCATTTTCTCTTTCAACAGACCAAATTAATGTTCCTCCAGCATGGCTCTACAGATAAACAGAAACCATAAGAACATAAAGAGAAGAACATCAGGAACATTGATTAACCACATCATTAACAATGAGTAGACAAGAAAATAATACATAAAAAGAAAAGAGAAAAGAGCAGACCTGCCCGGTCTTGTCTTTTACAAATGTGGTTTCAGTAGAAAAATTAGTGAACTGCAAAACTTTCCCACAGATGCAACATGACCTTCACGACACCAAATATATATACACAACACAAAACTCTAAATGAATAAACAAAAAAATCAAAAAATCAGCAAAAATTTGAAGGCGAAGACAAACAAAGCACTTACACGATGCCAGTTTCGTCATAACTTGTAGGAACGCTTTTTCGACAAGAGCTGCAAAACACCATTGCGTGCCGATACCGGGTAAATACAGCAAGAAATACCCTATAAATTCAACAGCAGGTGAAGAACAAGCTATTATTAGAAACTTGATTGGCAAATCAACTCAAATTCAGAAACGCATCGGTTTTTCTGACCCCTTTTCGTTATATTTCCTTCGTTTTCCCTGCAAATTCAGAAGAGATTGTGGCAAGGCTGACGAGAGGGAGGGGAAATTACGGTTTAGGGTTTATCGCAACTGACAGTAGTGAACCACGTAGGAAGCTACTTACCCGGATAGAATAGAAGTGAGCAGGTGCGGGTAACGGTATGTCGGGAAGACGGACGGATCTCGCGGAAATCGTGTTTTTACTTTTTACTTTTTTCTCTTTTTCTCAAAAAAAAATTATTTGATATTTTTTCGGTTTTATGGAGATTTTAGTCCTTCAAGTATTGAATTTGCACCATATTGAGACTTATACTATCAAATTAGTCAATTATATCTGTGTGCGTAAAATTTGTTTAATTTCACCACTAGGTTAAGGGAACAAAACTTTGACTTTCGGCTAAAACTCATCCTTAAATATTTATTTTTTAATCTCATATACATAGAAATACCAAATGAATTTATTTAAAAGGAGAAAATGTATAATTACTTGTCTCCTCGAATCTTTGAGATCGACGCATATTACAAGCTTTTCATCATTCTTATGAAATTATATATTTTTTTCATATTGTTTAAGAGATAGAAAAGCCTCGTGTCTTTATGTTATACTCATGGAGATGAGCATTATAAAAATGGAATTTAGTAGTTGAACTTGTTAAAAATGCAGGAAAGTCCTAATTTCACCGAGCAATTTATGCATGTATTCAGGAAGACCTTATAAGCTGCACTAACCCGTCACAAGAAAAATTAGTTGTGTGTAATTCTGAGGGGGTGCAGTTAATCTAATTAAGTTATAAGTTTGTTTTCTAGAGGTTACTAGTTCAAGTTTCACAAACCTTAAGGTTACTGGAGACTTACATGGTCGTTAACTTTAGGGTCTGTGAGATTGATCGAGGTGCACGTAAGCTGACTCGAACACTCACGTTACTGAAAAAAAAAAAAACCACATGTGTTCACGCTAAATTCAACTTTCAGCTTCAAGTCCTCTTTTTCTCTGCCCTCCTCCTCTTATTTATGCATCATCATTTTTCATTGAGTGTGTTTTGCTAAAAGTAAAAAAAAAAAATTTAATTTTTTTATTTTTAATATACTAATATCAAAAATAATTTTTTTAAAAAAATAAATAATATTATTTTGATATATTTTTAAATAAAAAATATTTTAAAAAATAATAATTCCCGCAGTACTAAATACACTGTTTACAGCTCTTTCTATCTACCCTCTCTCCAGTTCAATCTCAAACTGAAAGCCTATCCCCCCTGCCCCATACGTCACTAACATATCTTGCATTCATCCTTTGATCCCCGAAGCATGGTTTGCATCCAATCGGAACTCCTTATATCTATGTCACTCGAACTTAGGTATGTCCAACACGAAAAGTATTAACAAAATATAAAGCGGGTAGAGAAAACATTGCAATTTTTTTTTTATTGTTCACCTTCACACAATTCATTATGAATTGTAATAATGCATTTTTTTAAAATATTATTTTGATCCTCAAATTATTTCTTTGCACGATTAAGCCCTTTTGAGTTCAAATTAGCCCAATTGCATGTTTTTTTAAGGAATGATTGAATTGAAAAATAAAGGACTAAAGTAAAAAAGCGCGGGTAATATAGTCTGTGCTTTGGATTTTATTTGAAAAGTATATTTTAACCTCCTATTTTTTTATCTATTAGGTGATCGGTTTTTTTAATTTTAGAAAAAATAATTTCGGTACCAAACTTTATTTTCATTATTTTTTTGTGAGAGGAGTGAAAAGGAACTTGTTGGATTCTAACCTAAAGAGAGAAAGTTGTTATTATGACGATTTCGGCCACCAAAACGATTAGTTTTTGTATCAAATGGCCTTACGTGATGAGGAGAGTTTAAATTAGGTGTTTTTTTTAACCTTGAAGTACCTAAAAAACAAATTTGAGCTCAAGAATTTTTTTTTTATTTTGGGTTTTGAGGTGGGTTTTTGGAGATTACAAATTGGTTTACCAAAGTTTCTAAAGTGTTTTTTGGATGTGTTTGGAGCAAAAATGGATTGAAAATAGATTTTTAAAAGAAAAATCCAGCAACCTTGTTTTCCCGGCCATTGTGGTAATTGCATTCTAAAGATTCTAGACGATGCGTCATCTATTTTTTTGAAGTGGAATTGGGGAGGACGACATTTTAACTTAAAAAAAATTAAAATAAAAAACCCGTGCGGGGGCCCTTTATGAATGGGCCAGACACTTGGCTTGGCCTCATTCTTTTTTTTTTTGTTACTTTAAATTTGTTTTTACATGTCCTTTAAAAAACATTTTTTAAGTTTGTATTTTAATTTTGTGTGATTTTTTTTTTTGCTTATTTAGCTTTTTTTAAATAACAATTATTTTTTAATTGTATTGGACGAGTTTAATTTTTTAAACAAATAGTATGATTCATGTGTAATGTTTTTTTTTATATATTTTACATATATTTAATTTATTTTCAAAAATAAGAAATGTTTATTTTTTATAATATATGTAGCCTTGCATATGATCTTTCTATTTTTATTTAATTCAATAAGTTTTGTGTGTGTCGATTCCTATTATAAATAAATAAATTCAATAAACATAACTAAATAAATGACCCATATTGTGATATTAAATATCTTAATCTATATTTGTCTCTTATTTTTTCCAATTATATTTTTACTTATCATTAATAACCTTTTTTTAAAATTTATTTACACAGTATTTCTTGATTTATTTAATTAGATGCATACATAAATTTTTCAATTTACATTTAGAAATTTTTTATATTAAAAAACATGTTGAAAAATTCTACACGTTCAGTTTTTGTTTTATCATGTATTGATGTTTTCAACATGATCCAAATTCTTTAGATTTTTTATATTTTCCCTAACCCTTTTATAAAAGTTTTATTGTTTTTAATTTCATCATTCAATCCAAGTTTATAGTGTTTTTTTTTTATTTTGGTCCTCATTCTTTTTATTTTTTTTTCCTTTTGTTGATGTTTTTGTTCTTTACAATGTAACTCTCAAATTGAAAATTTTTGTTTCCTTTTAATTTATTTTATTTTAATCTTAACCCTCTTTTTTTAATTGCTATTTTTTATTTTTGGTTTTTTGTGTAATTGTTTTTATTTAATCCCTCGATGTTTCGTTTCCTATGAATTAGACTTCATGATTTTGTTTATATATAGTGCTTCCGGTCTAATGACCTAAGTTACAGATTTGAAAACTTAATAGGGGTTGACATCATTTTTTGTTTTATTTTCTTTTTCACAGCTTTTTCCAGGACAATATTTTTTTAAAATTCTTTTTTTTTTTGCCTTATTTTTTATTATATTATTAAATTAATCAAGATTTAATCTAATTATCAAATTTCTCTCACTTCTTTAAATATAAAATCATCGCCAAAACTTTTTTATGGGTTTAAAAATTCAAATATGAGGACTCGGTGATGAAGTATCCAAAAATTCGATACAGGTATGGAACTTGGATAAATGTTATGAATAATTGAAATTGAAGATTGAAACATA
>Ga0307515_10006397_pt1 | contig 23570 bp, 17 predicted proteins | sample 17_EM_MG_FD_194513 | JGI IMG/M metagenome (GOLD analysis project Ga0307515, IMG submission 194513) | Populus trichocarpa ectomycorrhiza microbial communities from riparian zone in the Pacific Northwest, United States - 17_EM | ecosystem: Host-associated > Plants > Roots > Unclassified | place... | reverse complement strand
TAGAGATATTGAATTGACTATCGTACAAAAGTGATTGTCTAAAGAGCAAAGAGAGAAAAAGACAGGCAAATATATATGGGAAAGGAGGGCATACTCGGCGAAGCCGAGTATCACATCCGGAGACCGATGCCGAGCATCACTGCCGGGGATAGACCTACTCCTCGGCATGGGGGCCGCAAGCCACCGGCCTCATGCCCGCAGCTTTAGGCCGAAAGCCACACAAGCCATCGGGCCAAATCCCGTGCCAACATGCAGGAACCTAACCACTCGCTGCCGTTACAGCCTAACGCAGACTATCGTTCCAAGCCCGTGGCTAGATTTAGCCCCCAGCGGCCTTAGAGCTAATCCCTTAGTCGGCACACTCAATCCTTTAGTCAACACAATTCATTGTACTTGTTACCTAGATCGTTGGCATTTGCGTCAGCTAGAAGCAGTCGCTCGACGATTTGTAGGTTACCATATCTAGCAGCGGTATAAGTTGCGCCTATTCCATGCCTTTTAGCCGGAGTGTTGACATTGCGACAGCTGGAATATGGAACTACTACCTCAACAAGATCGACCTGCAATTGAAACTAGGACAAAATTAGTTTATCGAAGGAATCAGCTTGTAAAACGGATACGATGCGTTTCAGGAGAGAATGTACCCAAACTATAGATTTCGGCCGATCCCAAAGAGTTCATTTCATGTGACAAAAGTTACTGTCAACTTGGTGCACTTCGAAGCAAGATAATGATTGTATTCAAATGCAGGTTTCACCACATGGCTTACATCTTATAGTATACAGTTGGCACCCAGCAGGTATCCTAATAGTCCGTCCCGTCCGGGCAAATTTTGGCGGCGGCCCACAGGATAACTTTCGGTGCATCGATTGGAGGACGGTTCGAGACAATAGTAGTGGAGTAGTGGACGAAAAGACGTCAGGGCCCTATACTCTAGCAGGGCATACTGCGTATTAGGCTCTACTGTAAGTAATTACTTATATATAAAGTACACCGTTCACCACTGTAGCTGTTGCGAATATGAAGAGGAGAACCTTGTGCGTAAACTTTATGATGCGGAGAGAAGAAAGTAGGAGAAACACTACATTTACTTGATGTCATTTGCACCCTATGCCACATTTGCAGTCGCCACCGGATACCGGAGAATCAACAGGTGAAGTGACGGCTGGCAAGAGTGAGAATCTGGGTAAGGGTTACCGACAATCCCAAAAAGACTTCTCCGGATTCTGTTCCAGCCCGGCGAATTTCTGGAGACCTATCTACACCTAGTTCCAGACCATACAGTAACATAGTGGGTACAGCTCCAGTGCGTGGTATGATGGCCGGCTGTACTTCGCAGGGTACGCTGAGATCTGCGCCTCTTAGAAGTCAGCACCCCGATAATTACTGGTTATAATCCCACACAACAAGTATCAAGAGTCTTTGTCAGGGTTTTGACATGTTGCCGTTATTCCTGTAATAGGGATGTGACCAATGTTTCCGCTGGGCCCGGTGCAGTTCAGACCGGTCGAGTGCGGATATTTTGGAGACTGGGATAGATGATGCTCCCGGGCAGTGGCAAAGCCAACTAGAGCCAACGTTGCGAAGAACCATGTTCTGACAGTGACGGTACTGGGCAATAAGTCGGCAATCACTTGGTTGAATCACTCAGTTGATCACTCGGTGCTGCCGGATCGGGTAGTTACCTCTTGAAATCTCACTCGACTTTTGAACTGGTCTATATGTTGCATGCGTACCTGCATCGTGAGCCTCAGGAGAGCGGCTCATATCAGGGCAAACGGATATACAAACGGATATAGATATGGTGACGAATATGGTTATGGATATAGGAGTCAAGTCTGTCATACACGCCAGCGAAAAATAGCCGGCTGACACTAGACACTGTAGGGAAGAATCCCTATTTGCCTCCGTTAAACGGCTCTAAGTGTCCACTACAAATCTGCGAAATAACAATTCCCAAAGGGGTTATTTGCTTTATGGACTCTGGTACAAACACGGAACAATTAGTACAGTGAAAGCGGCTGTACGAATTCCGGGTATATCCCGATACACGTGGTCGGGGATCCACTTCTATGTCTGACTCCAGTGACGACCCAGAACCACCGAAACCTCAGCTTATTTGTTTCAAACTCAACTAGCCATTAACCTACCGCTATGTCGGGCCCCAAAAGAGAGTAGTCGCCCCAGACAGTTGAGACCCCTGCCTAACTCTGGCCATAACCCAAGTTCACTGCTAGTCTTTGGGCTATCGCGATGACCATAAATTCGCTTCATTCTTGCTAGTTTTTCTAGAATATATATCTTTAGCTTTGTTATCACTACGCAATGTTAATTTATAGAGTAGTACAATATACGGGCGTACTGTATAGTCTATTGTTCGAAATGTTTACTTCATGATACTAAATCTACGTACTCTCCCGCTACGTCATATTATAATAAACGTTTTCCTGTCATTTAAGTACCCTCTAACTGAGATACTATTGATGAATGTAGTGCAATATTGAACCCCCAAAGTTTTAGATGATGCAACACAATGTTTCAATATTCTACAATAAGTATCTATCAGAGCTAAGGGAGTTCGGTACAATTCTCGGGTTACAGCTGTCACCCCGGAAATTGAAGCTATTGTCATTCTACCTTATCGATTAAAATTTAAAACTTCACAGCGTGGATTTCTTCAGCCCCACTACACCTCTACGCTTTTGTATAGCTCTTTCCATAGTCACAACAGATTGCACTGAGCACATTTACGGGACGGTCTGCGAAACTCTCACAATTGCAGGTGTTGCAAATATATTTAGATCTGAGACGAGTGGACTGTATGTTGACTAGGGATTGGCCCGGTGGCTTCCCTAGTGTTCAGTGCTGGCGGGCTCGGGCATGAGGCCGGTGGCATACGGCCCCTATGGGCCTCGCCTGCCCCCATGGCGAGGAGGGCTCGGTACTAGTACTCGGCATTGGGCTCCGGCTTTGGCAGTCGGCATGGAGCCTCCCTTCTCTCTCTTTCGTATATAAGTCCAGAGTTTTCTCTCTCTTTGGATCGACAGACAATTGAGCTTCTTCGTTCTTTCTCTTTTGCTCTCAACACTGTAGGCGGGGCTCAGCAGGGCTGATGGTGAGGCGCAAGGCTCTCAACACTCTTGTATATATCTCGAGTCTGTCTCCTTTTTTCTCTCTGTACTATTGGAAATCCGCTCAACCCCGCGTCCGCCCGATGGCGGAGTGGACAATGTGTCCTTGTCATTCTGTATATAGAGAGACCGCTAGAGTAGAGAGAACGATATCGCTTTTAGACTTTCTCACAGCGCCCGCTACTATTTCCAACATGTACCACGGTCTATACACATAGTACTCCCCATATCGCAACAGCACGCTCGCCCATGACCTAGCCGCCTTGTTGCGTTGTACACTACACCACATCACCAGCCCCAGATGTGGCATTGGCGCAGGAACTCGCCTGAATCTTCATCCCATCGTGGCCACCATGAATCCCCAAACTGATTCCAGCCTGCGTATATGCCATCAAAATTCACTTCAGCTTCATCAAATTTGCGCAACGTTATCATACCTGGCATCCTCGGGTGAGCTACATAGCTGATACACCAGTACGCTTGTCCTGCCTTCCGAAAATCGTGGGCCACGTATCTTCGCCCCATCAGAGGAGGTATAGCAGCAGAAAATCGCCGGCTGGTTCGAATTAGACTAGCGAGATCGCCGAATGAATGAAGGTACGAGGAAATTTCAAGTAGCAACTCAGTAGGTAGCTGCATTATGTAGCACTTCGGATCTACATACGAGATGTTCTTCTGGGGTGCATTGCAGTCACTCTGTTCAGAGAGTGATGATTTGCTTATCGAATGTGATGAACTCGGGAGAATACAACTATTAAGCAGTGTCTGACTACCGCTGGATTTTGGAGTATTGCGCATCATAAAAAACGCCGCCATGGCAGCAGCCTCCTTGGCAGTCTTTGTGTTTGAATGAAAACCTTGCGAATTGAACAGGCGATTGTTGACAACGATTGTGCAACTATAGCCGTCAACGTCGCTGTCATAAATGAGGGTTCGTATCCGAGGCTGTGGCCAGCCGTTACGATAACATAGACCTAGTGAGAGTCAGCGCTGAAGATAAGAACTATTCGGGCAATTACGATTCAAGCTGCTGTGGTACTCCATGTGTGGATTGTGTGATGGGTTGAAGAATCCGTAGTGTAAGGACCGATTCGACGGCTCCTTATAGATAAGTGAGTAACACGATGCATTGGTAATGTTAAGCTCTTTAAAAAGGGAGTGAAGTGGGAATGGCACTTCCATTGACCATGACCCCAACATCGGACGCGTGGCATTGCATCATTCGCTGATGCATTGTTCCAAGCATGGGTGCGTACCCAGATGCGTGCGCTTTATTATTTAATTGGCGAAATCTTTTTGCCTCCTATTCGCTTGCATTAGAAATTGCATAATGTTTGTATTACATCATGTTCAGTTTTGCGGCAAAGAATTCCGATTGGAAGTTCTGTGTCACTGTTATGCGTGCATTAGTAACGTGATTTCGTGGGACTAGTTATTGGTATGACTCATTTCGCCTATTTGGGATGCCTACTGCCATAGTGCCCCTATTACATATATGCATGAGCACACTCATCATCTATGACATTCATATGTTGGAAAGTAAACAATTGTAGACCCCAAAACTCACCCGCAACCTGCAACTCTGCCGTCCATGCAGATTTTGTCCTCAACAGAAACCGGTTTTGGATCGTCCGTAGCCCAGAAATTTGCCTGAGATCGCCGATGGGTTTCACGTGGCAGTTGTAGGAAGGATGCATTTCCGATGTCGGCAATATACTGGATCGCAGAGTAGGCTTATTCACAGTGAGTCACTCGCAACTTTCGCTTTCTCTTTTGTTACTATATGGCCTGGAAGGAAGTCGCCGATGCAAGAGAAGTCGCCGATGCAAGAGAAGTCGCCGATGCAAGAGAAGCCGCCGAATTGACTCACAGGCTGCGGGCTCGCAGTCGTAAACTCATACACCAGTTTTCACTCGCTACAGCTCCGCCACGGGTATTTCCAATCATGTACTTCTATAGTCTTCCACAGAGCTCCAGGCTCTCATGTATATAAAGACAGAGCTTCTCCCTTAGATGGTTTGGTAGACTCCTTCCACTTTACACTGGTAACATCTTTGTTACATATGTACATGGGCCGGAGACATGGTACAGGTCTGATACAAGCCACTGTGTCTCGGGCAGATTGTGCCACCAAGTCTCTTGTATATAGTCGCGCCTTTCTCCTTCTTTTCTCTCTGTATCTTAAGTCTACACGTGGTTCTCCCTATATCGCAACACTCTTTTTCACTAGCCGCTTCACTTGCCACTCTCTCTTTCTCCACGGGGTCTTGGGGTTCCTTATGTACATAAAGCCATAGACTGTGCCGTTCGATACCTGAATAGGTGACAGCATCAGAAGAGTAACGAGTATCCTCCCGTCGTCAGCACCTCAGAACACGTCCCAATTCTGCCTACTGTCCGGGGGCTACACAACGGTCTTTCGGCGGGGTAACCAGGCGAGCCGATTGCCGAGCGGAGTGTTTCCGGACTGTCAACTTTCAAGGTCAATTCGCGCCGGTCATCTTTGACCTTCCGGAATCAACACCACAGGTATTCAGCGTACAGTTGATGGCTTTTGATTCCTGTTGGGAGAGACATGCATGTATATAAACAAGTATCTACTCTACGATATTTCTTTCATGAGGGCATTTTCATAACAGAGCGGCCAATTCGGTCTTGACTTAGTGTATATAAAGAGTGAACCGTAGTAATTGTCGCATAGTATTCTCTACCCACGGTCAATATACAATCTCAAATATGCTATCACACATTATAAACCACCTTGGATCAGGTGATTCTGATTGTCTACTAACACTGCATTGTAGATTCTTCACTATGTTCCCATCGACAATTCCATCAGTTTTTGCCGGAAATTTGCCCGTATGGACTCCAGATTCTCCATGAGCCCCTTGTTCCAGTTGTGCAGCGCTTTATCGACAATACTCTGGCCGCTCAATTGCAACCACTCCACCACCATGAGCTATTTGGCAGCAGTGAAGGTGGATATAAGCGGGTCCAGAACTTCGCTTTCAGTCAAGAATTTGAAGTAGTTAAAAATGGCGACCCTAAGAAATGACGCAGAGTATTTTCCATCCACCATGGTACCAACACTCGAAATACTAGTCAACTCAAAGCAACTAGAACAGACCCCATTGAGTCTGATGTGGGAGATCACGGAAGTGCGAGGACCAGAGAGAATACTACAATTTGTGGCCAGTTGTAAATGGCAAGTGTATGTTGTCAATAAAAGAATAGTTGGAGGTAGAACTACAGAGACTGGATGGCAATTGGGTGTTACTTTTGATGAGCACAATCATGAGATGACATCAAATCCATCGTCATATGATGTCCACAAGAAACGAAATCCAGATCAACAAAAAGTACTTGAACAAGCCGCCCGTTACTGTTCCTCACATCTACTCTATATAAGAAATCTGAACTACCTCATGCATAAGGTCTTCATTTCCAGCGCTCTGAATATTGCAATATACTATGCAGTACACCCGGTGTGCGCTGTGCAGATGAAATTGCCATGCAGTTTTTACAATGATTAGAAAAGTGGGTTTTTATACACGGATTTGTGAACATTGTTTCACTCAGAGGAGAGTGGCCAAATTAAGGAGCGGGAAATGGCACAGATTCTATTCTGTAGTGAAGAGATGATCCATCTAGGGAGGCGATTTGCAAGTGGCTTTATGATTGGAATTGATGCAACATTCCGTACCAATATTAAGATACCACTTGTCCTTGTGGTTGGAATGACAAATACTGGCAAGACATTTCTAGTAACCTTCAGTTTCGTAAGGTCTGAACACTCAGATGACTTTGAGTTTATTATTCAATGGCTTGAAAAGCTTGTCTGGAATGATTGTTCTCTGCCAAGTATTTTATAGCTGATCAAGGCAAGGGGCTTTATAGCCGCATTTAAACATTTCTGACCAGAAGCAATTCTTCAGCTATGGGAGTGGCATGCAGCTCAGAATATAAGGACCTGAATCGGTAAAAATGGAGGTTATACGTTGGAGGAATGTGAAATTCTAGATAGCTTGATCTGGGAATACTTGCAAGCACCACCAATTGCAGACTCGAGATCATACGAACTGCATTTCTTGACATTCTCCGTCAATCACAAAAGGAGTATATACAAAGCCAATGGATTAGTAAGGAAGTTCATGTCTGTTGGGCATACACTGCGATTTATCCAAACCTTAGGGTCAACTCATCTCAACGCAATGAGAGCTTCAATCATCTTATCAAGGCTACTCTGAATCCCAAGCTATCACTTGATGAAGCAGTCCGATGTGATAGTGAGGAAACAACAGCAGCTATTCGATTACTTACGGAGAGAGAGGATCGAACACGTACCCATATCCTTCGGATGCATGATGCGGTTGCCTTTTCGTTACTAATGGCAATGTTACACATTCCACCCTTCAAAATATTCATCCTGAATGGGAACATGTGAAGCGGGGTATCCTATATCGCATACCAATCTGTGACTTACGGTGTAACTGTGAAACTCGTGTACGATTTGCACTGCCTTGTACTCGTGCCCTTACCCGTGCTGCTGCCAAAGTCAATGATTCCACCAGTCCGGACGATCCCGGTCTGGGGTAGGGCTTGGTCTGGTCTAGACTGGGATCAGTCCGGTCTGAACTAGTCTAAACTAGACTGCAACACGATTTTTTGCAGTACTGGTCCAGTCTGAGGTAGGGCTCAGTCCGGGATCCGACCGGTCCGGACTGGTCCACCCCCGGACTACTGGAATCATTGGCCAAAGTATTTCCTATTCCATTGTCTCATACACCCCCGGTGGTGGCTTTATGACCCACCCACTGTAGTGGACACCTGGAAAATGGAATACTATGATGCTACAAACGATCCCCAATTGCGACAACATGTCAATCTATATGAAAAATCAAGGCCGAAACCTTGTGATCCGTTCTGCCCACGGTGTTGCAAAGATACAAGAGAAGCTGCCTGCAGAGGAAGCAGAGCGTCTGGCCGAAGTCTTTGCCCGCGAAAACGCACAGTTGTTAGAGAATGTCAACATCCAGGAACAAGGCTACATTTTGGTATTGGTATACCAAAGCTACCTATCCCACCAAAGGCAGAGACACCTGGATGGCAGGTGGAGGAAAAGAAAAATGGCAGTATGAAAGTACGTGCTCTTACAGAGTATGAGAAGGTGGCACGGGAACAAATGTGGGGACGGATTTGAGTGCGGTCATCACGTGGATTAGTTTAGGGTTGTGCGAGGTGGAGCCGCATGCACTTTAGCTCTTGTGTACGTGTTAATTAGACTTAGGGAAGTCAAGTTCAGTTCGGTCAAGAGAGATTCAGCACAACAGACCCGTCACAACAACAAAGAGTTGACAAAGCTGCTGCGGCAAAAATAGTATTGGCTGCGAAGGAGGCAGAGACAAGAGTGCAAAATTGGAGACTCACTGAACCTGCGGGTACACTATTGGCACCGGATATTTTGGTTACTGGCATTACGAATAACTTCACCACTTATGACTCTAGTCATGTCCAGGTGAATGATGGGAGGAAGCGGCAGGTGAAGAAGTCTAAAAGCACCACTACCTTGTTTGAACTGGGGCTCAAAGTATCTAGCAAACTAGTTAGAAAGATGAGGAGGCTGTACTTTCAGTTGGTATCCGACAAGGACTTCGGTCAAATCGATCTCGAGAGAATTTGTGATGGCATTTGAGTACTGTATACATAGGTGATACTTGAGAGAGGTTGAATTATGTCAACAGGCAGATACTAGTGATGTTTATTCCGGAAGGTCAAAGATGACCGGCGCGAAATGACCCTGAAAGTTGACGGTCTAGAAACACTCCGATTGCCGAGCCATCTGGCCAAACCCGGACCACCCAACTAGGGGGCAAGATGCTGGACTGGTAGTTACCACCGAATTATAACTAATATAACAACCCTCTGCGAAAGTTCTGAATCAATCGTGTGCGTAAGTTGATTGATTGATTGTCTAAGACTAAGTCTAACATGACACGTAGTCGTACGTAGGATTTACAAGCTAGCCGTCACTACTTATGTACTCAATAAACAATCCAACACTCCTTCAGGCCGTTACCACATCCGTAAGTCTAAGCTATAAGGAAACCAAAGAAACAAATTCACCGTACTGTGCCCGGAGCTCCTTCAGAACTATCATCCACCCGCTCGAACAGAAAAGAAATCAACTCATACGCCACTACCGGTTCCAGATCACATGACACCCGCTTCACCACTACGATTTTCGGGTAATAACTGTAGCTGCATCAACTGCTGCGGTCTCTGTTACTCGTGCTATTGGTATTCCCTTCTTTCTTCTTATCTTCTGTTCGGGACAGAATCAATCAATGTGTCCAATTATCTCACAAATAGAGCATGTCTGGGTTTCGCACAAGTCGTGCTCATGGATGTGATCTTTCGATTCGCCGCGCTTTCTCTTCCTGCGATGCATACTGAACATTCGAGAATTCATCGATTCGAGTATTTTCTATTCTGAATACGGCTCCATATCAGTAGTATGCCTAAGTGCAGTACATGTACACCCAGTGGGCATGACGTCGTGATGACTCCGCGGCAAGGTCCTGTGTATATCGGTCTGAGAGCAGTTCTCGGTAATGCTTCGTCACTCGACCGACACTGAGCCCACTCAGTATCGCTTGCTAAAGTAATTATAGAAAATATTTCGACGCTGGCACAAGCGCCCAAGCTATTTATGCTGAGTAATGCTGATTTCCCTGTCAGACTGTCGCTTAGCGCCTGAAAATAAGCCCTGAAATGGATCTATCATTCGGATGCATTACCGTATATAGGCATCTGCACCCGAGTCCATCCGGAGCAGCCAATTTGGTCTAGTCATTCTATAGAGACCGGTGGCTAGTAGAGTCACCATCACTTTTGGACATTCTCAGTGCCTGTTACCCTTTCCAGCAATTCGCGATTGGATCGCTGTTGTGTCACCACACATTCCCCCATGTGCACCCGTACCCAAATAGTACGTTATAAGCGCCTGTGACGTGGCAGCGGGGTTGCTAAAATGCACTTTCAAAGGGATATCGACCAGTCTGTCACAACACTCACATCTCACTACCTCGAAGCATCTTGAAACATCAAAAGGTCGACAATAAACCTCCTACGTCACTGTCATCCACCTTCGCGCAACCAAAATGTCGAAGTTTGGCACAGTCTTCCACTCCTCCAAGGAAATAACCGCATCTGGCAGCAACGCGGTCGCCATTCCTCCGCCCATCTCCTGCACTCAGATTGTTCCGGACGGTGATCTGATACTCGATGTCTCTGCTGGCGACACCTCCAGACGCTATCTGGTTTTCTCTCAGGTGCTGTGCGCAAAGTCCGACGTGTTTAGAAACATGTTGGGCAAACATTCAAAATTCGCAGAAGCTGTCGCACTTCGAGAGTCTCACAAACAGGACCACGGCGAGTTGGTTGTGGTGACACTGGAGGGAGATGATCCGATCGTTATGGGATATGTGCTTCATGTGCTGCATGGGAAGTACAACAAACTTCCTCTCAAGATAAACATTGGGATGATAGTCAGCATCTCCCAAATATGCGATAAATACAGCTTGCATGAAGCTCTGTACATTATTCAATGGCTCTTGCCTGATTTCCAGAAAATAATAAAGAGCGCACAGCCAACAGACGGCCTTCTAATATCCTGGGTCTTCGGACTGGAGAAGGTTTTTACGGAATTGTCAAGGGATCTGATGCTAGGCGAAATTTCCGAGTCCGACGATGGCCTTCTCTTCGGAAAACAACTGCTCCCACTTGCCGACTGTATCCCTCCTGCTGTTTCAGGTAAACTACTAATTCCTCACCAGACTTCACTACCTCTACACCCTGGCCAGCTTCTTTTGGATGCATTTTGCTAAGCCATTTGTTGTAGTCAAAATCATCGAAGAACGAGAACGTTGTGTCAACGCATTTCGAGGTCATGTAAAAAGCGTCGAAGACAGATATCTTAACAAGGACTGGGAATCGACAACAGTCTGCCCTGCAACCACACTTGCCAGACAGTGTGATGCGATGCAATTAGGCCTACTGCATCGGTCTTCGTTGCTAAGCCCGGGTACATATATCGGCAGCTTAATCAGCGTCGCTGAAACAGTGAAGACAATCCCCGTGTTCCAGTTAGATGTAGATGAAGTGGGTGAGGGATTCTGTCGGTGTGGCAACATGCTTAAATATTCTCATACCTGCACTTATAACAATGCTCACGGTGGTTGTGGTTGGGTTTCCAAGCTTCACGAAGCGGTTGATAGCTGCTTGGAGTTGTGTAAAGGTCTGAAGTTTTCGGAGTTTCCTTCAAGGACATGGGTAGCAAGACTTGAGGTGCGTTAATACTGTCGCCTGCCAACCCGCATATTGCTCAAATTCGTCACTCACACATAATGTGAACAGCAACCCGTTATTGCGGAGAAGAAGCCGGGACCCCGTCAAACTAAGGGGTCTGGAAAACGTCGGTGATTATAGGCCTAGGGAGGTGAGATTTGAGTCAGTGGATGCATCTGGAATTCTATTTTGTATGTTCGATCGACCAGAGCGGTATTTTGTGACTGGATTTGAATGAGAGTCAATTGTTCAGCCGCGGAGAACCATCAAGGTCCGATAGTCCGCTTGCCCGAAGTAATTGCTCGGGATTTTGTTTACGAATATGCAAAGAACGACTGGTATCATATGAGTAGTTACTTATCCCAGCGCTATCGTACCATCTAACTTCCACACCCCGACCAACGTATAATGGAACGTGATAAGTGCTCCTTTAGCTTCCACAGTATAAGCACCGCTTCACATGGCCAATTAAATCACGTTCTAAAACAGCGCATCGAGGGCAGATGTGTCCCGTCGCGGTACTTTGCTATTAGGTTAGCTCAAGTCAGGTTCGTTCTTCTAAAATAGACAACCTGCCCAGGTTCTCAACCGTCCGGACTGCCGTCTTGTGGGGCCCCGCACCGCTGTCCAAGGCGGGTGTACCTTTTGTTTGGCCTAGGGTGTCCTGAGTCTAGGCTATATTCCCTATTGCATGTTCAGGCCAACTGAAGGGTCCGGCGGATATTACCGGTGCGGGGAGAAATCTGCCGCACAATGCCGCTACCGAAGTCACAAAGATCGACCCTGAGGTCCGATCGAGATTGAGCAGTGGCAGGCATAGTTACCTGCTCGTGCAGATCATTTCTTTTATATGCATGAGTAATCCAGAGATATTGCGATATGATGGAGTGGCGTTTGATGTGGCAAGTGAAAAGAGTAGCAGAGTGTTACATATCCAGTGGCTAGTGACCCAGTGTGGCAAAGGGTGGCGAAGCATCAAAGTTTTTGTTGTTTGTTTGTTTAATCATACTGTATTGACTCTAATTAGAGTATGACAGGACCCTGATATCCCCTCCGCCTCCGGGCGAGCCGGCTAGATGGCGGAGCTCCCCCCCCGCTACCCTTCGTCCCCGCTGACAAATGAAAGATAAGAGAAAGACAGAAAGCAAGACGGAAAGAAAGAAAGAAAGAAAGAAAGAAGAAATGGTATAACCCCGCTGCCTCCAATGCCGCTCCTGAGCCCCAAGCCCTGAGCCCGCTCCATCCCGCTACTTCATTTGGGCGGAAACTTCCCAACCTCAGTGGCCGCCAGGAAGTCCATCACCGCTTGGTCGCACTCTTCTATGGAAAAGAGCTCAGAGATCTGCACGTGCCGGCATCTGCCCGCTTTCCAGCCCGTCGCCTTTCCCACCGCCTTCCATAGTTCTCTCTGGTGGTCTCTCCACCGGCTGCAGTGGCGGAAGAGGTGCTCCCGCGTCTGGGACACTGTCCCTCCACACCACCAGCATTTGTCGTCATCTCGGTGGCCGAACCGTTTTAGGTAGACTCCCGTGGGCGCATGCCCGGACTTTAGTCGGTAGAACCTGGCGGCCAGCGGCTTTGCATCAAAGTTTTTCCTTCATGACTCTCTGCATATAAATCGAGTCTTTCTCTTTCTCTCTATATCATAGAATTTATACACACAGTTTTCCCTTAAGTACTATAGTAACAATATTTGTTACATATCCAGTGGCAAGTGACTCAGAGTGGCAAGTGACTCAAGAGTGGCGAAGCATCAAAGTTTTCTCTCATAATTCTCTGTATTTAAATCGAGTCTTCTCTCCATCTCTCCTTCTCTTCACTGTATCATAGAATCAACACACGGTCCTCCCCTAACTACTATAGTAACAATATTCACATACACCAGGACGAGTGACGATATATGAACTATTAATATGTCCTCCATGGTAAAGTGGTAAAACAGCGCGTCCTCTCACAGAAGGTGGTCCAAAGCTACGCCCTTGGGTGGGTTTGGCAGGCCTGATATACTTAGCGAAGCGAGTGATATTATGCCAGCCATTTCGTTGTGTAGGAAGAGAAGGGAAAGATAGATCCCCAGAAAAGGCGGGGTTCCAGCGTCGGGAACTCACCGAGAATACATGGCGATGGGATGCAGCGTCCGGGAGTGAACCGTTTCCGTCTTCCTGTAACTAAACCCTGGGAGTAGTAAGTTCATCAGGCGGCTTCTGAGCCGCAACGCTCGGCTCTGGTTGGGTACGGAAATCAATATTGTCGTCTGGTATGTGTTTATGATGTCCACGGTCCTAATGGCAAATCAGCCCGGTAGGAAGCAAGTTGGGAGCTGGCGGCACGAGATTCCAAGGTCATGGAGGAGGCCAAGGTGGAAGAGCACCGCGATGCCTATTAAGTAGGTTCAGTCCCGTGTTCCATCATCGCTAAGTCTACAACGACATTTGCCGAGAGTTGCACGGCTACTATCCTACCAAGGGCAAACCCTAGTTTGTTTTAATCATTCTGCATTCACTCTAACTAGAGTGTGGCAGTGCCCAAATTCTCCTCCCCTTTATTCTCCTTTAACAAATGAAACTGAAGAGAAAGACTATTCCAACTTCCACCCCGCTCAACTTATCGGCGTGGGAACTTCCCGACCTCCGTGGCCGCCAGGAAGTCCATCACCGCTTGGTCACACTTCTCCGCCGAATACTGTGAACTACGGGATGGTAACAGGACGGGATTCAGGGTACGTCATCCCATCCCGCGACAGGAATCGGGATGACAAAATTCCATATCCCGCGCGGGATTGGACGGGATATGGACGTATGCGCATCAGAGGTAGGCATGTCGGATTATAGGAGCGTGGCTATGGGTCTTGATCTCACCAGTGCTCGCGACACAGTATGCGTGTTAGTATATCAATCATTTTCGTATCATTATCTCACCAGTGCTCGCGGAAAGGCGTGCGTGTTTGTGTCTCAGTCATCTTCGTATCAGTACACTTAGAGCATATCAATCAATTCGTACCGTTGACCACTGAACTTAGCTCTAAACACGGTAATATAGTTATTATTGACTAATGCTGGCAATTGGCTATCTAATACTGTACTGGTTGCAGTGGTTCGGACGTCAGCAGTCGGAATGGTATGTCCGAAAAGACTTTATTCTGGATGTAATCGGGTTTTGCTCATTCGGGATTGTAAAAAATCTGTCAGCACAAATACAGTGTCCCAACCACTGTAACCAGTACAGTAGTAATAAGAATACAATTGACTCTGACGTCTATAGATATGATGTAAGACATAAGAAAAGGTGCTATAATGACATAATGAGAGTTCTTTAACCTACATGACGAGATATCCCAGAGATGATCAATCGAGTAGAGAAACCAGAGAATACAAAGAAATCTCAGCCGAAACGACAGACCCTATCCCAAACATGAACCGAGCCCAACCGAGAAACTTGAAATGACACGAAATGATATGCGAAACGATACCAGCTCATCTCTAAAAGAAGATTTGCAGTGATGAAATTGCTGGTTAGCTTCCACTGCTTCATAAACCCCATCATCTTGTTGCGGTTAGTAGTGATCTTATCCTGCATATTTACTACAGCCTGGGTGCATTGGAACAGATTCGTGATGTACTTTTCGGCGATGCACTGCCCAAGAGGTCTGCGCCTAAAGAAGGGATGATGTAAAGGCGGCGAGTGGTTAGGGTTCCCGTATCTGGCATGTGGCACGTCTAGGGCTGGGTAACGCCTGCTTCATATATGGCGAGCCTTAGTTATCTAGTGATAATCTTACTACACATCTACATCTACTATCACTCGGATCCTCTTGAGCAAACATATCCCCATATTACCATCCTTATCCCTATGCGGATACACGCAGGCATACGTGTCCTTACAAAAACCTAGCGATGAAATGTAAGTGCAATTGTTTAAGATTGGATGAGGACAGGTTAATAGGGATCTACGATAGACAACAGAACGTTCAAAGGCCGCTGGAGATAAGCGAACCGTCATCTGGCGCTGCTAATGGCTGGGTAGTATCGGGCAAACAACAATATGTGCGTGGGTGGGAGCTCCGCCATCTAGCCGGCTCGCCCGGAGGCGGAGGGGGTATTAGGCTCTGTCATACTCTAGCAAGAGTGAATACAGTATGAATAAACAACAACAACAACAACAACAACAACAACAACAATATGTGCAGGGTTCGGCAAAGCTAACCTCTCTGATCTCAAGCTGCATCGGACATATGCTTGCAGGGTTCAATCTAGTGCACCTCTTATCACCCGTACGTCTTGCGATCATCTCCGCGGACTTATCGATCTTCTTTTGGCGCCTCTATTACGTCTAGGTTTTTACAAACAAACACTAGGCGACGCCCTACATGATCTCGAACTGTAATATCGAAGGTATGTCTTACCTCCACAGTTTGTACCCTATTGAGAATAGAGGACTCAGCCTCGCAATTTGCGCTTTGCTTAGAAGACGCACTCCCACATTTGCTATGTATCTACTCCTGAAGTGGCTACACCTGAAGTGCGGAACCTTAATGAGCGACGTTGAGATAGCACCATATCGCATTACAGCTGATGCTTGCACGGTACCTGAACTGGAGTGGTAGCCAATGAACTGGAAGCTGGGAGCTATCTCACTCGAATCTAGAGGCTCCAGTCCGTCATCAAAACATCTGAAACTGCCGATATCTAAGGAAGCTTATCACTACAAATATGTGATTCAACTTTATACTAACGGTAACGTTCTACTGCACTGTCAACCGAACAAGTATCGACCGACAGCGGTGATGGCGGCAGCTAGAAAAACAACACCCCGTTCGGATCGGTGTTAACCCACTTGGCACTCTTAGAGCGAATCGCCTTAGACAATCCCTGGTGGTGCAGCATCTACGGAGGACATCTCATGATGACTAACTTTACCAGGTAGTTTTCTACCCAGCGCTCTGTCCCTTGTCATGTGCAAAGGATTGGCTAGGCTGTTCCATAATAGAGTGCCATGCGCCTTCTTCACCTGAATGCGCCAACACAGCAAGGTTGGTTTAAGCAGCAACAAAGATAAGAGACAAACAGTAAGTGGATTATCTGCAAGCGTTCATCTTGGCCGCTTGAAGTTTGTAGTTTTGTACCGCGATAAGGATCATTCTTCCATACCTCATTGGATAGCTAGCTGTTCGAAGGCACAAGAAGGCATGTTGATTATATCTATAGGCATGCTGATTTCTTGGGGTTGCATGTAGTTGCTTCCACCAATCTAACTGGACGACTGTATTTCCAGTGGGGTTGACAAGCGTGTTTATTTACCGGACTCCAGGGGTTCTCACTCCCATAACTTCAACGCAGGGTCCTTGCTCACCGAAACGATAGGCATGCCTCGTCCATATTGCACCCACTCTTCACTTTGCTCTTGCTCAACTCCTTATCCCTGTCAATGACCGCGAACATCACGTCATCCGACCCAAACTCCACAACTGCAACGCACGACACAGACCTCTTACACAAGGCACCGAAATCGAAACACCTGGCCCCTCGTCTTCAGTTGCTCTGCCACATTGATCTTTTGCATTTGGACCGCGATCTATCCTAAATTACCGCCCATGTACGGCAGGTTATAGGGACATGTCGGGCACTTTTGGTTTCTGGGTAGCAGGTGACAGGGGTGATGTCTGTGCGCAAGCCACAATACCTGGAGTTGTAAACTAGTAAAGGTGGTCTAACAAAAAATAGCCTAGAGCTAGTTACTGATAGCATCAGCAAAATGTGAATCGGTCCGGAAGCCACATGCAAACCTCCCAGACACTCCGGTCGACCTCACTGGTACTCTTAAATAATTTCATATGCTCCCAGGCCCCCCTAGAGCTAAGCAAAGTGCTGTCAGACTCTGCAAGAGCATTCTCAGGTGTGTCTGGAAGCACCTGCAGTTTTTGAGGTGCATTCAGGATGCTACGATATTTAACTTATAGGATAGTCAAATTCTGGAGCAGCTGAGACCTTTGCGCAGGTCTGCGAGAGACTTGGTGCCGTATTCTCACCGCAGTAGTATCGTAGGGTGTCATAACTACAAGGCATTTCGTCTATCATATCCATCTTTGTTACAGTCACAAGATTCGTGATATCATAATATGGCATGTATTATCTATCTGCCAAGATCGAGTAACATTGAGATGTACTTGGAGGCGGTAATCAAGCGAGTTTGGAGATGTACTTGGAGGCTATGTTGGTGCGAACTTGCAGGCCATGATTGAGCGAGTTTGGAGATGCACTTGGACGTCATGATCAATGGAGATTGGGGGAGTACTTGGAGGTGGTCAATCTGAAACGGTAGATCAGGAGGGAGGTTGGACGGTAGCTGAGACTCTATTCATTGGTTAACTCGTAATGGTGGCAATGTAGAGAGTTTAGTACAACAAAGTCCGCCGAGAGATGAGAGACTGCCTGGGAGTGGGAGACAGTCGATCTTGGGGCGATCCTGTACTCACAGTGTATGCTCTACTCGGTATATACTGTACTTGGTATATACTGTACTCGGCGTACGCTGTACTCAGTGTTAACTCATGATTATTGCATAGTGAGATAGGGAGGGATGACTTAGGTTCGTATTCTTAGGTGATGGTAGAGTTGAGGACAAGACAGAGAGAGATGAGAGGATATGGGGGAAATCCGAATGAGAAACTGGGACTTTTGAGAATTTCGTGTGCGAGTCAATTTACCATTTCCAATGAAGCAGGTACGACTCCCAATCTGGTGGGTAAGAACATCAATACAAGGTCTGCTAAACCCAATAATGCAAGATGTACCCCTGATTTCCCATATCCGCTCGTATCCTCCATATCGTTCACGAGTCATCCTCATCCCAAAATCTCTCTTTCTAGTCCACAACTCTACCATCATCGCAGAACACAAAGTTAAGTAATCCTTCTGTATCTCACCATGCCCTGATTACGAGTTAACGCTGAGTACAGCATACACCAAGTACAGCATACACCGGGTACAGCATACACCGAGCACAGCATACACCAGGTGCTGCATACACCGAGTACAGCATTCACCGAAGATAGGATACACCGAGTACAGCATACACCAAGCACAGCATCCACCCAAGATTGTCTGTCGTCCCTTCGGTTTCACGATTATGAGTTGACCTCGTAATGTAGCTTCGAGCTTCTGGCATGCATTCCTAACAGATCGACCGCCACCAGCCAGCTGTCCATCAGAGCTCACAAGCAAAGTCATCTTGTTACATTCCCACGGTTGCGAGTTAACTAACTGATGAATAGAGCCTCAGTACCAGGTGTGGCTCCCACTGACCGCCTTCAAACTCGCTCGATTATGGCCTCCAAGTGCATCTCCAATCTTGCTCGATTACAGCTTCCAAGTGCATCTGAGCTACTCAATTTTGGCCTCCAAATGCATCTCCATACTCACTCAATCTCGGCCTCCAGGTGCATCTCCATACTTACTCGATCACCGCCTTCAAGTTCGCATGATCATGGCCTCCAAGTTCATTTGTGAGTTACCTGATTTCGGCCTCCAAGTGCATCTCCAAACTCGCTCGATCACGGCCTCCAAGTACGCATTGCTATGTTCACACGATAACAACCTCCAAGCATATCTCTGAGTTCACTCGATCATCATCTTCTGGCCCACCTCGAATTGCTCTCAAGCACCGCCTGCAGCCGGTCCAGATATACCATGTGTAAATGGATAGCTATATAGATACATAGATACATAGATGAGAATACAAAGCAAATACATGAGTTTTAATAATCGTTGAACCATAAGTAGTAGCTGAAAATCGCAGGCGCAACGGCAGCATTCCCAAAGAAGAGGATATGTCCCCCAGACTGCTCTACAGACACTCGCGGTGCTCCCAGACTTGCCGTCGGCGCTCCTAGGCTTGTCAATGGCACTCCCAGCGGCTCCCAGGTGCACCTGAAGGCCATTGCATCGGTCCAGACAACTCTGGGATCTGACCACCCTGGGATTCTGGTCCGACAACTCCCAAATACTCCCAGAGGCTCCCAGAGACAAACATACATCTTGCTGAGGTGATATCTAAAGATAAAAATACTAGAGGTTGGGAAACCCATACACATCTACCTAAGATAAAAATTTGTACACAATACTAGCCATACTGCCAGTAGTGCATGCAAGCTAAATCAGGGTTGATCTAATAACTGAAACTGTTGAGTATGCACAATGGCGGGAACAGTAATCCGTCGGTATCATTATGAAATACGAGAACCTAGCCTACCATTGGAGATTTGGAATTTTATGATCCTGTGAGTAAATATATAAAGAACACATTTTCATCACAAAAGAAGAATATTTGCTGTCGCTCCTACAGTATTGGTACCTCCATCCAATTCCCTACTTATATTTCATATACTTTACTCTTATCATCAATTTTGCAATTCTTCTGCCTCCATATTCATTCAATATGCCTTCGGGATTTGGTATGGTTCAAGGGCGTAGTCGTTGCGATGAGTTCTTTCCCAAGGAGAACGGCCGATGTGCACAACGGAATCACCCAATGAGTACCCACCGTCTTTCTGAAGGCACAGAACTTCAACCTGAAGTAATCGACTTATGCGATACGAAGTCACCAATACCAAGTCCATTGAAAGCACAATCACCGCGTTCAACACATGCACTAATGGCATGTGAAGTACTTGGTAATACATTACGGGAAGCACAAGAGCATCACAAAACAGCTCCCACAGGCAAAGGATCAGCAGCACGTAAAGAAGTGAAGAGTATCCAAGAAGAGGCAATTCTCGGAAGAGGTGGATCATCATGTACAATGTTGATTGGAAAAGCTGCATTACACCCAGGCTTCTCTGCATCATTAACGGGTTGTCAGCTGGTTCTCTTTACTAAAGAGCAAGGAAAAACACAGAAGTGGTTACCAATGTGTATTGGGTGGGACTTACCGGAACTTGACTTCGATATACCGGATTACCACTAATGGTTGAAAACTCCATTGTTTGAAGATCCATCATGGATTGACCGTTCATTACCTGACAGGGTGATTTTTGATGGAAATACGGAGTGCGGAGGAATTTATGGTGGAGAGATCATAACCGACCGGGATAAAGATCTGCAGTTTAAGAGACTAGATGGTGGTGAAACATTTAGGGAACTTCTTATGAAGATGGCACTACCGACGACACATGTCATGGGAGATCCAACAATGAAGCGTAATAAAGCTTCAGTTATACGACGATTCATTCTCATCATTCCAGTCATTGATAACACGGCTCTAATTATGGATAATGACTTGGAAAGCGACATTGAAAATATGAACAGCCTTGGGATTAGCAGACATCAGTCACGTCTTTCCCCAGCATATATCCAGAAAAAGAAAATCATCCGAGAGGTAATATACCCATCTGCAGATCACACTACATTACTACAATCATTAACGAATTTCAAATTCCAGAGATCTCAATCAAAACCGTTACAACTCGAAACATTTCCACTAATCAATCCTAAGAAAAACGAAACCAACTCCAAACAACATAAGTGAACTGCAAGTGATAACTCAGTACTGGATAATGATATAGGGAGAATGCGGCCAAAAAGGAAGGAACAACAGGTGCTTAGTGGGGGAGAGATTCATTCAGATGCGGATACAGAGATTGATAGTGTATCCAGTATTGACTGTGATACGCATAATACTCTGGATGATGAAGGCAGGACTGGTACACATGAAAGTGAAAATATTCCTATAAATCCTTTCTCCTTATCACATATTCTCAGCCCATAATATCCAATAGAATTCCATCATCTTCATTCTCACTGTTGTCCAGCACATAGTCTTCATACTCATCATCGTCATGCACTACAGATTCATTGAATTCTTCTAACTTCTCATCATCGGTGAGTTCAAGATCCATCACTCCCAGGGTTTCACCTCGTGCAGCTTCTTTATTCGCTTCATGTTTGGCAATCCATTCCTCAGGTTTCCGAGGAGGTAGTAGAATTTCTATCTTCCCCCCAGCATTGATGAAGTTCCATACTGCCACACCCAGCTCACCAGAGGTATAAACATGGTCGTTCTGCCAGGAATACGTGATGGTTAAACCTTTTGCACTAAGAAGATCGTGTAAAAATTTCTGTGTTGTTGGAGGTATGTACTCATCCAAGTCATATTTATCGAGGTGTTGACTATGTTCTAGTGCAGCGATAGTTTCAGGATTGGGTGGACTACCATAATCACGTGCTCCAGGTTTAAGATACTGATACATATTGACTGGAATACCCGTGGGAAGGTAACGCTCGGGTTGCTTCTGCCTTCGAATCCAATGGGCAATGTGAATCTGGACGAATGTATGAATATGAGTTCGGAGCATTGCCATATATATGTGCTGCAGACAAAGTTTATCAATATTGCCTCCATCAAACAACCCATGATCTTCTAAACCACCAAAGAGTGTGTGCCAAGTATCTGTTTGCCCATTGGCAAGTAAATTCCACGAAGCCTCAATTTGTTGATTTTTGGTAGATGTGCCAATGCTATAATCTTTATGAAAAGGAAGATCAGGCTTATCTGTCCGTCGTAAGGTTAGATGTGTAACACACAATAAAGCTAACTCTCGGCCCATATCTGAGCGAATGAGCTTTGGAAGTTTTCCCATGGTACAGACAGTCTCCAGATATTGTTTCCTAACAGATATCTGAGTCCGATTAGAATGTCCCACGTAACACCACATAATGTACCATGAATATGCATCAATGCATCCATATATTTCAAATCCAAAATGTGAAAGTTTGTCATGTCCATCAATAGACCACACACGATTTGGTCCCTTGACGATGAACTGTCCACATTTGCGTAATGTTGATCGATGCCGTAATTCATCACCATCAGGATCGTTCATTTGTAAATGCAACCTATGGTCACGTCTGACACTAACCATAGCTATTAGTATTATATCGCCTTTGTTACGCTAATGTATCAGGATGTTGGCTATACTCACTGGGATACGAAAAGTCCATCCAGTCGCAGGGCTGCTTCCAGAAATGTTCGTCCCTATCGTAATCCTTGTCCAGATGACATTAAAGATTCAATTGTGGCTCTGAGTTTCATTTGGTTCTTGTTGGGGTCATCGGTGTTTGATCGCCGGGTCAATAGTCGTACAGTAGGATGCAAACGAACCTCTTTCAATTGAAGAATTGTTAAATTATATCCATGAAAGGTCAATCCATATATCATGTCACTTGGAGTCATATTGTTTTTCCACAATGTGCAGATAATTGAGACAAGTTTCGGATCATCCCAAAGTGGACTGTGTTTCTTAGGAAATACCCATTCGTTGAATTTTTTCTTATATGCCCATTCACTACCATAGAAGAGGTTAATGCATATTCACATACATTGAAAATTGGCTATAAACTTACCTTGCAGAAAAGTTTGCTTCATTACGCAGTATTTCCATAACCTCTTGAAGACTTCGCTTCTCAATTATATAGCGCTGATAGATTTCCTCTTTGTGCTCATCCCAGGCATACATTGTATCATGTGAATAATAGCAAGCAGATCTGCGTAGCTAATATACTGACGAAATTTCTTTGTTGAGTGTGTTGTTATTCAAAGTGTCAGTGCAGAATCGTAGGTGAATGCAAGCTATGATCAAGTTATGGAGAAACCCCACATTTGAAAAGCACTATTCTTACCCGGCTGTCAAATCACACACTGTATCAATATCAGCAACATCAGCAAAATGTATTTTAGTCACTGGAAGCCTCCAGAAGTGTCTGGGAGGAAGTGGAGTGTAAACTTAGATGCATCAATTTCAGGAGAGTATCAGACCCTAGGAGAGCATTCCTGCCGGCCTTCAGAGTAACTGGGATCGCCAGCGACAAGCCTGGGAGTGCCGTCGACAAGCCTGGGTGCACCTGGGTGCGCCGGGGATAGTGTTAGCAACGGTTCCGGACCGTCAGTTCGGGTCCTGGTCCGGGTCCAACCCCAACCGTTGCCAAATTGGCGGTCCGGGTCGTCAATAAACCCGAACCGTCAATTCGGGTACGGTTCGATGGCAAACTCTCAACCCGTCCGAATTGGGCGGGTTATCAGCGGGTCGCCCAGCGGGTCCAT
>Ga0307515_10006396_pt1 | contig 23570 bp, 26 predicted proteins | sample 17_EM_MG_FD_194513 | JGI IMG/M metagenome (GOLD analysis project Ga0307515, IMG submission 194513) | Populus trichocarpa ectomycorrhiza microbial communities from riparian zone in the Pacific Northwest, United States - 17_EM | ecosystem: Host-associated > Plants > Roots > Unclassified | place... | reverse complement strand
TTCCCTCTCTTTTTGTCTCTCTTCTCTTGCCTCACTCTCTTCTAGGTTCTGTCACAGATATTCCCTCCTTATGCTTAATTTATCCATGGAAACTACCCATCCCAAACCCATGTGTGACACTGTCCTTCGAAATTCTAGAGAAGCTTGGTTTGTTTTCCACTGGTGAACTGATTGAACACGGTGACCATGACACTCGTGCAATGACGGAAAGTGCCACTCAAGGTGGCGAGAAGTACATGACATCGAAAGAAATGTATCACCATTGAACCACATCCAAGAGCTCATTCCTCTTGAGGTACGTCATCATTTAACTGTTTTTTGTCTCACACTTATATGTTTTCTTAGAACGACACAAGACCTCGCTCGCAAATGGAAACAATCTTATTCCGCACATCGGCCATGCTACAGAGTGATAAGCGTATGGTGCTCAATTTTGAAAATGAAGCCCTTCCCCTGGAAGTACCCTCTCTGAAAGGCTCCAGCACCCGGGAGCTTCATGGTACAATCGGCTGCAATGTGTTTGTAGCACACAGTGTTGAAGAAGGCAGGCCCCCCCCTCCCCGCTGAATGTCATCCAGACCACGCAACTTAGGCCTCTGTAGTTCCTCAAATCCGCTGCTATGTGTTAGATAAAGGATGTGTACTCCCATATATGCCAAGAGGGTTGTTTGTGGCCGAATCAAAATTCCAGGAACTTTGGGACCGCTTTACACACACGATTGCCAAGATGTACACCTCGGCGACACAACACAGGTGCATCTGGCCATTTTATCCATGTTTGTTTTCTCAAGATCCATCTAGGGAGAATGTAGTTCGTGGTGTACTTAACAACAGAGATGGATGGGTATTTATTATCCTCCATCTCAATGGGAATGTGAAGGGCGGGGGATACAAGACGTTACAGGAAATATCGGTCACCTTTGAATGCTTCGTCTCTTCTCCCAGCAGGGTGAGCTCGCGAACATACCTCAGACGCAGCACTGCTGCGATGACATCGATGAAAATGACTGGTTTCAAAGCCAAGATACTTTTGCAGACTTGTAAGCAACCAAGTGAGTGAGTTTCTGTTGCCCGTTGGACTTACTGAACCCTGCATCAGGAAAGGAAACTGTTGGGACCCAGGCCGCTCTCTGGGGCCCACATGACTTGTGACAAGTGTAAGGTGGTTTTGTTCCAAGATAATTAGCTTTGTGGGTGTTCACCCCTAACTAATGTTGCACGAACCTTGCTCCCATATAAGTACGTTCTTGCATTTGTCAAGGCGGAATCTCCCCCCGTCGCTTATGCTGAGCCTTTGTCTACCACAAACCAGTCATTTTTGTCAACGTCGTCATGACAGTGCTGCATCTGTGATGTGCCTGTGAATACACCCCACCAAGGAAAGGGGATGATGGCACACCCAATATGCTAGGATGCCCGTGACGATGTCGGGCCCAGGACAGATGACATGAAAGGGGTGGTTGGGTTTGTAGTCGATCACTATCCTCGGCGATACCTTGTATCCCCCACCTTTCCCATCCTCATTGAGATAGAGGACAATAAACTCCCATTCTCTTCTGTTGCCAATAACACACCGCGGACAACCTTCTTTCTGGACAAATTTTGAGAAAACGGGCACGGATCAGGAAAACTGGCATACTTGTGGTATGTAGTCGGAAGGTTGGCGCTCTCCTGCTTTAGCAACGAAGAGCCCTGGCGGCCCCAGCGGGGTCATCTGTTTTGGTTTCAAAAAATAGCGGTCCAATGCAGCAACTACAGCGGCCTGAGCAGGGTGGTCTGGATGGACCTTGGGAAGACCTACCTTCCTTGGCACTACTTGCCACAGACACACTCAAGCCCTTCAAACCAGAGAGCCTCTGAGGTGTCGGGCGATTTAGAGATGGCGCTTCGAGAGGAAAGACTCCAGTGTCTTCGTCCTGGAGAAACACATGCTTGCCGACCATATCAAATGTGCGGAATAAGATGGTTCTCATTTCCACGATAGACCTCGCTTTCTGGGGAGGCAGGTGAGTGTGGGTGAAATAGAATAATTGAGCGATGATGCACGGGTTGGGAGTAGAGTGATTGGTACCTGTTCAGATCGCCGTACAAGTTGCTCCATGGATGCTTTTCTCCGCTTGAGCGGCACCTTCTGCAGCACGGGCGATATGGTCACCATTCCGAACCAGGCGTCCAGTGGGAACTAGGCCGAGTTCCTCCAAGGTTCTGGAGGATACACTGGAAATGGACCTGGGGCGAAGGATCAGGGGACTGTCGGGAGAATCGACCACGCACGTTATCCCTATGGCTTACCTTCGGGCCTGCGAGCTTGGCCTGTTCTGCACGATTATTTGTAAGCCTCTCTTCGTCAACATTAGAAGTTGCTGATGATGTGGACGTTGGGAAGGGTTGATCTTCACGCCCCTCATCCGCCCCTCGGTCTTTCCATGGGTTAGCACCGTCATAGGCGCATCGTCCTCTTCCCTTTTTCCTGGGGTTCGCCCGGCCCCGTATCATTCATCGTCGGATATCCACGTCAATTAGTTTGCCCGCATCACCCCTTCGTATATAGTCTAGTGCTAGTCCCGGAGGCCCGGGTGCAACCAACTCAAGTAGCGGCACTCGTTTGCGGTAAAGCAATGAAAGGGACGGAGAATGACAGTGACATAGTCCGTTCAACCTCGTTGTCCACCTTCATACCGTCCACTTCCTCGATCAGAGGTCGGGGTCTGGACGTGGATATCCACCGATACATAGTTGGGATCACTTGCACAGGCGGGGTCTCCACAACGTCCTCAGCGTCGCCTTCTAGTGGCGTATCAGCCTGCGGGGCCGCGTTCCGTTTTGTTTTCGACCGCGACTGTTTCTTCAACAACCGATTTATAGTCTCAGCCTTAGACAAAGCAAGTCAGAAACGCTGGGGGCCGTGAACGTGCTGGTAAGGACCTCACCTTTTCGTCCTCGAGTTTCTTTTCGGTCAAGTTTTTGCGTTTGCGAGCGGTTTCCTCTCGCTTCAAGGCAATTTCGAGGTCGGTTAGTGGCTTTTTCTTTCGGCCGGAAGCAGGCTGGTCTACGAAGACATTAGGTTATGGAAAGACTAAAATACGCCTGTGACTCACTGAGGGAGACGTGTGTGGGATCCACAACGTTTGCAAGGACGGCCTGGCGTGCCGTCAAGGTACGCCCACCGACCACGGACGCTGAACGAGTGGAAGGGTCGACTGAATCTGAGTCTTCAGACTCTATCTCGTCTTCATCACCACCGGCTACGATGGATCAGAGGTGAACTTATGGGTTGTTTGCGGGATAACCATACCTCGTGAGGTGCGACGGGAGGAGGCCACCGACACAGAGAGCTGAGGAAGCTTGAGCTTGATCTTTATCCTCGAGGCAGCAGGGATTGGAAGTTCCGACTCCTGGTCGGACTCCAGCTCGTCCGCTTCTGACTGTCCGAACCGAAGTGGTTGGACACAAGTATAGCTGTAAGTGACGGAAGACTCACCCCCTCCGCGTCTTCTTCCTCCTCATCAATCTCATCCTCATCTTCTTCCCCTGCTGACTCGTCATCATCGTCGATTATTCGCATTGCGCGAGTCCTCCGCTTCGAAGGAGTGTTCGTGACAATTTCTTCCTGGTCCTCGGACTCTACCTGGACCGACATGTCCACTTCTGTAGTACATCGATCAACAGTTGTGCGAGCTGTAAAACAGAGGTGAACTCGCCGCTCGCGACATCCTCGGACTCCTCTAAAACGATACGTCTTCGCGAACCTGATGCCATAAGCGAGAGCTGCTGGATCGTGATCACGTGCACCAGTAAGAAGTTCAACGAGAGGATGTACAAGCGCAAAACCGCTATCTACCAAACGTTCACAGATGCGCGTCGTAGTAAAGTGATCTAGATGGAAATGAAAATACAAGTGGGACCCTGTCCGGTAGTAGATTCGTTGGGCGGGTGGGGTTTCACAATTGCTCCCCATCTGGGTGGTCCTCCTTCCAGGCTTGGATCCACCCGACAATACGCGCAACGTTCGACACCAAGTCCTCAACGCTTTCGCTTTTTAGTTCTACGACAATCTCGGGTTCATAGGAGTCACGAGCTTCCTGAGCGATGACTTCCATGATCTCCGCCTCGTTGTTTTCGGTAATCTTCTTGAGGGAATACTTCCTACACTCAAAGCTCAGAACCGACGAAGCTCGAAGATGAACGCCACCATGACTCACCGCTCCTCGAGCCTTTCCCATAGTTTTGTATGATCACATCGCAAGACCACGACCAGATCTACCCAGCGCTCCGGCCAGGGCTCACAAGAATGCCAGTCAAGAATTATCCCACCAGCAGATGCCAACGGCTCCAGCTCGTCAACCAGCTAACAGACGTGTCAACCAGAACGATCCAACCGCCGTATCGTGCAAACTCTTGCCTTGTCTTCGTCAACGATATAGGTATCCCACTCGGCGTCGAAATTTTCGTACAGCTCCTTTTCCTTGACGAACTCACTCACGTTGATGTGTCGCAGCGGAAAGGGCGATTCCTGGACGAGTAATTCGGCATGGGTAGACTTTCCGGTGCCGGGTGTGCCAGTGATGACGATGACCGGTGAAGTTGTTGTGGTCGATGCCATGACCGATGACTGAGTCCCCTTCATCCCGTGCCAACTCCGCAGATCCGGTGATGGACCGATCGTCAAACGTTCGGGATATATGTGACGGGCCCGGTCGCAGTCGTAATCCATTTCTACTGTGTTATTCGCTACCCGTTTTGTTCCTGTCTTTGTTTCTTGCTCTCTTCCGGTTCGTATGACTGCGCTACGGTAACCGCCATCCTCTCCCCTCATCCACTGTCCACCACATTGTCCCTGGACGCCCGAACCCAGCGCCTCGGCGAACCGCCGTGGGGATTACATCGCATCAAGCATGCACAAACGACAACGTAGGTGTAACGGCCGGTAGTTGCTTTTCCTTGGACTCTGAGAGAAGTTTTTTCATCATTTCGTTTGTATAGATACCTTGTGCCAAAAGCTCTGTCCATCCCGCTCTGCTTTAAGACTAGCACTTTGATTCAATTGCATATCTCTTGATTCCGCAGTGTTCATACAAAACCTTCGTTCTTTACCTTTCACATCTAACAAACAAGTTCCATTCCGAACGCCATCTGTGTCACGAGATGGTAGGTACACGTTGAGAGGTTTTTGGGTTCAATTCCCTGAACTTGAGCAGTGATACATAACAGCACTAGCATATTTCCCAAGTCCGTCGTCCCTGGGGAAAAAAAAGTGGAAGAAAAATAAATGCCACGAACCCGGATTGAACGGGTGACCTGTAGAACTTCAGTCTATCGCTCTCCCAACTGAGCTATCGCGGCGCAATGTTTCATTGATTTTGTAAAATTATGAAACGATGTAAATCTCGGCGTTCCATGACTCCCCTCTCATGCAATCCCAACTTGTACGACAATTCAATTTATGACGGAGCTATCCCCCTCCCCTACGAAGACATAGTACCCGTTGTGGTGGGCGAGGAAAAACCGGGCGGGAAAAATGTGAGTGGGGAGGTTCAGGAGTTTCGTTGATGGAACCTAGGATCTTCAAAACTGTTTTCAATCATAAACGACAAAACGACATCTGTGAAACCCGCAGGAAAAGTTAGTTCGTGGGATCTGGATACCGATTCACGTACAAACCATAACTGTTCAAACGTTCATGGGCGACGACGGTGATCCGGAACATTCACCCACAGGAAAGTCCGACCACACCTCACCCCGCGGCCCGGCCAGAGGGGTTGAACGGACTTGGTTCACGGCTGTGCAACAACGTGGAGCCTCGCCACCCCTCTTACACTGTGGGGACAATCCAGCGATTCCGGGATGGGGTGTATGGGTTGCCCCCGTTTGTAGGCAAGGACCCAATATTGCCCGCACCATGCGAACTGTCTGACTCTGAAAGGACGGTCGTGATGGAGATGGTGGGCCTGGAAAAGAGTTAAAGGTGAGGAACCGGAATGGTGCTCCAGTGTGGGACAACCTATGAAGGGGTCTGAACGGTTCAAGTTGACCGGTGAATTCGGTCCTCTGGACCGAAGGCAGAGGAAACGCCGGGTGTACTGTCGACCCGCCAGAAACAAACCCGTTGTCATCAGGCTGCCCTCTGAAGCCGGCATCAGTGGACATGAGCTCGATCGTCACTGTTGAGAGGATCGAGGAGGACCTGTGGGGCGAGGAAACCTGGCAAGGGCGGGCTGCCAACAACCTGGTTGGTGGAAAGTGGAGATAGGACTTGGACGACCCGCTGGTAGTTCAACCTTGTGGTACAAGCTTGCCCACTCGGATTGACATTCTCGATATCAAGAAACTGCGGTGATGGAGAAGTGCAGTCCTCCGTTGACATGGGAATCCTCATACCAAGTGACCCTGAATAAAAGGTTCAACCTCCCGTTGTGATCAATTGACGATCACGGTGTTACCTCGTATCGGCTGGGCGACTCAATGCATTTTGGAATGGGCCAGTTACATCAAGCGCTCGAATGCGCTGCTTGGCTCTTGAGTACTCGAGTAAGCAACCCGGGACCGGTGGACACAGTAAAATTGGTTTTTTGTTCGGCAGAAGTCAGGAAAAAGTGGAGTGAATCGTAACCCATCACACGGCCAGAACCTGGGGATGGCGCAGCTTTCCCCAGTTTTCCGTTCCCGGAGACCTACCGAAGGATGGTAGAATGATGAAGACGCGATTCCCGAAGTAACGGCACTTTCGCGTGCGTCAATGGAGAGGTGGAGGTCGCCATTCGCGTGTTGGGATCAGCTTGGAGGCAGGGATTTTGGAAGACGCACGTTCCTATGGCTGGCGTGTTTACAATTACCAGACAATTGGTGTAAACAGGTCCACTCCGGATGGTTTGGGCGCAAACGAGAGTGATACTCGGATAACAACAAAGAGACAGAAGTCTACTAGTAGCCTAAGAGCAGGTTGGCGTTCCAGCGCCATTTTGACGGTAGACGGGACAAAAAATAGATAACCCCCGGTTACTCACCGAGTTTTCGACGAGTGGGTGGTCTGAGGTGGTCTGTGAGGCGACGGTCGTTGTTGGGTTGCTAGGTCTACCTGAGATCCCGGGCCCCCGGCGCTGTGATCGCGCGGTTGATGAATTCTGATTTCGCGAACTGTGACACTCCCGCATGTCCGAATCCGCCACCACCGCGGAGCCATCGACAAAAAAGCCTCTCTACGAGGGCAGCACCCAGTTCAGAAATTGGCGGTTCTCCCGGGAACAACTTGCCCAAAAGCGATCTGTCCTAAATGTCGTTGCCGTAGAGGCCGTGCAGAGGGTCATAGAAAATGATTCGGCATGTCAACTCGCCCTGTTTGTTTAACCTCGCTTATCTCGAAACAGCCTGGGTCGTCCAAGGACGTATTGTTCTTGACTGCGGATGAAGAACTCCTGTTGGTCCGACACTATCTGACTAAGGTAGTTCAGCTCTGTGGCCACTTCCGCTTCCCAGAGGAAGTTGAGGCGACGGCAACCACATACATCAAACGCTTCTATCTGACGAACACAGTGATGGACTGGCACCCGAAGAACGTCATGTACGGTCAATTGAAAGTTTTTCCGTGACTCTTTACGTGGCTTACTCGGGTCTGTGCCTGGCGGATAGGTTAACGGCCCTGTTCCTCGCGACGAAAACAACAAATAACCCGATCTCCTTGGATTCATACGCCGCCCATATCCCAAGGACCGAACCAACAGATGTTCTAGAGTTAGAGTTTCTCGTGGCGCAGAGCCTCGGCTTCGATTTCGCCGTCTGGCACCCTCATCGGGCACTTTGGGGCGCATGGTTGGACCTTCAAGTAAGTAAGTTTCGGGTGGTCCCAGCGTTCATCTTCAAATCCTGATGTTTTTCGCCAAGTCCACCACACAACTCCCACAGTCGGAGCTGGATCAAGTCTACAATCAAGCAATGAGTCACGTACGTGCCTCAAGGTTAACAGATGCCGAGTTCATCTATAGTCCGGCGCAAATTGCGGCGGCCTCCATTTCGCTAGCGTCGCCACAAGCCGCGAACACATGGGTAAGATCGAAAGGAACCGACGGGAGTTTCATCCCCTCGCTCTGCGCTATAATACAAGAAGGGTCCAAGTTGCCGGGGGTGGATATGATCAGAGAGGTCGACCGACGTTTAAAACTGTGCAAGAACCCGGAGAAGGTGGTTGGCTCATCAGCGTATCTGGCTAAGAAGGCCAAAGAAGAGAGGCTAGCAACAGAGAAACGCACGAAGAAGGCGGATGAGATTCGAAACGCCAGCGGGGAAGATCCATTTGGCAGCCAACTTGAAGTAACGCTTGACGATGACGACGAAGACGATTGATACTTATACTTCCTGATTTCTTTTTTTTCCCTCTTGATACGCTCAAGCTCTAGCGTATTTTACCTGGGTACAGTGCGAGTTACGCAGACGCGTAAACTCATCGTCCATAGATCTTAGAATGCGTTGAACTTGAGGGTGAAACCAAAAATGCCCTGATGCATAGAATTCCCAAACAGCCGTCGCCACGCATTCAAACGTTGTCGACTCCATCTCTATTTTCATTGAGCTTTCAATCGGGTTTACTTGAGAACCTGCATGTGCCACCCGGCAAATTTGGTAAACCGTGGTCCGTGGGAAACTAATGCCGAATGAGTACGAGTGGGACTGATCCCATGTGTGACACTAGGGGGAGAAACTTGAAACTGGGATAGGAACCGACCAACACGCCCCCGTTCGTCTGTGGGTCGCCTCGACGGTCTCTGTCTTCGTTTGAGGTTCCCTACAAACCTTCGTGGCGCTCTAGTTGTTGCGTTGGACCCCATTCATCACTGGCCCACCCTCCAGTCTGCCCCTCCCCGCCACCACCCCGCGATCCCACACATCAATGGTTGACCGAGATGGTCACTGGAGTGACACCAAAGCCACCGCCGAAACGGACCAAACTTCTGTCTACGGAGGGCGTCAGGCCCCGGTAGAGGAGGTCACAGCCCAGGATGAACAAGATCTCACCATCACTCCACGAAAAGTCACTTCTGAGGACGACAAACGACCATTCTCTCCTGGCTCGGGTGTCGCTATCGATCCCCCCACTCCTGCAGAGCAGTCCGAGGACGTGAGAAGCGTACAAAGTCTGCCTGTGGTCCGCGTCACAGAACCTAGCGAAATTTCTCCCACTACTCAGGATACTCCAGCGTCCATGGACGTCCAACGGTCCCCTCCTTCTCCCCGTTCACCACGTACACCCTTATCACCTCACGACCCGCGTTCAGCACGAAGAGCTTCCACTTTCCCGGAGGTGAGTGTTCTGTTACCAGGTCCGAAATACAGGCAGTGCTAAGCTTGTCCAAAAGAACCGAGCCGGAAATCGGTTCTCTGGCTTCTTTACGAATCTCATTCATAGACGAGATGTCCCCCCTCCCACTCCGAGTTCCAGCATCCAAAACGAAGACCCTCCGATATCTCCCACTCCTTCCACTCGCGATGCCGCCCCAACCCCCAATACCACTACATCTGCAAGTGCGACGCCTCCTCCTCCGGCATTACCTCCCCCCACCCTCCAGGAACTTGGTCTAGATATATCAACGATCACTTCCTCACTGTCCCCGTCCCACTTCACCTCACCTCCCTGTAGTGGTGCATTTCTACCACCTCATTACCTGCTTTTATGCCATGCCCAAGGTTTGGACGTCATACCCCTCGTTTCTCCCCCCGCCCCAATGCCGTACGCCCTGGTTCGCCGAGTTCCCTTCAAGTCCGTTGTGGTTATGGAACAGCGTGGCGTTCTCGTGGCTATCGCTGGTAGAAGGGATGGAGTCCGCGTGTATGCCCTTGATGAGGTTCGGAGAGCGATTGACTGGAGAATCGACACCGAGATTAGGAGAGAGAAAGATAGAACACGCAGGGAGGAAGCCAAGAAAATTGCTGCTGCTGAGTTCGGGCTTGGCTCTGTAGAGACCAAACGCTATCCGGAAAAGAGTCCATCTATCGTTCCAACAATGCCAACAAAGAGCAAGAGTCAACGTAGAACGTCAACTTCCGGTGGGGTTTTCCTGAAGAAATCCCGGCCTCCTGTTTCTCCAGTCCCGCCAATTCCTCCTCTGCAAAACGTTGAGGACCCTCCAACATATCAGTTAGCCCAGAGCAGGGACAGACTTGAACACCGGGTGTCAGCTCATCAACTAGTTCAGCGGACTCCCGCTGAACCTGCGATCCTCAGCCAAGTCACACACCTCAGCACCCCTGGTTCGGACCATGACGTCAAAACTGAGTGGAGTAGCCGTGCCTCGAGCGACGACGAAGCAATCGATATTGTTGCCGCAGGAGCGTCAGGAAGCCAGGCTCTTGATGAACGCACGAGTTCGATGGCTGTGGTTTCCTCCAATCAGCCCTCCATGCTATTACCCTCAGACGTCCCGCCGGTATCACGTTCAACAAACCGCAGGAATCGACCAGCAAACCTAGACCTATCCGCAACGCGCATGGAATCTGGCTCATCTACTGCGGTTCAGCCACCTTCTCCCACCCCCACTTTGACGGCCATTCGTCAAACCCTTCAGTCACATTCATCCACTTTGGGCCAGGGTGCTGTCGAAGGTAATGCCGCCCCAGACCATGATGGGGACGAGGGAGACGATGAAGAGTGCCCCTCAACGCCAACCGACCATATCACCCTGGCCCAGGCGCTGCTGGAAAGCAGGATACCTGGACTCCCACCTGCAGGAACGCGTCAACCTCAGCAGGCCATCATAATTGACGCCGGCCAAATTGCTGACGATTCCTCCCGGCCATGCACTTCTGAGTCCGTATCACAGCGAAGTGGCAGGAGCAATACTACTTGGAGACGGAGGAGATGGTCCGTGATGGATGTCTTCTACGGGGTCCGCCCTCCTGAAGATGCGAACGCCACTCCCCCGCCACCCCCTCCTCCGACCTCGAGGCCACGTACTCTTATCCGTTCGCAGTCTGGGCGTGTCCCCACAAATCCACCTACGCGCAGTGAGTCCCCGGCTATCCAACCTCCTACCCCGACCCGCTCCACCCCAAACTTGGTGCAAAATCTTCAAGCAACCACCCCATCGAGATCTCGCTTCCTCCCTCGTATACTCACCGGGGTCTTCTCTGGTAGGCGAGGATCGGCACATTCAATCTCGTCAGATGTCGAGAAATCGAGGATAACGGCGACCCCCACTCAAACCCACGCGCCCCCACCGAAGTTGGAGTATGTGAAGCTCCCGGGAACTAAGGGTGCTGTGCTAATAAAGGCTGTGGAGACCGCAAAGAAGAGGTAGCCCTCCCTTTTTGCCCATTGGAATTTCAATGGGGGACTGATATCTTTCTTCAATAGCTTCCTTGCGATTCTTTGCGGAGAGGGTGGTGAGAAGGTCGAACTGTTCGCTGGTACATATCGCACCGCCTTGGGCTTGTCTCGAACCTTCATCCTCCCGGATTCGCCAAGGTCATTAGAACTTCAGCTTCAGGGAGACGATTTGGTCGAGGTGTTTTTAGTGTTTTCACAGAACGTTTTCGGTTTGGAGCCAGCGACCGTGCGCGTCCGTGAGGTCAGGATAGGAAGGGCTGAAAGGAGGGCTGCGAGGAGGCGGGCAAGGGGTCGAGAGCCGCTGATCGAAGACATCCTGGACACCGACCCCCAGGATCCTGCGCGGGAGCCCGATACGAACATCTCTGTCAACGTCTCTGTCACCTCTCCCTCTCGAGCCGGGACACCGGTCGCGAACAACGATGTTTCTGACCAGGCACACGCTCAGGAAGCGGATGGTACGAGCGTGACCATACCACAACCACCCTCCGAGGAACTGGTCGCTCTTGCTACTGTTCAGGCTAGCCCATATACGACCTTCCAGCAACTTTCGTTTGCCCCCAGGTTTCCTCTGGCGTCGATTTCGGATGAATTCATCATACCTCCTACATATCAAGAATTCCTGCAGTATCGAGCAGAACACGAACCCGCACCCGTAGGGGAGAACGACGTGGATTTATCTCAGGTGCAATTCTCGCCACCCGGTCTTCCAGTTCCGATGACGCTCCCGCCTTCGAAATGGTACTACCGGGATCCTAAGGGGGTTGTACACGGTCAGTATTTGTACACTTCTGCGTCTGTCGCTTCGCTCACCTCATTTGCAGGTCCGTGGAAAACTCAATTAATGCAAGCCTGGTATAGAGACGGGCTGTTGCCTCCAGATCTTCCGGTGAGGCGGGAAGGGGACGAAGAGTATATTCTCCTCAGGGAACTGCGACTGCAATGTGTCGATCCAACGCAACCGTTTGGGCACTCTACGCCTGTGACTGTTTCACCACCAACTGTACCCATTGACGACGGTCGGCCATTGCTGAGGCCGATATCGTTGTTGGCTCATCCCGCTCATTATGGGCCGCCCGCGTTGTTCTTCTCTTCCCGTGGTGGACACAGTACCACGATCGTTGATGCCCGTGGCCGACTGGTTCTCAAGGGTCGGTTCCTATGGAGCCACGACGAGGACGACGATCCGGGGTTCTCCAACTCCCCCGGCCGGTTGGGTGACGTGAAGCGCATCGAGGCGATTGACATTCAAGACCGCTCTGTGCTTATCGCTATGCGACGCGCGGGATTGGAAGCGATCGACCTCAACGATGCACTGTTGAAGCCTGCTGACGGTTCTCGAATGATTCTCCCCCATTTCGACCCTCCGCTTTCAAGTGTCAACCGACGGGCGCCTTTTGTTTGGAGGATGGGCACACCACTCAACCCTGGACCCACAATCCCAGTTATTTCCGCGCTTAAGGAGCCGACTCCACGCAAGAAAACGAACACTGGGCCCAGCAAGTCCCCCGCCAGGGCTGACTTTTCTCTGGATCCTGATGGCGAGTCTCAACCCGAGGAAATCATGTTTTTGGGCAGGAAAGGAAACGACTTGTATCTATGCGAAAGGAACTCCTCTTCGTTTAGGATTATTCGTATATGCCCCAGCGTTTCGTCGTGACCTCCGCAATGATAGGACAGTTTTTGGTTCCGGAATTTCTCCGATCTTTAACGTAGATAGGCTGGTGAGGTTTTTTTATCCCCCTTGGATTGGTTCGTACATACTTCACGTTGATCTTCCCCCTCCCGCCCCTACCTCTCTCTTTCCATTTGTTTTTATTTATCTCCCCCGTTGCCACCCACTCCACGATTTCTTCCCCTCATCCTACCCCCATCATTCGCTATCACCCCCTCCCACCTCTTTCCTTTCTTCAAGCTTCTCGCAACGCGGTCGGTCGTTTGTTCTATATTATTTGCATGGCCCTGTATATCCCATGGCAACATGTAGTGCATAATACATTTTTTCAATGATTTTTTTTACTGCTGAAGCGTCGTCGATCCAAGTTCCCTGAGATCTGAACGGTTTGGCCACGAGAAGTTGGACATCGAAATAGCCCATATATCGCTTCCTAGGGCGGAGTTGTCAGCTGCGATTCTTGGATTGGGTAGAACAAGCACGCGGTCGACGTTACCTAACTGATAGGCGCCAGTGCACCCGACGAGCACGGTGTCCAAGAGGGGTTTGGTAACGAACGAAGATCACCCAAGGCGAAGAACCGTGTGAAACACATATCGGAGGACAAACGATCACGGTGTTCGGTGTTTGAAGCCCATGGGAGACGACGAGAAATGCCAACCCAGATTAAACCCCGCGACGATGTGAGAACCTCGAAGCGGGAGAGAACGATTCGACAACTGCGGCATTCGCTGAGTCGGAGTCGGGCAAAAGCGAGTTTGGAGGTGAGCCGGGGTTCGCCGGAAGACGTAAAACCACACGACATCGGCAGAAGGTGCGTAAAACGTTTCTCAGGGTGATTTGACGAGAAACAGGGTGAGATAGGACACCAGCTAGAACCACGCCAAACAGAGTCTGGGTGATCACCTGACCACATACACTTCTTGGAAGCCTCCAGTGTTTAGCTGACATGCCACGCGAGCGACCATTTCACCCTTGAATGTCTCTGGCTGTACGGGGTGTGTTATAACGAGATGGCCGCTCATCTCTATCTCTATTAGGGTCCGGGCCCCTCCTCGGACCCTGCGTGCCTCACGGTTCTCTCGCAGCTACCTCGAGCACCGACTATGGATGCGAAGTCGAAGCGTCGGGACGTTACTATCTCTTCCTTGAACGCGGCCATCGATGCCTTGAATCTCGCGAAGGAGGCGATGGGCATGACGCCAGCTAAGGCCGCCTTCGGCTCCGTCAGCATTATTCTCACTATGATCAGAGTGGGTTTCCGTCCAGTCCATGTAGGCCGACCGCTGGCTAATGCACGCAGGATTCCATGATCAACAAAGCGGACTACGTCGAACTAGGGCTAGCCTGCGCTGAGGCCTGCGGAGCCCTTCACCGGGGGCTGAACGGAAGACGGGTTGATAAGCTCAGTCGGCCCGTCCTCGAGGCGATTGGGGACTTGACGATGTGAGCTGAACCAGCGATGTACACACAAGGCGATTCACTCACTACACTCTCAATCGCAGGACTGTGACCGAGATTCAGAGGAACATCGTCAGGCGGGGTAAACGAAATATGATTTCTCGACTTTTCCACGCGAGGAACGATAAAGAGACGATCGCCACCTGGAGGTTGGGCCTCAATAGGGTCCTCCTCGTCTTTAATGTGCGTTCCGCTATTTACGTTCGACCGTTGCTAAACGTCCACCTCCAGACCGAACTTGCAATACACACACATGTAGTTATTTCCGACACTCATCATGATGTCGTGAACACCCACACCGCCGTGTCCGAGGTTCATCGCGACGTTTTAAACACCCACACAATTGTGTCCGACGTCCGCCACGGTGTCACAAACACACACACCGTGGTTTCCAACATTCGTAATGATGTCGTAAACACCCACAACGTTGTTTCCGATGTTCATCAGGGTGTTGCAAAAACCCATGCCGTTGTCTCCGACCTTCAGCACAACGTTACCAACACCCACACCATTGTCTCCGACATCCACCGTACCATGGCAAAAGGCCAGGATGGGGCTGATGGTAAAAATCGGCTGGTGAGTGCCATTCGTGCTTCATCCATCACCGAATAAACACTTACCGTTGCGTAGACTCAACCTAGGTCAGCTATCCCAACTACCAATGAATCCAGTATCTTATGTCTGCATCTAGTATGCCCGGAGAATCCCCACCCCCGCCGCCGAGGGTCATCTTTGGACGCGACGAATTGATAGAGAAGATTGTTGGTTTCGCAGAAAGTCTCGCTCCAGTCGCTCTCATTGGCGCCGGCGGGATTGGCAAGACTTCTATCGCCCTTGCTGTCCTTCATGACGATCGCATCAAGCAACGATTTGGTGACGACCGTCGGTTCATCCGTTGCGACCAGTTTCCTGCCTCGCTCACTCATTTCCTCGGTCGGCTCTCCAAGGTCACCGGTGCGGGCATCAAGAACCCCGAGGATTTGACTCCCCTAAGTCCATTCCTATCTTCAAAGGAGATGCTCATAGTTCTCGATAACGCCGAATCCGTTCTCGATCCGCAGGGAACGAATGCTCCGGAGATCTACGCCGTAGTAAAGGAGCTGGGCCGGTTTAACAACATTTGCCTTTGTATAACTTCCCGCATCTCCACCATCCCCCCCGACTACGAGACTCTCGACATCCCGACGTTGTCGATGGAGGCTGCGTGTGACACATTCTATCGCATATACAAGCACAGCGGGCAGTCCGATCTGATCAACAACATTCTGAAACGGCTCGACTTCCATCCCCTCTCGGTTACCCTGCTCGCTACCGTTGCACATCACAACAAGTGGGGCACCGATCGACTGACCAGAGAATGGGAAAGAAAGCGAACGGAGGTGTTGCAGACGGAATATAATGAGAGCCTCGCAGCCACCATCGAACTCTCCCTGGACTCCCCCATGTTCCAAGAGCTCGGCTCTGATGCGCGAGAGCTTCTCGGAGTCGTCGCCTTCTTCCCACAGGGTGTCGACGAGAACAACCCCGACTGGTTGTTTCCAAACATTACCGACAGCCTAAACATCTTCGACAAGTTCTGCATCCTTTCCCTGACATATCGAAGTAACGGATTCGTCACGATGCTCGCACCACTCCGGGACTATCTCACTCCCAAGGATCCAAAGTCGTCTCCACTCCTCTGCACGACCAAGGAGTGTTACTTCACCCGGATGTCAGTAGAACTTGATCCCAACAAGCCCGGATTCGGAGAAGCGCAATGGATCAAGTCGGAGGACGTGAACGTCGAGCATATTCTCAATGTCTTCATATCCATTGATGCGAACTTGGACGGTATCTGGGAGGCCTGCGCAGATTTCATCAGGCACATCTTTTGGCAAAAACCACGACCAACCGTGCTGGGGCAAAGGATCGAAGCGCTCCCAGATGACCATCCCTCCAAGCCAGAATGCTTGCTCGAACTCTCACAGGTGTTTCGGTCGGTTGGAAATTTTGTGGAGAATAAACGGCTCCTCTTTCAAACATCGAAACTCTGGAGAGAACGGGGGGATGGCTGGAGGATCGCTCAATCTTTGATGTTCCTTGCTTATACAAACAGGCGGCTGCTTCTCCACAAGGAAGGGGTTCTGCAGGCGAAGGAGTCGTTGGAAATTTGCGAACGGATGAACAACGTAGTGGGACAAGCACACTCCTTCCGGTGCCTCGCCTGGTTGTTGCAAGGCGACAAGCAGCTCGACGCCGCAGAAGAAGCCGCGTCCCGGGCGATCGATCTCTTTAAAGACCTTGACGAACAATTCGAGGTCTGTCAAGTTTACCGTGTTCTTGGCAACATATGTCATTCCAAGGGCAAGATGACGGAAGCCGTCAGCAACTTCGAGGCTGCACTCGGGATTGCGTCCACTCACAACTGGCACACTCAGCTCTTTTGGAACACTTACTCCTTGGCGGAACTGTTCTTCGACAACGAAGGATTCGACGACGCAGACGCTCATGCACATGTGGAACGCGCCAAGTCGCACGCGGTCAATGACCCGTTCCTTTTGGGTCGCGGATTGCACTTGCAGGCTACATTTTGGCACAAACGACGGAGGCTTGAAGAAGCGAAGTCCGAGACATCGCGCGCGATTGAGGTATTTGAGAAGCTCGAAGCTACCCTGGATCTGGAGAAGTGTAGAGACCTCCTCCGGGATATCCAAAAGGAACTGGACGACCCGGCTGTTACCAACGAAGCGGACGGTGATGGTGAGTTCCTCAAGGCGGTTTTATTTCCTACGCCTATTAACTCCCCACTCTCAGGTCGAGGTCACGAGTGATGGTATCGACCTTCGCCTCCAGATATCCTTCATTCCTTGTAGCAACCCCATTATGTTTTTCGTTCCTCATCCTTTCTCCATCTTTTTCAAGGTCGTTTGCCCCTTGATTTACCTCATCTACTCACGCATATCATTCCATATTCGTTATCCCATCGTTCGTCGTTGATCTACACCATGTGTTATCCATGTATCCCGTGTAAAATTTGTTTCGATTTTATGTATCCCGTAGACCGCCTGAGTGATGTTACAACTCCTAAGTCGCTCACCCGATCAACTCCAAATCAATCGAGTAGTTGGTCACCGTCCCCCGGGATCTCTTCATGGTCGGTGCAACGAGTAACCGCCAAATCAGTCACTGATAGCAGTGCACACCAAAAGGTCGAACCCTGTCGAGTTGGTTGTTGGTTAGCCGGCCGTATATGTGCGTTTAGGGCTCCTATTCCCTCGCACTTACTTAAAGTGTTCTGGGCTAACTTTAACAGACGGGGGAGATCGGAGCATGGAGATGGTATGGCCTCATCGCCTGCCAAAGTACTCTTTGGCTTCACTCCTTTGCTCCTCAAGGCAGCACCTGGCTGGATCGGTAGCACCGAGGACAGAATTGGTGCTGGAGGTCAGGTAACCCATTGAACAAATACATAAGGGGACGATGAAGAGTGTTGACTCGATCGCTGCCGCCGCCGGTGGTACTTAGAAACCGTTGATCGGCATGTAGACGGACACGGAGGATCAATGGACGGTTGATGCTAATCGGAGAGAAGAGGCGAGCGTGGCCATGGGATGTGTAGCGACTGGGTATTTTGAAAACGTGTCTCAGATGGGGTAACCAGAAAGGCCAAGACGGAGGCTGAACGTTGACTAGTGAGGACACGGCGTTGCGCCAGCGGCCAGTGTCAATAAGACGTTTCCCCGCGGCCGAACGAGAGCTAAATAAAAATATCCCGGGTGACCTGACAACCGATCTGTAACGCCCATCTTATGCCTCAGGCCTCAAGGCCTCAATATTTATTCAAAGCTTATAATTCCTATCATACAACAACGGAACAAAGGCGCTCTTCACCGAATGGCTGTGTTCGCACGAGGCAAGCCACAGCGGTTAACCGGTAACCGCTCGCCTTTATTTGCGTTCAGGTCCTTCCTCACAGCCTTCCCGCCACCACCTTTCTTCGCTGCTACGTTCACTCCGAACCCATGGATTCCAACGTTCAACGGCCAAAACGTCGAAACAAGGTCCTGTCTACGTTGAACATGACAATCGAGGTTCTTAATCTCGCGAAGGAAGTCTCAAGCTTTACCCCAGCCAGGGCGGCGTGTGGAACCGTCAGCGCCATTCTCGTTATAATCAGGGTACATTCCTTTCTCTTCTGCCTTGACGAGTTCCAGGCTCACATGAGTGTAGGACTCAATGATCAACCAAGTGGACTACGTCGAACTCGGACTGGCGTGTGCTAATGTGTGCACCACTCTCGACCGCAGCATGGACGGGAGGCAGCTGGATGACCTCAACCAGTCCGTTCGTGAGGCGATTGGACAGCTGACAACGTACGTGGAACCAACAATGTATAGTTTACGCAACTTACGCAACTTACCCACCACATTTCGGAACGCAGGACTGTGGCGGATATGCAACGGAAGATCATCAAGCTGGGAAAACGGAATGGAGTCTCTCGACTCCTCCACGCAAAGAACGATAAAGATACGATCGCCGTTTGGAAGTCAGATCTCAACAGGATCCTTCATATCTTTAACGTGGGTTACATCTGTTCTGCATGGGTCGCTGCTCACTCTCCCACTTCAGACCGAGTTGATCATGAACACGCACGTGGCCGTTTCTGATATCCATATGGCCGTTTCCGACATTCGCAGTGATGTTTCTAAAATTCGGGAGGGGATTGACGGTCAAGTGAGTCAGGTAAGTGAAACTCCCAGTCTGTCCTTCAGAGCATCAGGATACTGACAATTGCGTAGCCTCAACTCAGGTCAGCAGCTTCGACTGTCAGGGAAGCCGCAATCTCACATTTGCATCTAACAGCCTTGGAGAATTACCGCCGCAACCACCGAGGGCATGTTTTGGACGTGATGAGCTGATCGAGACGATTGTCAGTCTGACCGAAAACCTCACGCCCGTTGCTCTCATTGGTGCAGGAGGGATCGGGAAGACATCCATCGCCCTGGCCATCCTCCACCACCGACGTATCAAGGAACGGTTTGGCGATGATCGTCGGTTCATCCGTTGTGACCAGTTCCCCCCCTCGTGTCCTCACTTCCTCCGCCGGCTCTCCAATGTCATTGGTGCGGGCGTCGAAAACCCCGAGGATCTGACCCCCCTACGACCACTCCTATCCTCAAAGGAGATTCTCATAGTTCTCGATAACGCAGAATCTATTCTCGATCCTCAGGGAGCGGATGCTTCGGAGATCTATGCCGTGGTGGAGGAACTGAGTCGGTTCAACAACATCTGTGTTTGTATCACATCCCGCATCTCCGCCATTCCCCCAGATTGCATATGTCTGGATATCCCCGTGCTGTCGATTGATGCTGCCTGTCGTACCTTCTATCGAATCCACGGCAGCGGCGGACAGTCTAACCTAGTCAACGATATTCTGGAACAACTTGACTTCCATCCGCTTTCGATCACCTTGCTCGCCACTGTCGCGCATCAAAACAAGTGGGGCACCGACCGGTTGACCAGGGAATGGGAGAGACGTAGAACGAACGTGTTGCAGACAGAACATAACAAGAGCCTCGCCGCAACGATTGAACTTTCACTCGCCTCCCCGATGTTCCAAGAACTTGGCCCTGATGCGCGGGCGCTTCTTGGAATCGTCGCGTTCTTCCCGCAAGGTGTTGACGAGAGCAACGTCGACTGGTTGTTTCCCACCATCTCCGACAGCCTAAACATCCTCGACAAGTTCTGCATCCTTTCCCTGACGTATCGAAGCAACAGATTCATCACGATGCTCGCGCCTCTCCGAGATTATCTTACTCCCAAGGATCCGGAATCATCTCGACTCCTCTGCACGGTCAAGGAACGTTACTTCGCTCGGATGTCAGTCGACCTCGATCCTAACAAGCCCAACTTCGGAGAAATGCGGTGGATCACGTCGGAGGATGTAAATGTTGAGCACCTGCTCGATATATTCACATCCATCGAGGCGAACTCGGACGGTGTCTGGAAAGCCTGCGCCAATTTCACGAAACACCTCACTTGGCACAAAAAGCGGACCATCATTCTAGGATCAAAGATCGAAGGGCTTCCGGATGATCACTGCTCCAAACCTGAATGCTTGTTCTGGCTCTCATTGTTGTTTCACTCGTTCGGAAATCGCGCGGAGAGCAAACGACTCCTTACTCATGACTTGAAGCTCTGGAGAGAGCGGGGGGATGACGGTTGGGTCGCTCGAGCACTGGGCAACCTAGCTAGTGTAAATTACGAAATGGGTATCCATACGGAAGGGATACGATTGGCGAGGGAAGCATCGGGGACATACGAACGGCTCGGTGACACGGTGCAACAAGCATGGTGTTTGAACGGCCTCGCCCGGTCGTTGTATCAAAGCAAACAGCTCGACGCCGCAGAAGAAGCCGCGTCGCGCGCAATCGATCTCCTCTCGGAGAAAGGCGAACAATATCTGGTCTGTGGATCTCATCGTGTTCTTGGTCTCATATATAATTCCAAGGGCGAGAGAGAGAAGGCCATCAACCATTTCGAGGTGGCCCTCGGAATCGCATCTTCCTTCGAGTGGCACGATCACCTGTTTTGGGTTCATTACGCACTGGCGCAGATATTTCTCGATGAAGGCAGGCTCAACGACACGCACTATCACGTTGAACAGGCCAAGGCTCACGCGGACAACGATGCGTACAAACTGGGTCGCGCGATGGAGTTGCAGGCCTGGTTGTACTACAAACAGCACAGGATTGAAGAGGCAAGGTCTGATGCTTCGCGTGCTGCCGATGTTTATGAGAACCTCGGGGCTGCCCAGGATCTGGAGAGGTGCAGAGAACTTCTTCAGTGGATCAAGGAGAAAATGAATAAGCTGGTTGCCATCTAGTCGAACAAAAGGTGCTGTTCCCTGCTCGTATTGATTTCCCGTTCTAAGCTCACGCAACCGAATCATAGCATCGACGGTTGTATCGAGTTCTTCAAATCCGTCCTCCCGAAATTCGCCATCACCTTGTCCTCTCACCCTGTCTTCCCCTGCATGCGTTCGTTAGTATCCGTACCCTCTTCATCTCTAAGAACCTCCTCTCCATTATCTGCCTCCCCCACTCGCACAGAATGTTCTACATTTGTTGTTCCACCACTTGTAATCGACATGCCTCCCTCATTACACGTCTCCCCGCTTCCCATGTTATATGTTTTACCTGCATATGTGTATCTCGCAGATTGTCCAGGACAATCTTATGGTTTGGTCCTGAGATGCCACAATTGCCACGAAGTCGTTTATCTTGAGGTAAATCCTGATTGAGCAACTCTGGATCGAGAAGTTAGTCGCTCTCCGATAATCAACGAGTGACGGAACATGGCCTTTCAAAGTAACCTCCGATTTTGTGGCGACACCGAACGCTCGAGCCTCTTTGTGTTGGCTGGAAGTTGGTCGACAATAAATACGCGTTTGCGCCTCCTATTCTGTTGCAACTTGGGGTGTTTTGGACTGACATTGACAGACAGGGGGGGTAGAAACACGGGGGTGATATAACCTCGTTGTTCGGGACGCCCTACTTGACTTCACTCCCCCATTCTCCGCTGGCAGGATTCCGCACTACGCTTTCTCGAGTTGACTTGCTTCCTTCACCTCTGTGTTGTCCTCCTATATCCCTCGTTTCACTCTTCGTTTGTTGGTCCAGCACAATGCTCTTGAAGAGTACCCTGGTGGTATTCCTACTCCTAACCGCTCGGAATTTCGTTCGAGGTACGCCGTCCGACATTCACACCCGAGGGTTGCCGCATGGGGTCTTGAGACACCGCTTACTGAGACGGCGCCTTTATTGGTATCAGCGGACGGGGCCGACTGGGTCAGCCCTGAATATATGATCGACCAACGGACGAATCCGATCCAAGACACTGCAAACGCGAAGAAAAGTTTGGTAGGTATTGCCGGGACGTATGGGAAGAAGGGTCCGTGGAGTAAGTGTTGAATATTCATCTTTGCGTGTCGGCTAGGAGAGGGGATTTTGACTGTGACTTTAGGTGTGCGCACACCTCCTGACCAGTTGCCCCCTAGCAATAACTCGAACGACTACATGAGTTTTGCGCCATAGTAAGTCGATTCTGGTCGCACCTTCTATCTGGATGACCGCCGACCATGAACTCCCATAGCTACTGGCCGGACTGCAATTGGTGTCCATCTAAGAAACGGCGCCACGAACGACTCGACGGTTTCACCCCACATGGCGTGGCTTCTCCCCCTCTCCTGACGTCTCCCGTTCATCGGAGACGAGCAACACGCGGGAGGAGAGGGACTGAGGATGTTCTCCAGATTCCCAATGTTGGGGGTGAAGGTGTGGTCCCTGCGCCGCTTCAGGACCCTCCCACTGAAGTGCTTGGATCGTTGCCCGTGACAACTGGAAGTTCGACGGGAACCCCCACCTCGACGACCTCCACGGATAACGTAATGACTGGGACTCCTGATCCTGCTTTGGCAAAGGCGAAGACTACGCAAACTTCCTCTTGTACAACGTCTCCCACGAAGAGTATGCCTCCGAGCGCGAGTGAGTCCTCTAAGTTGTCCCCCCATCTGCGACTTTTCCCTGAGATCGGGTGTGCGTTTTCACAGCGTGGACATCCTGCCCATACAAGCATATCGACGGGAAAGCAAATCCAGACGTGAAGACGCTGCCGGGTCCAGATAACATGAACAACATGTCCCAAGCCGTGTTCTTCAACGGAATGAGCTACGCCGTGACCGGGACACGGTCATACTCCCAGAAAGTCGCCTCATTCCTAGAAGTGTTCTTCCTGGAGGATGACACGGCGATGGCTCCGAATGTGGCCTTCGGTCAGATCGTGCGTGGGAAAGGATCGGAAAACCGAGTTGGGACGTTTACTGGAGTTTTGGATATGAGAGGTATGATCAAGGTCGCGAACGCGATCCTGGCACTCAGGGCGGCGAAGAGCCCGGATTGGGACGCCCAGAAGGATGCGAAGATGAAGTTGTGGCTGCGACAATACATCAGATGGCTGGAGTCGAATCCTATTGCCAAAAAGACAGCCTCTTCGGCAAAGTAAGTGTTTCTGAGATGCCGTGTCGGTTTTCGATTGAGGATTGGTTTCACAGTAACCATGCGACTTTCTTCTATGCCCAAC
>Ga0307515_10006395_pt1 | contig 23571 bp, 31 predicted proteins | sample 17_EM_MG_FD_194513 | JGI IMG/M metagenome (GOLD analysis project Ga0307515, IMG submission 194513) | Populus trichocarpa ectomycorrhiza microbial communities from riparian zone in the Pacific Northwest, United States - 17_EM | ecosystem: Host-associated > Plants > Roots > Unclassified | place... | reverse complement strand
CTTCAGGATGTAGCAGGGAGCATGTCTCTCCTTGTTTTGAGTATAAAGGCTGCCAATGAAACCAATAAAGAGAATGATGTACCAAAGTTAATATTTTGCACATAACAGTAACATATATGATTGCGACAATAAATAGAAAAACCCGAAAAGGAGAACCGGAGACTGGAACCGACGGGTCTAGCCAAACCCGGCAAAACCCGCCGGTTGACCGGTACGGGTACGGGTTTGGCCCGCCAAGAAGCTCCGGGTCGGGTTTTTGAACGGCTCTGGAACCGAACTGAACCGTTTTTCCGGTCCAAACCCGGACCGCTGGCGGGTTACCCGGACCCGTTGCTAACACTACCAGTTATGAATATTGACCATGAACCAAGTGGCCGACTGACGATCAATTTAGCAACTCGGCATCGGAAATATACGGCAAATATATCGATGAAATTCAAGAGCAGCTTCAAATACGACTTGGGGAAGCTATTGAAGTGATGTGAAAAAAATTACAATAACAGACGTGAAACTATCAAACCTATTAAACATTGGGATTCAGTAATGCTCAACCGAAAGAATATTCGGGCCAAATATCGATTTAAGAAATTGGAATATATGTTGCTAGCAGGTTTCGAGGTATTCTCAGTAGGAAGCAATCTTCGCTAATGGAAATTGTTACTACCAGACTCATTGGGAATCAATCCAGTTTTCAATACCGACTTGTTGGAAGGATATATACCAACCGACCCGAATGAGCAGATAATCTAAATCAGAACCGACTCGGTAGATTTCGCAATGGAATCAATAATCGCTAGCAGAACATCGAATGGAAACACAGAGCAACCTGTCTATATAGTAAAATGGAAGGATTGTTCGCACAAGGAAAATACATGGGAATCATAAGAATATGTGGTTGACAGAGACCCGAAGTTAATGTAGGAACATTAAATATGGAATCCGATAATAGAAAGAGATGGGAGATTTAATTCAAGGAAGGAAAAAAGTACTAGAAGGACACAAAAGTAATTTTGTTTTTTTTTGCTATTTCATAATGTTTTGAATTATCGTTTTGATTGATTGTTTGGATTATGGGAGTTGGGTGATATCGTTTGTCTGTTTAGTTGTTACAAGGGAGCACCGTTGAGGTAACCAGTCCTAGAGAAGTGGTTGATGTTAGGGGTTGTCCCTTAACAGCGATCATGGTACTTGTTAGTTAATCAGATGATTACTTGTCACATTGAATGTGACATGCATAACACATAATCATGATGCTACATGTTGGCCAGTAGTATGCTCTGGATCGGGAGTTCATACTAGTTGCATGATGTGCGAGTTAATCAGGATTTGGTGATTCGTCGCAGCTACCATGCCTCACAGGAATGAGAGATCATTAGGAGTGCTGGTAACGCTCATCATCATTCATCTTCGTGAAACCAGTGGAACATGCATGGTTATCATGCATGGCAGTTGATATTCAATATGCCATCAAGAGAACTCTTTACTGCTATCCTGTTATGGGCTGGCCCGAGTAAGGCACCATCCGGTTAGGAGCATAGTTTTGTCCTTAGCATGACGTAACTGAGGGAATAATGCCATTGGCACTTGTCTGAAGTTAGCACAACTCATTGGCTTGAGTTGTATGGATGACAATGTTATCTCGTCTCAGATACGAGCTTACAGGTGGTTGTTCTATGTTGGCATCGTATCCATCGGTCGCCGAATAAATCCATGAAATATTGATCCATTGCCTCATGCCGAGGAAATTGATTTGCGATAAGTATTATCAATTGAAATTGGTGGATGTTCCAACTACCTGCTCACACAATTGCAAGATGTCTAAGTTCAAGTTTGTCCAATGTGTTGGCAGACATGATATTATGCGATGGATGACATGATTCTTGTCAGGAGCGTCAACTTTGAAACAACATTGCATGTACATGATAACCTACGGGCAGGGTGGAGGTTGTCACCACGCACCATGAAGGGTGGGCCCGCCCTAGTAGTATCATGAATGGCGTAATCATAGCAGAGAGGTGTCGTCACACAAGACCGGGCATGTTGGCTATACAGAGACAGCATTGCTGCGGCCATGACAGGAACAAGCACAAGCGGCTAACCACAGTCAGCTCAGAAGCACCAAAGACGGTCATAAAATAGTATTAAGAAATCCATTCAATAAACATTGCAGAAATCCTCAATTAATTCAGCATCGTGAACACGCGTTATATGCCTGGACCCAGGTTAACACCATCTCAACATGCACACCAGAAGAGCGTCTAACACTTTGGCAATATGATTGGTCAACAGGAAGAGCAGTTATTAACCCACATCTCCCAAGTGGTTCGGCTTTTGGACATCTCTCTTGATCTTGGTTACTCGGTACATCGGTATATGTCTACCGGGTTGTTATCATTGGCACAGTTTTCCGAATAGTGGTTGCATCCACGAGAGGTCTAAATATCGGATTTGAGGTATTGTCCACATGTTGGGTCCGAGTAGACAGGGGAGCACTTGCAACAGGTCAAGAGGTTGAGTCTCAAGATGTGACATGGAGAGAAACAGCTTCATTAGATTAGATGGCTGTACTCAACTCAATGCATGTTGTGTTGAGTATTGGGATTATGAAGCGCCGTAACACACATGCTCAAAATGAGCGCCACCAGAGCATCAACCAATTGTGGTCTTCTAAGTACGGTTGTTGAACACTAATCTGGTCGCTCTCATGTATAACCTACATAGTAGCAGCATTTATCCGAAAAAGTGACACCATCACAGTCGCCGTCCCATTCTGGGAATGAGTGTCCACAGAGCATCAACAATTTTTAACTTTGAATCTTGGGCAAGTTATGTTCCAATTGGTTCCAAACATCCATTTATGCGTGATTTTGAGGGCAAAACCCACAGTGAAATGCTCCCTGCCGCAACTTGAAAATGAGCGTCAATGCAGCATCTACAGTTTTAGGTCTCGCATATTTTGTAATCATGCTATCGTGCTGATCCTCGCTGACATAACCCGATTATGGACTGCCGGGATAGGCAAAAATACAATATATCAATGGTAAAATATGGATTCCAAATTGATCAATATTGCAAACAGCAAAACATCCAAAAATGTATGATTGGTTGTTGAAAACGCGATTTTGATAAGATATTATTAACAAACTGCAAAAACAAGAACCTTATATGGATCAATATATGGACCCGCTGGGAGACACGCGGACAAGCCGCCGAATTCGGATGTGTCGGGAGTAGTGTTAGCAAAGGCTCCAACCCCATGAATGGTTCCTGTTTAGGGTTGTAACCGGAACTGAACCATTGCAACAGGTTCACCACATGGAAAACCCGAACCACTGCATTTGAGCCGGATTCCACCTCGAAACCCAGCCTCTACAAGCCCAGGTTTTTTGCTGCAATTAAGTATTTGAGTTCTGATTGTATAGTGACATGATCAGTACATAGATTGTGCAGTGTTAGGCGCTCTTTCACCTCCCGCTTTCAGAGTTGCAATCCGACCAGTATTGGTTAAGTCCCTACTGAAATCCCGTGGTTTTCGCTGAAAAACTTCCTTCATTTGACCGCCACTCAACGTATATCAGTTTGATCCCAAATCTCCGAGCTGGAGGTGAATGAGCGGCAAATGCCGCACAATGTACGTATATAGCATGCTGTGATACATGAAGAAGTGCAAAGACTGAATTGCATCGAAAGTTGTCGGACCCGCAAAATGGACGTGCGGTCTGGTACCTACCCTGACGAAAACCACAGGGTCTCGGGTCGCTCTGTGTAACGACCCTGGCCTAGTGGCCACTATGGTTTCCTTTGGGTGTCCTATCCAGGACTGCTGTTGCGGTTCCGGTTCCAACCCGGTTCCAAGTCGGGTAACCCACGACCGTCGCTACGACTCGTTGGGAGTTCACCATCAAACTGAACGCAGGGTGACGGTTCCGGTTCACCGGAGACTCTCAGCGCCAATTTGGTGACTATTCGGTTCGGACCCGGACCTGGACCCGTAGTGACAGTCCTGAACCGTTGCTAACAGTAAGACTGCCCCACTCAGGATATTGAGTGGATAAGGACTCCATTTCAGGAGGCAGAGTATGACAAAGTGGGAGCACCAGGGATAGGAGCAATGAAAACAGTGTCAGGTATATCATCCAGGAGATGTGCCGCACCTGCGACTGCGACCATGGCCGAGCCACTGGAGCACCATCTGAATGGGTAAAAGCTGATGAGCAGGGGGCCATAGGGACTGAGAGCCCCCAGTGACTGGAGATACCACATGGAGAGGCCGATGCAACAGTAAGCTGTGGAGTCAATACAGCTGCACTGAATCATTGGACACTGAGCATACTTGCTGGAAGCCCAGTCCGCCCTCAAAGAGGAACAATGGCAAGGAATGATTTTTGTAGTGTTGTTTTAATCATACTGTATTCAGTCTAATTAGAGTATGACAGGACCTTGATAACCCCCACAGCCTCCGGACGAGCCGGATAGATTGCGGTGCGCCCCCCCCCGCTACCCTTCATCCCATTGACAAGTGAAAGATATCAGCAATGACCCTGGTTTCCGTCTGAAACACCCAGGTGTTCCGGACGCCTCTGACTACTCTGACGGAACCTCGTACCCACTGAGGGAGAATTACATGCTACCAGTCGCCCAGGCAATGGGTCGCGTTGCATATGTACCTCCTTTCCCTTGCGTGGATGTATACGCATCATCAGAACGACACATGTGTTACACTCTTCGCAGGGGCTGCAGTTATGCTGAAGCAGGTCACACAACCCCTGGCGATCTTTATGCCTTTCTCCGGGCGAGTGCCTCATTTTACCTCTCCGCTTATTGTAATATATCGGATGCCGCAATCTCCCCATATATGTGTGGTGTTGAGATGTTGTCACATATTACAATCCAGTCGCCGCTTCGGATACATCGCTTGCCTTTGCATTTTCTTCGCCATTATCGTATTTTACAGGTCTGAAATATACTGTCCAATCTTCAGACTCTGTTGTACTATGCCCTCAGTCCTCCACATTCTGCGTTGATCCATCATCGGCTAGCGATGCTTCTTCCTCTTCATCCGCATCCGCATCATCGCCAGGTCCAATCATCACACTCTCTAGATCTATTCCTTCAGCCCTCCTCATTCTGCGTTGATCCATCATCGGCTAGCGATGCTTCTTCCTACTCATCCCAATCCGCATCGCCGCCATCGTCGCTCTCATACTCATCGACATCACTGGATCCCTGGTCATACGTCTCGAGTTCAGTCGCGGGCCGTCGTCGCCAACTGGCGGTGGGGATGGCATCGTGCTCATCGCTTTCGTCACCTTGATCTTCATAATCCACTCTGCCCCCGGGCATCCCAAAATGCAGTCGTTCATCCGTCCAAGTGTTTTCTGTCGGGATGGTTGGGTCAGTGCTTCCGATCTCAGGCTCCTCAAGCGCTACCTCGGAAGTCAAATACTCACGAAGCATAGCATTGTCACCACGCGCTGCTTCCATGCTGATGACCTCGGCAGGCATTGGGATCTCCGCCTGTTGGATCTGACGCTTGAATGTCGCAAGCGTGGTTCTATACACCCTCTGTTGGTAGCTCTCCGGTAGTGTGTTCCAGGTATTCAGCAAGAATGTATACTTGTCTGCAATGCCAGGAGAGGTTAACAACTTGCGACTGGCGCAGCACGATGCATTCTTACCACCGTGATTCTTGCAGTTGAAGTTGTTTGAGCGATCAGGTCTGTCCGCTTTCAGATGAACACCTTTGTTCATTTACAACTCAACGAGAGCATGGCGCAACGCGGTGCAGGTAATCATGATCGGTGGTGAGGGTATATGACCGTCTTTGTTGTCAATCATGGAATTAGAAAATCCATCACCACACTTACCACAGTTATTCGCCTAATGATAGAATTTGATGTAGATAAACCCCAGGATCCCTTCCGCCAGGAAGTGAAGTGGACGCTGGCCATTTGTTAGCAGCTTTCGACACTCTCTGCGTTGGATTTGGACCGCGTGCACCACCTTCCACACGCTCTGCTCCAGGAAAATGATACGTATTGTCTGCAAGAAGGGAATCAATGAATTCCAAACGCTCTACGGCGGATTCAAAGCGGGGGAGATCATAATGCTCTTGTATGTAGTCCCATCCTGACTGAATTAAATGGGATTTAACCTTATCGACTTGTGCACGAACCTGGTACCGGTTTGAGCGTGTAATATCCGACGTGGGCTGTTGCTTCAGCAAACCTCTTTCAAAATCTCCTTTGTGCGCGCTCAAATGCTATGTACCAAATGTTGTTTTGCTGCATAGCGATGTTCCAGTACATCTCTATCAGCTGCCAGTGTGGGCCTTCAGCTAATGCTTTCTTAACGCGTTGCGTTGCATAACTTACCATCTCCGTGTCGCTTGCACTCATAAACGGCCGTCTGTTCCACAGGTAGAGCTCCAGGAGTCTGCCCATCGCAAATACAAGACGCGTCTTGTCAGATTGACCAAATCGATGGATGCTGTGACTGCCGGAGACCATTGATTGAGATGTAGACACCGCCTGAGGTTGAAATTGCCACTGCCTCTGTCTCTGATTCCTTCCTGTAGCTTGCGTTCCCAGTGGATTTGTAATGATTGCCCAGGATTCGTGATTTGGGATGGGGGTAGGCAGGATTTCAAGTCCGCTGAGAGGAGTGGGAGTGTTGGCAATGTCGGATGCGGGGCTGGATCCAACATCAGGCGTTGGGTCTGGCTGTGAGGTTCCTGTGAGTGCTGGTGTGCTACCACTGCATGTACCCGGCGTGGCGGTTGGAGTATGTATCGACTGTCGCTGTGTGGCGGACGGGGTGGAAGTAATCTGTCGAGTGATATCCGCAATGTGAGAATCGTTAAGCGGAGATGAGTGGGTGGAGTCCTGACCTTCGATTGAAGAGGCTAGGTAACTACCTCCTTGAGAGGAATCCCTCCCGCCTGCCAGTACGGAACCGCGTCTCTTAGCAGGGGGCAGTGCAGAATTCCCCGAAGGCCCACCCTTTGGTTGATTATGAGAATTAACAAGACTTTAAACATTTCTTACAACTGGAGTTGTGTCAGGGTGAGGTCTGTGGGAAGGCATAGTCCAATGTTGATGTTAGACGTTAAAAATGCAGGGAAATTTTCCTCTGCATGTATATGCAACGGGAGGCAAGGTAGACTCCAATTCGAGTGACCAGGGAGGGATTCAACACAAAAGGGAGGCACAGTGTAGACCGCACTAGTCTCTATACCTTGACAATACTCGGGGATGAGATCCCTTGAAAACCATTCAATTATGGGGTCAACTGTCATCAGATTAAACTCAGATTAAACTCAGCATTGATATTCACTGTTACTGTTACAGCAACGTCTGATGGTCCATTTGCATCGCTTGAAGGGTGTTTATTCCTTCTTGGCGCATTTATCATAGGATTGCACTCATTCTTGGCACAATACTTCGAACCATCGATTGTGGATATCTACAGTTCCCTGACTGAAATCCCTCTTTGGAAGAGCTATGAGAATCCCGAAGCGAACAATGACGTGTTCTCTATCCTATGACATCAGTTGCGTGTGCTTTTTCCACCGCTATGTGTGTTGGTAGCCGTGTTGGATGGTCGCAGAGTCAGGACAACCTGAGACCGACCCAGTGTGCTCCGGGATGCACGAGGTCTGAGTGGTGAATGTGGTGTGAGATGTAAAAGCAACACCCGGTGTTGTAAACTATCATCACCGCGAGTACTACATCTCGTCTCGAGGCTTCTCATTCATGACGAGCCTGGTGGTTGTGCATGATGAATGCTGCGCCGTTTCGTGTTCATTAACCAACAAAACGCAGGATGTGAATCGAAATTATGATATCTCACAAGTTGAACCAAGAAATCACCGGAACTCGAGTATATATATCCCTTCTTCCCGCCGACAGCTTCATTCCCTTTTCCTTCCGTATTGAACACACCGCCAGCATGCTGAAATATTTCGACATCACGTGAGTGGCATAAAACAACACCTCTCGTTCGAAAATACACCCAATAACCTACACAACTTTGCATGTTCCCTCTGGGCTTTCTTCTGCTACATGCAACTGTATCATAATGCTACCACTTTGGATGTAGATTCATTTTCAACTCACAGCGATGGCACCAAAGGGCGGCCGATAAGGTAAGGGGAAGCTTAGGGTAATGATGCCGACATTGGTCATAAATCGACGCCTGTCGTTGGATCGGGACCATATAAAGGCATACATCCCTGAACACATCTGTGGACACATATGGATATATAATGTTTGCGGGGTGAAGGATGGGAGAGCATGGGACCTCGTTTATGATATAATCTTTTTTGATTGAGTCAAGACTCACCACTTTTCATGATTCCAGCTGATTTAGCCGCAACGCAGCAGAAGGAGTTCGCCTTCTCGGGAGTGGTGGGCTTCATTCTGCACATCTATGGGGCAAATGTTTGGCAAAGCCCGCGACCAAATGAACAATTTGAGGTGGGGCAAGCCCTGTGCCTTCGGGGATCGAGTCGATCTCTCCAATTCACGCACAACCAGCTTGGGGAAGGTCAAACGCACCAGTGAGCATTTCTCTTGGTACGGTAGCGATGACCTCAGGGCAATGATTGGGCAGCCAAGCTACTGGCAGTACAAGCCAGGCGACTTCCTGGGCGTTAGACACCTGAATTGGGATGAGATAATTGACAAGGATGATGATGATGAATACTAGGCGGATAGCGGAGAGCCGAGCGGTGGAAGGGGCCATTCTGGCAATGGTGATGACAATGACAACAGCGAGGGTCAGGAGGACAAGCAGGCCGGTGAGAAAGGGACCGGGAAAGGGATAGGAACAAAGGATGGGAAGGGGGAAGGGAAGGGGAAGGGGAAGGCAGTGCAGGAAGGGAAGGGGAAGGGGAAACGAAATGGTAAAGGGAAAGGTATTGTTAAACAAACCCCAGCGGGAGATCATATCTCTTGTGCCGATGCTTGGCAGTTGCAGAAGGAAATGTATGAGGCAGACTAGGACACAGAGGGGTAACTAGAGCGGATATATTTTAATCCGGACGCTTCGCCTGCCGTGTCAATTGCCTCAGATGCTGATACCGACTCGACCACGGAGTCGGACGCCGAATATGACTCAGAACATCAATCTGATGTGGATATGCGCATGGAGGATGATGTAGAGGCACCATGCGGCGTTGATTTAGACTGCAAGGTGGATATGGAAAGGGACGGTGACGATGAAGAGGAGGAAGATGAAGAGGAGGAAGATGGATAGGAGAAGGAGGAGGAGGAGGAGGATGAAGATGAGGAGCAGAATGAGGATGAGGATGATGGCAAAGAACCTCGGACGATTGGCCAGGGGAAGATGGTACATACATCCGCTGATGAGGTAGATACCATGGTAGACAATCAGCCAATCGTGCTACCTGAGCAAGGCCAGGTGATGTGCCAGCATACCCCACGGCCCAACCTCCGGCGCCTGCCCCACGCCTGCAAACCTCGGAGCCTCGCCCACGACAACACACTCTGGAGACGGATCCCCTCAGCGGGCTGGAGTTTTTCGGGGTTCTGACGCCGCGAAAACCTCGCCCAGCAGTGCTAACTCTGGGGGAAGCTGAGGCAGCCAGAAACACAGCAGGTGTGGATGTGGATCAGCAGCTGCTCAGCGAATCGGCAAGTAGCGACAGTCTCCCTGAAGTCCCTCTCCCTGGGGCGCGCCCAGGTGGCTCCTTAGGCGAGGAGTGAACCAGTCCTCGCGTTGCATGGCAGGGGATGGTTGTTCCATTCGAGTTAGGGTCGAGTTCATGTCTTGTTCGTTTCCTTTGTTCTGATCTATGTATCTGAGGCATTGCTTATTACATGTGTCGCGAGGTTTTGAATTGGTCAGGGTGTATTTTGGTTATGGGTTTTGCATTGGTTTCATTTTATTCATAGTGTTATGGGGCATCGCGCATGCAGCGTTGTTGCAACTCCTGGCGTGTAAGGAACCTCCTTGTGGTGGTGTTGAGGCTCAATAGATCTGTTAAGTTAGCTGAAAGTATCGTGAGCTTACACCCACCAGGCTGCTCAGGCCCAGCACCAACTTTCATCCATTTCTACAGTGTATAATCCACTTTTTGCGTGTCATCGACAATGCCAGAGATGACCCCTTTCCATTGCCCCAAATTTTCATGCTGAAAAAATTTCACCTCAGACAGCTGGCGACTTAAACATATCAAATTACACCATCCTGAACACCTTCAAGTGGCACGCCAGAAGAATGTGACTATTCGCAGTGCGCCCCGACTCGTTGAACCATCCCAGCGTCGTCAATTCAACGCTAACAAAAATTCAGTCGAAGACTTGGTCGCGTTTGCCTACCTCGAACACTTTGAAAACATCACAGACTTGGAGTCTTAAACACCGCCACCTACTCTGCCACGGACGGAAACATGCCCCGCCACCGGCGCTCCGTTCCGCACTTACATTGCTGAGCCATGGCAACACGACGCTCAGCATTGCCTTGGGAAGAACTTACAACACAATCCCTACTACCTGTTCGCGCCGTGTGAAAGGTACAAATATATCCAGTGTGGGATCAAGAAGAAAGGCATGAAGACGAACAATGACAATGTGCTGAACCATGAAAACACCGCTCTGCCTGTCCCAAGCTTCACAAACGGTGATGGCATCCAGAAGCTTGTGGCTAGCATGCGAGATGATCAGGCTCTCGGGGAGGGGGAAGTACACACTCGTGAGGATATGACATGGAATGACAATCACCAACGCCCTATCAAATACTGGAGTCGAGACATCATCAAAAGCATGAGATGGTTGTTACGGCAGCCAGCCTAGGCCATGCATCTCCTTTACGCTCCTCGGCATTGCTTTGCAAGCGATCCGCCACGGAAATGCCACGATACCGAAATGCACACTGCGGACCGATGGTGGGAGACACAGGTAGGTTGAAATACTCGAGGATAATCACATGCTAATCGACGTTAGGTCAACGGTCATAGTGGGGGATACACTGGTTCCCTGAATCTTCATATCCGACTGAACACATCTCTCGAATCCTGCTGGCAACAAGAAAGAATAGCCTGTATGTATGATGATTGGCAATCAATCTTCGAAGATCCGCCAAATGCCCTCAACACACAGCGTTGTAATGGTCGCTCTCCTCCCGATTCCAATCAAGATCCGCAATATTCCTCAGACGCGGCTGGATGACCAGTGGCAAACAACCCCAGTGGTGCTGAAAGAAGTATTCTGGCGGGTACTCCAGCCTCTCACCTTTAAACAACACCCCAGCGCTGGGAGCGGGTATTACAACTTTCTCTGTGCAGATGGCAACTTCAGTCATTGCAAACTGGTTGTAGCAGCAACGCTGGCAGAGTGCCCAGAGTATCGCCAGCGACATCATCTCGAGCGGCATGTCTATTTACGGTGCGAGTGTCCAAAGAATAAGCTTGGAGATCATATCCCTCCTGACGCGCAACACCCCCGGCGAGATCACAACCTATGTACAACGCTCACCTATCCTGAACCCAAGGCAGCTGATGCCGATCGCTCGTCATGCCATGTTCACCGAGAATTCAACGTGTTTCGACATATTCCCTGCATCGTGAGCGACCTCCCGATGCCCAACCTTCTCCATACAATGCAGATTGGCATGCTTGACCACCTCCGGTAGTGCATTTTCCATTTGTAGAAGACGCACAAAATGCTAGTCAAATACAATGCAATCTGGTTATCTGTGCCTGCTTACCACGATCTCACACCAACAAAATAAGTCATATGAGGAAGTTTCTCAATGGGATAGGAAGCAGATGAAAGAAATGAGCCAGTACCTGCTTGGAGTTGTGACCCAGTCTCTATGAGGCGGACGCCCCGCTCAGTGTCCTATATTCAATCACGCAACTGAGTGCACACGGGCATTGTTAGAATTCGATATGTATGCTCGATATAAATCATACGATGATGCAACATTGCGCTACATGGAGGACGCCTTGTGTCGTTTTCACCGCTTCAACGATGTTTTCTGACTCTGCTGAGCCGGCCAAAAGGCGAAGGCCAAAGCTGATGCCCTAAGAATGGAACTCGTGATGAAGCGATAGGTAGAAGACGAATCAAATGCTGAACCTTGGACGCAGTCCAAGGTGCGGCCCAAAATGAACGCCTGGCGGGAGTATATCAGCCACGAAATAGATGTTACCAGGGAGTCAGATGCCGAGTTCAACCTCCGAAGATCGACTTGAAGTCTCATTGGGTCGAACAGATTCGTCGATACAGAGCATGGCAACAGTATTCTGCCGAAACACATCCTCAAGAACATAGAACGAACCTCAAGGACGGTTGGAACGCCTCTGATCACAATCTCAACTCCCTGCCACAAGTGATCACCCATCCGCGTGGCATTCTATGCTTCTAAATGAGAGAGCTCAATAACCTAGCCCTCACTCGGTGTCGGGAGAACAGTGCTGCCGCATTCCAAGTCCTCCCTTCCGTTGCTGATCGGGCTCCCCCCTGAGCTCCCAGTCATATGCGAAGCCTGAATTCATGGGACCCCAAAACCAACATGATGGAATGCATCCTGACGGGATGATCAAAGACTTCAGAGCGTAACTCAACAATACGCAAGGCGCAATGCACCGCGTGGCATTATTCAGCGGCACACGGGAGTATATCGAGCATTAGAGTCGTAACACAACATATATGTCGGATGAACAACTGCACGCAATAGAGGTCTCTATTTACCACGATATTATGGTTCAAGTTGAGGGTTTAGAAGGTGAACTCATATCTCAGATGTGTCGATGCACAGGAAGCCAGAGCTGGCGCGGAGGGAACCGACTGAATGACTGGGTGTGGGTAAAGCAACACCCGGGCAGGTGTCATGGCGAGCTGAATCGGCATCTCCCATTGCCACTTCAACGACTATTCAATATCAAGCTCCTAAACGAGGATGGAGCTTTCGTTGAGTACTGGATACCCTTAGCACTCACCAGAACACCCGAAAACTCGGGTAACTTGGATCCCGTCACCCACTTATTACAAGTGAGAAAATCACCGGCAGCCGTTGCTGTGCAAGTTTTCAGCGTGGGAAACATCCTCGGCTGCACGCATGTAATTCCAGAGATAGCTACTAGAGGTGAGACAGGAGACAGGAGGAACGAGCGATGGATTGTCAATTGCCACATAGATCTGGCGACTTGGAATGATGTATATAATTTGTCAAGAGAGAATGGCATTTCGCACGCAGGTAGAAGGAACGCAAGGAGAGATTGTCGCAGCGTCACCCATTCCATTTCAATGCCGATGCAAGCGCGTACCCAATGCACCTATTCCGACATATGCTCACAGTTGGCCACAGTCCCAGAGTTTTCGTTTAAATCGGAGACCGACAGTGCGAGAAGAAACGGTGAAACCACGATGAGAGGGCAATATGCAACGCGATGCGTGGTATCGACTCCGGGCTGAGAGTAATTCGCCACCAGGGTGTCTCAGACGACCCAGCCGGAGCGTCCACTCTGACGGAGCCATTCCGCCCGGACGGAAATGTTTTCTGCTGATCGATAAGATGAGACACAGACAAAAGGAAAGAAAGGAAGAAAGGTCTCACCCCGTTACCGCCCCCGCACTCCCAAGCCATGAGCCCGCTCCCTACCGCTACTTCAGTGTGGGCGGAAACTTCCTGACTTCAGTGGCCGGCTGGATGTCCATTACTGCTTGATCGCAATCCTCTATGCAAAACAGATCAGAGATCTGCACATTTGGGCAACTGCCCGCTCTCCCGCCCGTCACGTTCCCCACTGACTTCAACTGTTCCATCTGGTGATCTCTCAACCGGCAGCAGTTTCGGACAAGGTGCTCCCACGTCTGGGACACTGTCCCTCCACACCCCCAGCACTTGTCGTCATCTCGGTGGCCGAACCGTCTCAGGTGAACTCCAGTGGGCGCGTGCCCGTACTTCAGTCAATGGAACCTAGCCGCCAGCGAATTTATGCTTGTCATCGGGATAGGTCTCTTGGTCTCTGCCTTGCACTGCAGTCTGTGGCTAATGTGCTTGCTGCACCTGTCGGCATACCACTTCACCTTGGCTGCTGATCTTCGCTCAGTGATTTGTCAAGCCCTATTTGAGGCCGAGGTGTATGGCCGCTCTATCACAGTGCTGCTGATCGCGTCTTACGCTGAGTTCGCCTGAGAGTCGGCCTCTTCATTTCCGGGTATGCCGCAGTGTCCCGGGACCAAGTGGATCTCGGTTGCGGTGCCGTGGGCTAGAAGATTGCATGCAGTTCTTTTAATCTGCCTCGGCAGTCGCTGCCCTGGGCCCGGCTCCAGCTGTGCTCTTCGTCGAATTGAGGCCTGTGTGTTGCTGAAGACTGCCAACTTCTGCACTCCATGCGTCTGGAATATTTCTCTCTTCACAATCGCCACCTCAGGCAGCAGTCCGATAGCCCACAGCTCGCCGTCAAAGACCTCCATATGGCCAGTGCCCAAAAAGCGGCAGCGAGACCTCGATTTATTTTGGTGTCTGCAGACTGCTGCAGCTGCCACTCGGCCATTATCTGAGCGCAATCTATCTGCGCACCACATCCTGATCCCTGCTCCGACTTGGGCTTCTGTCTCTCTTGCCAATCATTGAGCGGGCCTCTTGGCCGCAGTTGTGTCGTCCAGTATCGTGGTCGTGACCACTGATTCTTCGACCGGGGGCGGCCAATCCATGCCTTCACTTGTCCGGCCATGCACATGCTCATTCCTGGTTACATTGCATATTGGTGCACCGGAGGAGTGGTTGTGGTGTAGCTCCTTCAGTATGCAATGACATGCGTTTGCTAATCTCGCTGTGAATCGCTATTGTCTGGAGTCTAAGATTACCGGCTCAGGGGTAAGCCCTGACTCTCTCATTAGTGCGCCCTGCGGGGTTGTCGGCTGCGCGCCCAGAATGGACCTAGATTGTGGATTGAGGAGGAGTTGGAGATCGTCTTGCCTGCCTACTTCTGGGGGATCCCACCAGCGCTCGCTCCCATATAGTGCAACCGCTTGGACGCATGCCACTTGGACGGCCCTTACGCTCTCCGGAACAAAGCAATATCTCCTGGAATGCGTTCAGATTCTAGCTTCTGTTCCCCTGGCGCTCTGGATGCATTGGTTATGCTGCTCCTTTAACGTTAGGTGTGTGTCATCCAGACGCCAAACTAACGTGTCGCCTGTGTGTTGAATCGTATAATCCCATTCCCGACTGTTCTCTTTTCTGTCAGTTTCGGCCAGAGGTGTTTCCTGTTGCCATGTCTGCGCGTGAACAGTGCCGCCTCCGTCTTTGGGGTGTCGAACAGCAGCCCTCATCTACACGCCCACTCAGTGCTCTTTGCTGAGCATCGCTCATGTCTCGTGAGGAGGTGGTTGACATCGCTGCTGGTGACCACCCAGCAGAAGTCGTCAACAAAGAAGAGCCCTTCGGCTTCTGATACGTACTCTTCGATCCATTTGATCAGCCCTGAGGTGTTGATTGCGCAGAGAATTGGTGACACAGGTGAGCCCTGAAGGACCCTAGCTTCCACTGGGTGTGTTTCCATGGCGTTGCCCTCAAAGATGAACTCCACCGGTCACTCCATGAGAACGCACTCCGTCCATCGTGTCAGGTCTCTGTCCATTTGCCCAAGATACATTAAGTTGACTAGTCCTACTTTGGCCACGCTTGGGAAGGCTGCTTTACTGTCCATGAGAAGCACGCCTGTTATGAGGGCGTTGTTCCAGCATGAGTAAGCTCTGTCGACCATGATGGCTGCTGCATCGATGGCTGACCATCTTTTTCTGATTTCGAATTGGCCATCGCTCAGAAGTCTGCTGCTATCCGCATCTTCTGGCAGCAGCTCAGGGACTACATTTTCAACCATGTGGCCCATTCAGCTCTCCAGCGATATGGAGCGATAGGCATTCAGCTGCATGTTGTCGTCTTTGCCAGGCTTGCGAATCACGACTCCACTAGCCCACTGCCAGACCGCTGCATGTCTCACGGTGTGAATGGCCGCCTTCATCAGCCTCACAATCCTCTCTTTGTCCCACTTTCAGCGCAGCCTTATGGTGCCGAACAACCCCGGTGCTTTTTTCACCAATTGAGAAAGCAAGGCATTTTCAACGGCTTGTTCTGTGACACGCGTGTTCACGCTTCCCGCGGGGGGTTGTTAGTCGTACGGTTCGTCTTGATTCGGAGGAAATGACTCACCCCTCAGTATCTCCTCCTTATCTGGTGATGTGATTACTTGCTTACCTGCTCTGTCTGTTAAGGCTTCAACAGTCAAGCCCACCCGAGGGTTCGTGTATCGAGCTGCTCTCCATACCTTGGCCCCCGTCAGGTTGTTCAACACTCACTGCACATAGTTTCGTTGGACTCTCGGATCAACTTCTGGAGTTCTGCCTCTGCCCTGGCGGCCTCTTCCGAGCTCAGTGTCCTCCTTTTCTCTCTTCCGACTGCCTTCCTTCTTTTCTTGATGTTGGCATTCCACCACCTCTTTGATCTGGCACAGATCTTGATTTTCTTTGCCGTGGCGTCGAGAATGTTGCCCATTGCTTCCTGACACCATGCAGCCTCCTGCTCCACCTCGTCTGCTGGGCACTCTGCATCCAGGTGAGCTCTCTCTTTCGCTAGCTCCATCCAAACCTTCTCTGCAGCTTCCGCGTCCTCCTCCGTCAATGCAGCTAAATTCCTCCCTACTACCCTTTCGTGGTCCACCTCCTCCTGTTGGACTGCTTCAACCTCCCGTTGTATAACCTGATGGTCGGATCCCGTCGGGTGGTCATCGGCCAGTATAGACCACGTTGTCACTGGTCAATCTACCAGCGTCAGGTTGATCACCGACTCGCCCTCATGACCTTCTCTTGTCCAGTGGTGGGTTGCTTCACCATCATTTCCAATCTCCAGTCCATTATCGTCAATCACGTCTTCCCAGAATGTAGCAATCAGCTGCACTTGGCATCTTGGGTCCCATCGTGTACTATGGGCGTTTAAGTCTCCAGCGAGGACAGTGCCACCCTGCAGCAAGACAATCTGCCAGTTCAACTGCCGTGCCAGTCTCTGGCCAGATTGCGTGTCTCCTTGATGTGAAACGTTGACGATCCTCGTTATCGTCTCCCCTCTCCTTATGAAGTCTGTAGCAATGACATCTTCAATAGCACCTCTGCTTGAATCTGTCCGCTCTTCAGCCACCAGGCTGCTCCCTCTCCGTGTCGCCGTCCAAACTTCTTTTCTTGTGCTTATTTCTTATGCCGAATGGCTGATCTCAATACCTCGTTCTTGTGCGGGTGGCTCTTGCAAGCACACTACATCCGCCCTGGGTTCGAGTCCCGTCTCCAGCTAGCCAACGGTCCACTCGTATGACCTTGGGCAATTGTGCTGGATCACTATAATTGCTGGTAGCCAGGGCTCCCGCTTCGGTTTCAGTCGCTGTCGTAGACGGGATCTCGGCGTCGGTCATTATGACATCTCTCGCCTCCCCGGTTGCTTCCAGTTCCTTCGCATCAGCCATCTCCTTCCTTCCGCCATCTGCAGCCCGTCCTCCCCTCGGTCTATGACCAAGCACCACTCTATTTGTCCCTGTTGCCATATGCGCAGCGTCGCTCATGGAAGCCAGTCCTGATGTGCCTGTTTTTCTGCTCCGCCGTGCCGCTTCGGTGGCTTCGCTCTTCTTTTCACACCTGCTACTGAACCCAATATGATTTCCTTTGCAATTCGGGCACTTCTCCAGAGTGTGGCCGCTGAGTGATCCCTGCTTTGCTGTACACCCCACAATAGCGCACTTGTGGTCACTTGTCCGGTGATTGCCTGAGCAGTAGCCACTGTTGGGCATGTTGCCGCGCTTATTCTCTATGTGGCCCCATCCGCAGCAGAGCACACACCTACTGTCAGGGCCCACATTCGTGAACGCCACAACTCGGTACCATACTGTAAGGGCACGTACGCCAGCGTTCGGCCTTATAGGCATACGTATGGTAATTATGGTATACGGTTGCAAACGTGGACTCGAGTGATAGTAAATATAGGTGTATATGTAAGATTATCGCTAGAGATCTAAGTCTCGTGGCAAGCTGACTATATAGAATGGCCGTTACCCGGACCTGGGTCACGCGCCGCCGTTACACATACTCCCTCCTTGATGCCTTTCTTGATCGAACTCTGTGCCACCCTGCTTCCCATTACGACGAAGAGTACCAATGACGCGGAGATTTCTCATTTCTGCCTCCTCTCTCTGATAATGCGGGGGTTCGCCAGCCATCGTGCCTGGGTGGGGATCGCTATGCCCTCGTTCTCCGCTTCGATTTCTTCTCGCATCTTCTGTGAGCCCTCTGTGCCTATTCCAATGTAACGTACGAGGGGTACTGCATGGATCTGTATCCTCTCCCAGGTCTTGTTTCCTTCGACATCCATGACTCCTCTGTCGACAGTCATCCCTGCCGTGATGATAACATTCCAGTACCGCATAGCCATCTCCGCTGTCGCATTCTGGTGCGTAATTGCACTGATCACTCCCTTGGCATTCCGCCTTGCATTCATGATCCTAATGTGGGCCGGGGCCTGCTGGTGGAACAGCACTCTGTTAATCGCTGACCCAACTTCTTGGTCCATCTTATTGGTGTGTGGCACACTGTTGTCTCTGCTTAGGATCAGGCGTCTGTTTGCCGTGCACGAGCCTGTCATAAGAGCTGGGGCTGGGCTGCCCGGCATCTTTCAGATTCGTGGTGGGATCATCTCCCATCGTCTGGTTGGTATCGGTGCTGATAATTTCGGCCCTTTCACCGCCGGAGTGGTTCTCGGTGTCGGTGTCAGTGCTGGTCTCGGTGCAGGCGCTGGGTTTGGCCTTGGGGTTGGGTTTGGTTTTGGTTTTGGCATTGGCAATGATTTGAGCTGCCTTCCGAGCTGGAGCTGTTGGCGCTTCTGCGGCTTCCCTTGTCCACCTGTCTGGGTCAGGTTTGCGTGTATCGAGGCCTCCAGGCTGACACCCTTGGTGTCCACTTTCCTCTCCTCTTCCTGGTCCCGTTGTGTAGCGGCCACTGCCCATGCGACCATGTCTGTGATGCCCTTGCCCCACAGTAGATCATCCTGGTGGTATGCGTCCCGTATTTTCTCCTTTTCCTCCAACCACAATTTCATCCCTTGCAACTGCACCTCCTGCAGTGCAGTATTCTTCTCCAGCATGTCTGCCATCGTAGCGACAGTTCGGTGTAGCTGTGCTAGTTCGTGGGCTTGCTGCGTAGCCGTGCACTCCATTCGGCTCCTCCAGTCCCCGAGGCCCCAGGAGGTCAACGAGACCTAACTTGTCCTTCTCCCGTTTCCGTTCTCATTTCTCTCAATCGGCACAATTGTGTCTTCGCCTGCGCTCTCCGCCGCGATGGACATCACCGCCATCACGATGTCCATTGCCATATCCAAAGGCGCGTCGCTCCTCCTGTCTGCCGCTTCTCCCGTGTCCAGGCAGCTCCTCTCACTCCCTCTGACTTCGGTCATCACTTCTGTGAAGCACGCCTCATCCTGGGTATTCCTCGTCATCGCTCGCTCGTTTGTCAACACCTCGTCCCAATTGTGATTTTGCCAAGACTTCTTGTGAAATCCACGGATTTGCGTCGATCCGCCTGCACCCCCTTCTGCTGCAGTCTGGCTGGCGCTGGGACATTTCCTCCAGGGTCAATGTGACGTCCAGAATCGATTGCCGCCGTCCGTTTTTTAATCGCTATCGTTGTTGTCGGCTTATCGCGCTGTCTAGGCTGGTAGGATGTGTAATTGGCGCCAGTTATTGTGAGAGGTGTGCCGGAATGTTAATAGTGCGCTCTCTGCCTTCTTACTCCATTGATTCACCACAATGGCCTCCAAGTGATGCATCTCTAGGTTCACTCAATGGACGTCTCCAGGTGCTCCTCGGATCATGCTTGATTACCATATCCAGCCAGATTGGCCGTATGTATATGTATAGAGATACTTAAAGATTCCACGCCATATTATGACGTAGCGAATATTGTAACTGTAACAAAGATTAAATACCTTGTGCTTATGGAACCCAAAGAACCACTGCTGTGAGAATACATCACCGAGTGTCCCACAGAGCTACACAGCGTTTTCAGCTGCTCTCACAGTCTTCCACACTCCTGCGCAGAGGTCTCAGCAGCTCCAAAATTTGAGTATCCTAATAGTCAAATCTGATAGTGTCCAGAATGGACCTCCATCACTGCAGGTGCTTTCGGGAGATCGTGAGAATGCTCTTGCAGAGTCTGAGAGCAATATGCAAAGCTCCAGGGGGGCCTGGGAGCATCTGGAAGTACTTAGAAGCACTGGTGAGGGCTACCAGAGTGTCTGGGAGGTTTGCTTATGGCTTCCGGACCAATTTACATTGTTCTGATACACAATTACGAGTTAACCAATGGATAGAGTCTCAGCTTCCATTGCACATGCCTCCCAATCAACCGCCTCCAGATTGACTGACTCCAGATTGACCGCCTTCAGCTCAATCGCCTCCAGATCAACCGCCTCCAAGGACTCCTCCAATCTCGATCGATCATGACCTCCAAGTGCAGCTGCGAACTCACTTGATCACAGCCACCAAGATTGCACGATCATGTCATCCATGCAATTACAAGTTAAGCATTGAATAGAGTTTCAGCTTCCGTCGGACATGCCTTCTGGTCGATCATTCCAGTAGTCCGGGTGTGGACCAGTCCGGACTGGTCCAGTCCAGTCTAGTCCGGTCCAGTCCGAGTAATTTTTGGACCGGGATGGGACCAGTCCAAAATTCTGGCAGACTGGTACGGGCTTGGTCCGGACCAGTCCACTGGTGGCAAATCAGTGCAAGTCTCTGGGAGTCAGTAATACACTGAGCCACCAAATGGAGTCATAAACGGAGACTCATACACACAGACTCATACATGCTGGCTCACTTGCCACTTGCCACTTGCCACTTCCCAGTGGCCACTTGATGCTCGAAGGTCTTGAATGCGATCACTAATACACTGTAAGTTGGCGAATTGACTCATAATCCCAGGACTCATACTCTATACAGCAGTTTTCGCTCTGCCACTGCTATTTGTGATTGTGGCCTTCCATTGACTTCCATTGACTTCCATTGACTTCCATTGACTTCCATTGACTTCAACCAAGCTTCTCACTGCAATAGGCTTCGTCCATGTGTCATTATCACCGGCCGCCACATTGAACTTCGAATTGTTATCTCCGTGGGACTGTCAGATGTTCTGTGTATATAAGGCACCGATGCTTCCAATCAATAAATCATTACACTCGAACATACCCATCATCACCAACACATCTTTTGCTCTCTATTACATTACATTCTCAACACCATGTCATCTGTATCACTCTCAGATCTCAGTAGCAGTGAAGACTTTCAACCCCTAGATGTTGAGTCTGAGTCCTCGGAGGTGCAGGCGTCAGAAGCATTAGACACCAATACCCAGACACAGTCTACGAGATCTGCATCTCCAACTCAAATCTCGATGTCGCCCTCCAGTTTATTATGTTCCATCGTGTCTACCACGCCATCCATTTCACACCAAGGGTGATGCTTGACTTCTCCCATTCATTCCCATGGCACGATTTCTGACTGTGGTGGAACTAAGTACTGGAAGTGTACATATTGTAAGTCTGCCTTCTATTAAGTCACGCTCCGGCAGTTCTGATGATGAATACAGGTTCAATGAAATATAAACTAAGTGGAGGAACCACAAAGCCCGCTGGCCATTTGCAGAAACACCACTCAACAAAACTTAACCTGCGAGTCCCAACCTCTTCACCAGTTGTATCTGGGTTAATCAACGCAGCGAAGCAGCTCGATCAACAGAAATTCAACCAGAAAGTAGCTGATGACATGCTCCTGAGATGGATCATTCATACGAATGTTCCCTTCAGTATGACCTCATATTCTTGATTTTGTGTGCTGCTACTGTATCTGAATGATAACAATCTACTACTGCGGTCATCTACCACAATCACACAACGTATTCTCGCTCATTTCCGAGGTTTGCAGTCTCATGTGGCCAAATTGATGTCGCAAGCAATAACTCGAATTCATCTCTCCTGCGATGGATGGACTAGTCCACATCAAACTATGGCTGTCCTTGGGGTTTTTGCACACTTTACATCCAAAGTAGGCATTCACATGAACCCCATCATTGGACTTTGCTCACTGGAAGGTTCGCATACTGGTTCGAATATGGCGGAAGTGATTATGGAGATTCTTCGGGAGTATGGAGTAGAAGAGAAGCTTGGATACATCATCGGAGACAATGCTACCATTAATGCATCTCTGGTTAGAGCTCTTGGGGACGAGCAAGTGAATGGGACAGATCGCTATGATGCAGAAGATCACTGGCTCTGCTGCGTTGGCCATGTTCTCAATCTTGCAGTCCAGGCTTTCTGGTTCGGCGATGTAGATCATACACGGTTGCAAGATACAGTTATTGTTACCCATGATACAATGGCTGAATGGCGGAAGATGGGACCCTGGGGCAAAGCCCACAATATTACGATATATGTACTTGCATTCCCACAGCGGCGTCAGGAATTCAAACGACTTGGTGGAACCACCATTCTCCACAGAGACAATGCTACATGGTGGAATACTGGTTATACAATGATCCAGAGCATTATTCGAAACCGGGATGCTGTTGAAGTATTCTGCCAAAGCCATGCAGACTACTTGGATTCAGATCGCTTATCAGTTGATGATTGGGAGTAGCTGGCCGATGCAGTGAGCATTTTGGAGCCATTCCATGCTGCAACACTACGCTTGGAGGGTGACTTCTCTGAGCTGCATAACATTCTAGTTGAACTTGACTTCCTTCGAACAATGTTTACAACGGTGTTACAGAAATACCAGGGCAACCCTCATCTTCATGTCCAAAGGGCTGCAGCAGATGGGATTGTGGTGTTGGACAAGTACCGGGAGTTATACAAAGAGCTCACAGTCTTTGTACCAGCGGTTGTGTTACACCCTGCGTACAAGTGGGAATACTTTGCAGTAACTGTGGACAAACTTGAATGGACTGAAGATCAATTGCGGGATGCAAAGCTGCGTGTGCAAGCACTGTGGGTTATAAAGTACATGACGGTGTCTGCAATCGGAGCATCTGAGGGGGAACGCCAGCCTGATTCTCCTCCCGCAGCAGCTACACCATATGCAATCTGCCGTGCTCAGCGGCAGCGGGTTATTATCAGTACTGATCTCTCTCCATCCAATCAACTAATTGAGTTCTAATGTGTATAGCTGATGCATATGACCGGTATCTCTCAACTCCAACTGAACCCTCTGTCATCGACCCATTCACCAATTGGCAGTCTCAACACCAGATGTATCCAAATCTTTCATTAATGGCAATTGATATTTTATCCATACCGGCCATGTCTGCTGGAGTTGAGACACTATTCTCCCAGTGCAAAATTATGCTTACAGACAGGCGAAATAGACTTCAAATTGATTCCCTGCAAGCTGTGGAACGCATCAAGTCATGGGATTCTCTGCAAATTGGGCTTCCACAGGTTGTGGTCACAGAAGCTCAAATGGAAGATGGCAAGGTTGAGCTAGATATAGATCCGGCTGAGGATGACAAT